>Ga0078972_1003104_pt1 | contig 51125 bp, 35 predicted proteins | sample YelNatPaOPGAMG01_FD_67568 | JGI IMG/M metagenome (GOLD analysis project Ga0078972, IMG submission 67568) | Hot spring thermophilic microbial communities from Obsidian Pool, Yellowstone National Park, USA - OP-RAMG-01 (SPADES assembly) (version 2) | ecosystem: Environmental > Aquatic > Thermal...
ATGGGATAAGTCTTATAAATTAAATGATTGGTTCTTAGAGTTCACAGAAAGCAAGGGATTCAGTAAAGATAAGAAAGGTATTTTAAGAAGGATGCTTAACTCAAGGAGATTAAAGAAAGGGAAAAATTTTGGTGTTATAAATAATATAAAGATGGAGGAATATGATAATAGATTGTTCAATGGGATAACAATGGATGGGATCACAAGGATAATTTGTAGGGAAACAGGGAGTAATATAGAGATTCCAGGGGTAAGTTCAATAGATGGATTATACATAAAGGATAATTATTTTTATATACTGGATATGAATAAAGGGAAAGTCTTTAAGGTAGCAATGGGAGGTGCTCTCATAGATTCATTCATTGCTGATGACCTTATATCCCTTGAAGGATTTGGGGATTATCTATATTTCATAAATGGTTATACAAATACTATTTTAAAGAAGGATTTAAAGGGGAATACAATCCTTGAATTTGGATCTGATTCACTCATTGAACCTAAAAGCATAGGGATTGATAAAATAGGGAATGTATATATCTCCGATTTCACAAAATCCTGTATTTATGTTTATAATGAATCAGGAGGGTTCATAAGAAGGATAGGAGAGGGAAGGTTTAAGAATATAGATATTGATAAGAAAGGGTATATTTACTGTGTTGATGTTGATAGTATGAAATTGAAAAAATATGATGAGAATGGGAATTTCCTTGAATATGTCAAGATATTAGATTTTGAGGGTTATAATTTTTACCCATTCCCTGATGATATAGAGCCTCTTGATTCATTGATGAATATTGCAAATTTCTATAATGAAGATATAAAATACATATCAGGTTATGAATTGGTGAATCTTGGAAGGAATGCGGGATTTACGGAGACTAATCCAGTTATGATTGATGGTCTTTCAACAATAACAGGATTTATACCTTATCAGGAGATAAATTCAGGTGATATAAGATGGCTTTTCAGTATTTACAATAATGTGGATACAACACCATTTATTACAATAGATTCTATCTCATATTATTCATTTGATAATGGGAGAAAGAGACCAATATTCAAGGCAATACTCACAAAACCTGATTATGGTTTATCACCTGAAATAGATAGTTTCAGATTTGATTATCTCTATATGGCTTCTAACCAAACTATCTGGTATGATTATTATTCTTTAAATGCAATTCCAAATGAATCTCTCTTTATAGATATTCCTGCTGGTGTATTCTCAGATTCTGGTGAGTTCATCTTAAAGGCAAATGGATGGCTAAATTACAAACCATATCAGGATTTGTATTCAATCAATCCTTACACATTCTTCATTGAACCTTCACCCCTTCTTATAACGATGAAGACAGACAAGGTTATCTATTTCCCCAATGAGGATATAAATCTTTATGCAAAGGTCCTGAACAATTCTGATTCTACAATCAATGATGCTCATTTAAAGTTGCTAAAGATGGGAAACACATTATTAGATACAACATTTAATACAATTGAACCATACTCATCAATTGATTTAACATTAAACCTGAAAGATACAGTATCTTTTACTCTATCAGGAATATTATCAACTATTACTGATACAATAGAAAGACTGAAGAATGTTGATGTGATAAAACCTGATATTTATTTATGGTTTTCAAGACCTGATAGTGTTGACCATCATCCATTCAATGTAAACTTTGAATATTATAATGAAAGTGGAAGGGAGATGGATTTGATAACAAGGACAATTTGCAGAGATACATTCCTTGATACATTCAGAATTGATAAGGATGGGGTCTTTAGAATTTCAAAAAGTTTTTCAATAACAAAGGATGAGACATTAATGATAGATATAATTTATCCATATCTATTAGAATATTTTGATTATTCATTCATAAGATTTGGTGAAAAGATAGATGTGAATATAGATTCTGTTATAACATCATTTAATAGTTTCTCAATACCATTTGAGGTTTATAATACAGGTGGATTTGAAACAAATGTAAATCTTTATCTTGAAATCCTTGATACTACAGGTAGCATTCTTGATTCTACAAAATTTAATGGGATTATAGAAATAGGTGATACAATGAAAGGCGAATGGGCAAAAACACTTGATTATGGAAAATACATATTAAGATGGAAGACAATACCTGAATCCACTTCAATTATTCTGAATCAAGGTGAAACATCATTGAATATCATAAAACCAGATTTGATAACAATAGATTCTGTTATCTTAAATCCTGAATGCGATAGTTCTGGGAATATTCTTTTTGATGTTATTGTGAGGAATAATTCAGCAGTTCCATTCTATGGTAAAATAGGTATTTTGGGCGGTTTCATAAATGATGAAAAGATTTTTGAAATCCCTGAACTTTCATCAGATACAATAATTTTATCATCAGATGCTGTATTAAATGAAGGTAGATATGAAGTGAAGACAAGGATTTTTGAGGATGGTGAAATATTATGTGAAAGGATTGATTCTTTTTACCTTAAACCAATACCAGTATTGGAAAAATTTGACACATTAACATTGAACACAGGGGATTCTGGTTTTATCCTTATAAGGACAAAAAATATTGGGAATGCAATAGGTGGAAGTGAATTAAAAATCTTATTGGGTGAGATAGGTGAAGAGAGACATAATATCAGATTAGAACCAGGGAAGACAAAGATAGATACATTCAAGATTTATATACCAGATGACATTGATGAGAGAACCATTTATGGCTCATTATGGCTTGATGAGAAAGAATATATTCTTCCATTAAAAATAATGGGATATAAAGTTTTTGTTTCAGGTGAAATAAATAAAGATATATATTATCCTGAAGATACAGTTCAATTCAAGATAAAAATAGAGAATAGGAATGAGAGGAACTTAAAAGGATTTATATCTATTGATTATAATAATGAGAATATAAGGAAGGATTTCTATCTTTCAGGATTCAGTGAGAGTATTGATTTTTCAAATCCTGATATATTAAAATCTTTAAGTGATAATGGTATTTATGTGAGTAATGTTCTTTGGCTTAATGCTGATAGTATTTCAATAACACCGGATGGGATTGGTAATTTCAATTTCTTTACAAGAACAGTTTATAACGATAGCCTTCACTATTCAGAATGGAAAAATGATTCTTTGATTATAATAGATACAAATATGATAGGTATTCAATTCAAGTCAGAATTCTTTGATACATCTTCTTATATTGAAAGGATAAATATGAGGATTTATAATGATGAGACGATTGATACTATATTAGAAAGATTTGATACATTGAATATTACAAATATATCCATTTTCCCATTTGAGAATACACCAATATTATCTTATGGTGTTTATAATGAAACTGGAAGGAGTTTGTGGATAAATACAATATACACATTCCCTGCAAATGATACCTGTAATATCATAACAGATAAACAGGTTTATAAGATGGGCGATACTGTGTTTGCAGAGGTGAAAACAGATTTCGGAGGAATTCTAAAATACTATGTTGATTTTGGGAATAAAGAGATTGAAGATTCTTTATTCGTTGATACTTTAAATAAGCAATTTAGTTTTGTTATTCCAGATGAACTTTTATCCGGGACATACTTAATAGATTTTGATTTCTTTATTGATGGTGATAGTTTAAAGAAATTCTCATCATCAAAGGTATTTGATGTTCTCGGATATTCCATAAGTGTAAAGGAATGCAGACTGAATAAGGATGAATTCAGGGAAAATGATACAATCTCTGTGAGATTTAAATTAACATCAAATTACAATATTCCTATAAGAATGAATTTAGGATTCATTCAGGATTATGATTTTTACAATGGATTATGGGATACGATACAGGTTGATTCAGGTTTTAATGCCTTTGATATTGAAATTATTGCCCCTTCATTGAAAAGGGGAAGGGCTGATTTATTATATTCATTCTATAAAGATAGTATCTTTCTTTTAAGCGGTGGAGAAAGATTTATGTTCTATATACCTGATACAATCCCTCCATTTGCATATATTGTTCAGAGACCTTCAAATACCTTTGATACAGAAAGGGAACATATAGTTAAGGTTTATGCAAAGGATGAGACAAGGATAAATACAACACTCTATTACAACAATGGTGATAGGTTCTTCCCACTTGAATCTTTTTATAATCTTGATGATACATTCTTCTTTGAAATCCCTTATCAATCACCTGGGACAAATATCTTTTATTATATCTCAATCGTTGATAGTTTTGGGAATAAAACAAGAATTCCAGAGGATGGTTATGAATCCTTCTGGGTATATGAATATCTACCACCTTCATCCTGTAAGGCAGATACTATTGATAGGAAGATTTATCTTTCCTGGGGAGAGCCTGAGGAATTGCAGGAGAATAATTGTGAAATATATAATGAGATAAATGATACAATCCTCTTCACATTGATACCACAATTTTATCCTGCAAGATTGAAGAATTTAAAAATCCCAATAAAGAAGATCTTATCTGATACATCATATCTCAATATCTCATTCTATACTTCAATGAATAATGAGCCAGATTCTTTCATATATGGAAGGAGAATAGAACTAACAGGGGAAGGGATTGAGACATTGAATGTTTCGTTTGATTCATTGTTCTTACAGGATAAGACATTTGTCATTCTTGATGGTGATGTGAATTTCTTTGGTGATGGGAAAGAACCTATAAGGACTTTTATAAAGAAAGATGAATGGGTGAATGATACAATCTTTGGAGAACTCTTAATTACTTCATGCTTCCAGTATCATTTTGATGATTTAAGATACAGGATATTGAAGGAAGATAGCGGTATTTTTGGAATAATTGTGGATTCATTAAATGATATGAGTTTTATAGATACAGTTGTTGGTGGTGAAAGGAGATACAGATACATAATTGGTGGGATGTATGATGGATTCAATGCATATTCTGGTGTTATTTCAAAGATATACGATTATACTCCACCTTTATTTTTTGGTGATTCAATAAAGATTGTTTTCTATGATACTATTTACAATGTTGGGATAAAGATAAAGGATGGGATAGGGATTGCATATTCTTCACTCACATATTTTGATACTTTGACTTCCGTTTGTGATAGCATAATATCAGAATGGAACTGGTTCACAATTCATAGTGGGGAGGAAGAGATACCATCATACTTTACAGCAAGTGATTCTGCAGGGAATTTTTCAAGGTATCCAGATACAGGTTATTATTATATATCTCCAACAGGTCTTAATGATACAATAACAATTGCGAAATTTTCAACATTGATAACTTCTCCTGAAATGCCGATAACATTTATTTCGAGGAAGCCAACCACATTCAATATAAAGATATATAATATTTATGGAGGTGTTGTAAGGAAAATGGATGTTCCTGTTCAAAAATACAAGAAAATGAAGGTTGATATGAGAACAATTCCAAATGGTGTTTATTTTATAACATTGAAGGCAAATGATTTCTCAGAGAAGAAAAAGATTATTATTTTAAGATAAAAAAATTTAAAATTTTTCTTGACAATTTTTAAAAAATTTTTATAGTAAAAGAAAAAAAGGAGGTTACTGTGGAATTTGGATTCACTTATAAAGATGTTTTTAGAAGCGTTCGTTTTGGCGCTTCACCTAAAAAAATATGGATTGGACTTGTTGGAACTTTTATTGCAACTGTTTTTTATGCCATATTCTCTTACATTGCTTTTCTCCTCAGTGGTTGGGGCATAAAAAACATATGGCAGACTTTTAGATTCATTCCCTGGCCATTTTATAATGTCTCTTTGACCTGGTATGGATGGATTTTCTGGATTATTGGTGCGCTCATCTCCCTTTTCTTCTACTTTATAACATCCACTGCCATTTCAAAGATTACATTTGAGCAATTGAAAGGTGATGAATTCTACGAGTCAAAAGAGGCATGGAAGTTTGCTTACAAAAACTGGAAGGGAACATTCCTTTCCCCGATCTATCTCGCCATCTTCATAGGTATCCTTCTTCTTGTTGGTCTCGTTTTTGGACTTATTGGAAGGATACCTTATGTTGGGCAGATAATCATAGCACTATTCTCAATCCCTCTTATCTCTGGTGCATTCTTTATCGTCTATCTTACAATAGTTATGTTTGTTGTTATGATTATTGCACCTGCTGTAGTTTCTACCACTGAAAGCGATACATTTGATACCCTTTTTGAGGGATTCAGTGTTCTGAATGACCAGACCTGGAGATTCTTCCTCTGGAATTTTATACTGGGAATATGTGTTTTCCTTGCATCATTCGTTTTTGCCCTTCTCCTTCTCTACACATTAAAATTAACACACTGGGCACTTGGTGTCTGGGCAGGTCCAAGAAACTGGTTGAATGTGATGTGGGAACAGGGAAAATGGTATCTATACTTACCATTTGCACCTACATTCCTTCTCAAATGGTTCCCTGGGATTGTTTCTCCAACAGTTTACCCTTCAATTGGAACACTCCCTGTTAATCCAGGTATAACAACACCTTTTGCTGGTTTTCTTCTTGGACTTGTTTTCTATTTTGTTGTTTTTGGTATTGTTGGTTATGCACTCTCAGTTTTTCAAGCAGGACAGACTATTATCTACATCACACTTGTTAAACTGAAAGATGATAAGAATCTCCTTGAAAAGAAGGAAGAGATATTTGAGGCAGAGAAGAAAGAAGAGGAGAAGAAAGAGGAAGAAAAGAAGGAAGAAGAGAAAGAAGAAGGGGAAAAAGAGGAAAAAAAAAGAATAATTAAAAGAAAGACTCCAAAGAAAAAGTAAAATTATTCATTAAATTTTTCATACTTTAATTTAAAGGGGGCGTGAGTGCCCCCTTTTATTTAAATGCTAAGATTAAATGAGGTAGAGAAAAAGACATTTAAATATCATCTTCTATTCTCACTATTTAATGGGATTTTAAATGGTGGTCTTTCTTTACAAGAAATAATTTTAAAGAAAAAATTCAATAGTCCTAATTCAATTGTAACTATTGCGGTTATGTTATGGCCTTTATCAAATCTTTTTTCAATATACTGGGGTTATCATCTTGAAAACATTGAGGAGAGAAAGAAACTTTTTTACATTGCGGGAATATTCGGAAGGCTTCCACTTTTGCTTTCTATATTCATAAATAATGGAGGACAACTTTTACCAATACTTTTCATCACTTACTTTTTTAATGCATTTATAATACCTGTTCAAAACACAATATTTCAGAGAAATTATACGAATGAAAGAAGGAATCTCCTTTTTGGTTTATCTCTCTCTGTTTATTCAATTTTCACACTTATATCCTCAACTATAATAGGAAAACTTCTTGATATGAACGATAAGTTTTTCGGGATTATATATGGACTATGCGGTTTTTCGGGTTTTATCTCACTTCTATTCCTTTCAAGGATTGAGATAAATGAAAGAAAAAATAATAAGAAGAGAGAATTCAAACTTTTACAACCTGTTTTAAATATGATAAATGAATTTAAAGAAAACAATCAATTTTTACAATTTGAAATAGCATTCACAATATATGGTATGGGAATACTCCTTATACTTGCTGTAATACCGCAATTTCTTGTAAATAAAATAAAGATGAGTTATTCAGAGATATCTTTTGTGAGAGTATTCTTATTAAATATAGTATTCTCTATTTTTATGCCTTTAAGCGGATACCTTAATAGATATGTTCACCCGATAAAAATAACAGGTATAAGTTATTTTTTTCTTTTTATTTTTTCTACGCTTCTTGGTTTAACACCTTATCAAAATATTTTCAGTGTAAAAGGTATGGTTATTTTCTCATTTATTATATACGCTATTGCTATGGCAGGTGTAGAAATGACATGGTATCTTGGTTCAATCTATTTTGCTAAAGATAAAGATGCTGTTGTTCATCAGAGTATACATGTTTCACTCACTGCTGTGAGAGGACTGCTTGCTCCACCACTTGGACTTTTTATTATGAGTAGATTTAACGACCTTTCAGCATTTCTTACAGGTTCTTTCTTTTTCCTTGTCTCAAGTATAGTAATGTTACTTTTATTGAAAAAAATGTAAAAGAAGTTTGTATTTGATAATTTTTAATAAATTTAATAATGTTTTTGAATATTATAATTTCAAATTTTGGGCATCTTTTAATGGAAAGAAATTATCCCAAAAGCCGTCATTGCGAACGAACGAAGTGAGTGTGGCAATCTCATTATTGACTACAACCCAAAAAGTCATCACGAGCCTGCCTCTGGCAGGCGTGGTGATCGCATATTGACTACATACCAAAAGCCGTCATTGCGAACGAACGAAGTGAGTGTGGCAATCTCATTATTTGCTATTCACAAATCCAAATTGCAAAATGTAAAAATTAAAATGCAAAACGTGGACAACCTCATTCAGATTGACAGTAGTAAGCCTATTATTGATTACTATAATAAATATAAATCAAAAACAAAATGCGTGGGAGATAATGAGATTCCTCATTTCATTCGGAATGACAAAAAGGGAATGTCATTGCGAACACCTGAAAGGTGCGTGGCAATCCCATTATTGACTACAACCCAAAAAGTCATCACGAGCCTGCCTCTGGCAGGCGTGGTGATCGCATATTGACTACATACCAAAAACCGTCATTGCGAACGAACGAAGTGAGTGTGGCAATCTCATTATTGACTATTCACAAATGTTTAAATGAGACCCCTCATTTCACTCGGGGCGACAACTTCGTTGTCGGTTTATGACTGACCCCAAATGAAGATTCACTCTATTTTCATTCCAACATTGAACATCATAAAGAGCATATTATCAACGATATCCTCTATAATCATCTTGACAGGTTTTCCACCACCATGACCTGTCTTTCTCTCCATATATAGATAAACAGGATTTTTCTTGTTTATATTCATAATCCTTGCTGCCATCTTCAATGCATGTGCAGGATGAACCCTTGTATCATTCTCACTCGTCCAGAAAAGTATAATAGGATACTCAACATCTTCCTTGATATTATGATATGGTGAATATGAATAAAGGAATTTAAAATCTTCTTCCTTATCCGGGTCCCCATACTCTTCTTTCCAGATATATCCAACAGTAAATTTGTGATATTTTATCATGTCAAGCAATGGATTAGAGCATATCACACATTTAAATAGGTCGGGTCTTTTAGTTATCATTGCACCCATAAGTAAACCACCATTACTTCCACCTGAAATACAGAGTAAATCAGGTGAAGTGTAAGTCCTGTTAAGGTATTCTGCAACAGATATGAAATCATTGAAAACATTTATCTTTTTCTCCCTCATACCTTCTTTATGCCATTCCTCACCATACTCATTCCCACCCCTTATACCTGCAACAACAAATATACCACCCCTTTTTATCCATGGAATTATTGTTGAAGAGAAATGGGGTGAGATGCCTAAACTGAAACCACCATAGCCTGTAAGCCATACTGGATTTTTCCCATCTTCCTTTATACCTTTTTTATGTATTATATAAACAGGTATATTTTTCCCGTCCTTTGATTGCACAAATATAAATTTCTGTTCAATATCTGTGATATCAAATTTTTGTGACCATATTTTCTCCATAGAATTATTTTTTAAACTATATAAAAATATACTTCTTGGATAAGAGAATGATTCAAATGATATGAGCATTTTATCATCGTCATATTTACCTGAAAAATAAACAGTCCCTTTTTCAGGTAATTTTATTTCTTCTTTAAAATTACCATCCATATCAAAAATCTTTACCCTTGAGTATGTATTCTCTTTTGTTAGCAAAACTATACTTCCCCCACATATCCCGAAATATTGTATTATTTCACTATCACTTTTAAAAACAACCTTCCAATTATCTTCATTATAATTTTCAATAGGAGTTATAAATAAGGCACCTTTAGGTGCTTTATATGTTGTAGAGAATATTATTTTATCATCAAATATATCCACCTGGAATGTCCCATCTTTCCCTGTAAAAAGAGGCTTAAAATCTTCATCATCCATATTTTTGAAGTAAACATCTTCTTTTGTCCATTCGCCTATTTTCATAAATATATATTTACTATCGGAGGATGAACTCACTTCAATAAATTTACCATCAGGCAAGTCTTTTCCATATATGTATTTATCATTTTCAGGATTTTCACCCAATCTGTGATAGTATAAAACAGGCTTATACCCATCCTTCTTTTCATTCCTTGTATAATAGAAACCATTTTTATCCCATACAATTGAAGTCCATTTTGCATTTTCAATAACATCCTTCATTAATTTCTTCTTGTTTAAATCAAGAACAAAGATTTTTGTGTTTTCATCACCACCCTTTGATTTCCCAAATGCAATAAGTGAGCCATCAAGTGAAGGAACGGCAAAATCAAGAGAAATAGTCCCATCTTTACTGAATTTGTTCGGATCTATTGCAATATTTTTACTCATCAAATCAAGTGTATCATCAGAATAATAAAGTATTGAATGGTTTTCCTTGAATCTCCTGTAGAAAAAGTATCTATTTCCTATCCTGAATGGTAAAGAAATAGTTTCTTGGAGAATGAGTTCTTCTATCTCTTTTTTTAGAATCTCTTTCCCCTTTATACTATTGATAAACTTTTTAAATCTTTGATTCTGTTCCTTCACAAAATTCTTCGTATCTTTATTGTTCAGGTCTTCAAGATATTTAAACCTGTCAATTATCTCATAACCAAAAATTGTATCAATTGAAATAACCTCTTTTATTTTATGCATGTTCAAAAGAAGAATAATAATCATTTTTAGAAAGGAAGTTCATTCCTGTAATATGAACTTATATAGATTCTGTAATTCAAAGATGAATACTGGAGGTTTAAATTGTATGAAAGTTTATTGAAACTTCCATTTAATCCTATAATACCTGCTAAACTACCATTGTAATATGATATTTTTGGGTTCAAGGAAAAATATTTCCATCTGTAAATTGCACCTATTTCATAATAAGGTTTTAAACCTTTTGAGAACTCCACTTTAAAAGAAGGTTCAACAATAAAAGGATAACTCACGCTCATTGTAAATCTTTTTGTCCCTCCTAAATAAATATAAGTGCTTGTTGATATGTTCTTATTAAAAGACCATAATAAAGAGTTAGATAAGTTATTACTTGAACTTAAACTATATTGAATGGAATTATTAGGAAATAAGAAGGATGTATTCAATCTATAATAAGAAAAATTTGTTCTTGAAAACGAGAAATTCAATGAAAAAACATATTCATTAAACCTGTATGAATCATAATAATCAATCTTCCATAAACCCTGTAATGTTCCATAGTTCATCCTATTATAAAAACTCTTCCCAAAATGTGTGAAAGATAATTTCCTTGTTGAACTCGCAATATCAAGATAGTATGATAGAACATCTGTTGTTGGGAATAATGGGATTGTAGTGCTGTTCAATGTGAATATCTCCTCTGGCATCTTTATTATTGAATCATTTATATTCCTGTCCATGGTATAAATACTTCCGAAAATTCCTCCATCAAATGAAACAGATAATATTTTTAACCTTGAAGAAAAACCTATTATAGCATTATCATAAGGTTCTGTTGATGGATTTAATTCTCTCCCTCTCAGAACGATGAATCTTAAACCTTGATTCCCTAAAGTAAAACCTATAATTGTTGATTGTGGTGTATCACCCCTTTTTCTTGTCATATCACCATAAAGAAAGGTAAAGGTTTTTAAAAGGTTTATGTTTAGTCCAGTAATCCTTCTTGAACTCAGAGCAATCCTTGAGATTTCAGGATATTGGTCTCCAATTGTAAGTGATAAAAAAGATGATGAAAATCTTAATGTGAACTGGCTTTTCAATTGTTCGTCTGAATAAATATCATTTGAGTTCAGGTATATACGATATGAAAAATGAGGGTATGTTCCATACAACCCGCAGAACCCTTCAATTATTGGATTATCTGGATTTAAAGATGTCCTATTCCAGAAGAAACCAGCATCGTAATCTGTAAAACTCCTTTTTTTCTCCATCTCTATTTTTTCCAAATTTTTTTGATAGAAGAAAGTGTGTGTGATGGTGTCATAAGGTGTATAAAGTGTTATGGTGTGATATCCAAAATTTATCTCCTCAGGTTTTATTATCAATGTATTCTCCCCTATCTCAAAATCACCTTTTACATCATTCCCATCAAGTGTTAATCTGAAGTCAATAGTATCACCTATCTCACTTATAACGATGAAAAGGTCATCTATCTTCTCATTGTTATCAGGATATACGATAAGTATTGAGAGAAGAAGGAATATCATTCTATCTCCATCTCAAGGTATTTTGTCTTCCTGTTTTCATCTTCAAATTCAATTATTATTTTCTTTGGTCTTGAGAATTTCGAAGGTTCTGATGAACCTATACACCTTCCTGATTCACCCTCACCAATTTCGATTGTTCCATTCTCATTGGAGAGTGATACTATACCTGATATAACATCCACAGTGGTTGTATCCCCTATTTGATAAACCCTGAAATGTGTTCCTTTCACAGAAGCAATAGAGTTTGGTGTTTCAACCTCGAAACTCTTCCCTTTAATGATGGATATAATCTCACCAAAGAATAATTTTATCCTGCTTACTTTTTTAGTATCCCTTGTGACCTTTTCAGGGAAAGAGACAGAACTCAGTGGCATAATCTCAATAATAGAACCCTTATCAAGATATCTTATAACTGCAAATCCATCTTTACCTGTTTTTATCTCATCACCTATCTTTAAAATATATCCATTCTTTGCATCAGAAGTTCCTTTTGTGGAATAAATCTTCACATCCCCTTTTGCCTTTATTATAACTGCTATATCCTTATCAACAGATAATATAAGTAATAATAATAAATTCATTTTAACCTCGCTTCTTTCACCTTAACATCTGTTTTTAATATAATCCTTTTGAATTCTTCAATTGTGATAGGCTTTGAATCAAGGAGGATACTACCTGTTGACTTGTATCCTTTTTCTTTTAATTCCCTTATAATCTCATTGTTATTCCCCAATTTTTTTGTAATAATTCTTAAAATCTCATCAGAACTTAAATCTTCTATCTTGAAACATAATGGCATTGAATAAACCTTATTTATTCCGCTTGTTGTCTTGAGAAAACCTGTTACCCTCCAGATGTAATTACCTGGTGTAAGTGGTGGAAATTCCCTTGGATAAGAAAACATAAATGTATTTTTTGAAAAATCTTTTTCGAGTATTTTGTATTTTTCAAGTATCTCATCAGGTGAAAGGTCAAAATTAACAATCAGCCCTATTGTTATCCTGAAAGAATCACATTTTCCTGTCCATGTGAAAACAGGATTTTCATTCACAGTAACAAGTGGAGCACCAAATGGGACACCTGGTGATATTCCTTCCACTGGTGTTTCTTCAACTATTTCAAATGGGCATTCCCAGTATGCAACAATTTCTGATGAAACTTCCCTTACAAGTTCAAATCTCAGAATATAATTACCCTGGGGTAGCCTTCCCGTGGAAAGAATAATCCTTTTTAATGTATCTATTGAGGTTTCTATTTCTACATCCTGTATCCTGAATCTTTCTGTATTGAATGAAGAAGGTGTGATTGTGATATTCTCGTATGGATTCAAGATGAATGGTTCTGTCTTACCAGTTATAACATTCACATTATCTTTCTTTACAAAGAAATTTATATGAAACTGATCTGTCTGAGATTCCCTATATTCTATATTCAACGAGAAGAATTCCGAACCCCTTTTCCCTATGTTTATCACATCTGAAACCCAAAATATATGAGGGATATTACAAACTCCACTCATATTAACAACACCAATAAAGAGCAAAACCATAAATACCTCCGTTTTATATATTATAATAATAATTAGATAAAAGTCAAGAAAATTTTCCTCTTGACAAATTTAAAAAATATTTTATATTTTATTAGCAAAAATGATTATAATATTTTTATCTACGGGATATAATGCACTTCATCTAAAATCAAGGGTGGATTTCGTCCTCCAATGTTCAATCTATGGATATTCATACGATGTGAATAACGATGGAGATCCTTCCTGGATATATTCTTATTATTCAAACTATAATCCGAATACAAGTTATCCAATAATGGTTGGAATAGATAAGGATTGGTCCGATGAATGGTCTCGTGGTCATATACAATGGGATATATCTTCAATACCTGATACGAATACGATTATCTCTGTTGGTATAAGGCTCCTTGTTGCATATAGGTCACAATGGGATGATGAGTGGGATAATAATGGAACATGGATTGAGATAAGGGATATGATACAGGATCAGGGATACTGGACACCTTCAAATGGTGATTATGCTGATTATACACTTTATAATGATGCAGGGAATGGGAATAAATATGCAGATTCTCTATTTATATCAATGGATCCAACATACAATGTTTATTACCCTTCTGATACAACATTTCTTCTTTTGAATAACCTTGCTGTTCAAGATTTGCAGAATGCATTATCAAGGGATTGGTTTGGTATAGGTCTTCACAGGATTGGCGAAGGAGGTGATGGGGGTTCAAATCCGGATGTTGATGAAGGTGTAAATTTCTTTGGGAGCGCATCCTATCTTTATGTTTCAACACTTCCACCAGATAATATCATACTTTCTTCACCAGATGTTTATCCTGACACAGGTTATGTGAATTCTGAATTCTCTTTCACAATACATTATTATGATGGATGGGGTTATGAACCCTGTTCTGTTATGTGTGTGATTGATGATACAATAAAACTTAAATTAACGCTTCTTTCAGGTTATGCATACGATGGTGTTTATGGTAAAAAGATAACGCTTTTGGGCGAAGGTCTACACAGATATTATTTCTGGACTATAAATACGAATGAAACCGTTAAATATTATCCAGAGAATGCACCAGCAGAACAGATAGAAGGGCCTTTTCTCCTTCCAAGCGGAATATCAGAAAATGATATTGAGAAAAAAGGTGAAAGTATCATATTTGATATTACAGGGAGGATTATGAAATGTGATATAAAGGAACTTCCTAATGGTATTTATTTTATAAAGAGCAAAAATAATATAAGAAAAATAAATGTTATAAAATAGGAGGTTATATGTTACCTTTTTTCTTTTTACAAACAATCATCATTGGTTTTGATATTGGTGATACCCTATCCTTCACAATAGGTGAGACAGAGATTGTTGCTGTAATTCAGGAATTGAATGGAGATTCTCTCATCCTTGATGGGAATATAGTGAATATGAATTTTGGTAATGTATCTGTTAACGATCTATCATTATCATTACAGGGATTTATGAATGGTCAGGTAATTGTTTATTCTTATGGTTCTATCTCTTATACAGGACCTGATACAATATATATTGGTGGAACGAAGGTATATAATCTACAATGTTTCCTTGACCAGACAGGTTTCTGGGCTTATGGAACTGTGAATATAAGTGGAACGGAGATACAATTAACATTTACAAATGAAAATGGTTATATGGTTGGAGAGGTATTTCTCCCATCTGTTATCATAGGTGGACTCACAATACAGAATCTTTCAATATCTGTTTCAAATCAAGGGATTATGGGTGGTGGATATTTTGATTACTATGGGAATCATCTCTATGCAAATATTTATGTGAATGAGTATGGCGATGTTTCTCTATATATAGAGAAATGCACAATATCAGTTGGTGGTGTTACAATCTATGATTTTGAAGGAATCTTTACACCTTCCGGGATACAGGGTTCAGGGAGTTTGATAGTTGAAGGGAATTATCTCACATTCAATTTCACAATACATGGTGATTCATATTACATAAACATAATAGATGGTTATTTGAAGATACACAATGTTGAAATAACGGGAATAACAGGGATTATAAACAATTCTGGTCTTTCCGCTTCTGGAACAATAAATTACATAGATAATGTTATCCATCTTTCCTTCACCTCATCAGGGAATGTTATAGATATATCTGTAACAGATTCAGAGATTGTTTTAGGAGGTGTTAATATAACTGATTTAAACCTTCATTTTAACTCTGAACAGGGGCTTTATGGTTCTGGTAAAGTTTATATAAACAACATATCTTATCCACCAGATGGTATGATAGATATCTACTTCTCAACAGACCTTAATGGATACATCAGTGTCGGAATATCACAGGGTTATGTGATACTTGGTAATGGTGCTATGATCACAAATCTCTGTGGTTTCATTGATAATAATGGATTCTGGGGAAATGGAACATACACAGATGAAGGAGAAGATGTTTCTGTTTATTTCAGGTCTTCAAATGGGAATATTTTCTGGAGTATTTCAGGAAATTCAATAACAATCGGAAATATCATATTACATCATTATTATATTGACGCAAATGGGAATGGTTATGCATGGTGGATCATATCACCCGAGGATTCAATATTCTTTTCAATAAGTTCTGACAGGCAATCAGCAACAATAGCATATCCCTGTGAGATAGACCTTGGTGGTGTAAGGGTTTCTAATATAACAGGGAGTATATACAATGACCCTGATTTTGCATTTGAAGGAACAGGTTATGTAACAATTGGTGATGGTGATTTCTCTGTCACGATACCTGTAGTTTTGAGGTCAAATTCAGAAGGGAAACTTGAAGGGAGTTATAGTGGAACAATTTCACTCCTTAATCCTTCTTACATCATAGTTAATATCTATGGTGTTGAGATAACAATTGCGGAGGATGGGATTGTAGGGAAGGGGCATCTCCTTGTTGAAGGGATAGAGGGTGATGTTTATTTCACTGTTGGAACGAATGGGAATATATATGCTGAGATATTGAATGGGCAGATAGATATGGGTTATATTTTATTAAAAGACCTTAACATCACAACTTCACCTTTTACAGCATCAGGTTTTATATATGTTCCTGATATTTCAGGTGGTCTTGCATTTGAACTGATCCCTGATGGGAATGGGAATCTTACATTGAATATCCCTGGATTCACATTCACAATAGATGGATTCACTGTTTCAGGAAACTTCTATTATAGTGATTCATCAATCGTATTTTCAGGTGGTATTCAAATACCTAATGGTGGAACAGGAAGCATTGATTATTTAAGGATCACTGATAGCGGAATAGATACTTCACATATTACACTTTCAAATATATCTGTATCAGGTTTTACACTCATAAATGGGACTGGTGTTCTTGCAAACAATCCAAGGAGGATAATACTATCAGGCTCATTTGATCTGAGTTCCACAGGTATCATTGACACAGTATTTTTCTCAGGTCTTGTTATTCTTCCTGATGGGAAGATTGCTTCCTGCTCAAGCATAGGTGTATCAGGTATTCATATATCAGGTTTCACATTCTCAGGGCTTCTTGAATTAAAAGAGAATTATCTCATTGTCCATAATGCAACGGCAGACCTTACAAGTGTTGGAGCAGGTATTATCTCAGTGAACTATCTCATTTTTGACAGAGATGGTAATTTTATCTCGGTCTCATCAGTTGGTATTCAGAATGTGAATGTAGGCGTATTCCATGGAAGTGGATGGGTTGATTTTGTTGAGCAGGGTCTCCTTATAGATGGAAGGGTTGAGGTTGATAACATAGGATATTTCAGTGCTGTTGACCTTCTAATAGATTATAATGGGAATGTTCTCTCATTGAAGAAAGGTGAGGCAGATATAAATATTGGTGAATATGGTTTCTATGGAATGGTGAATATACCTTCATCAGACAAGATATATATAGCAGGTGATATAGTCCTTCCATCATTCATAGATGGGAGTGCAGGTGGAAGTATACTTTTGAAGAGGGTTCAGGATGGTCAGGGTATACTTGGTCTTGGATATGAGGTTCTTGCAGGTTCTGTAAGTGTTCCATCATTCTATGTTGGGGGATACCAGTTTGGAGGTGGCTCATTTGCATTTGATTCTATTGGCATAACTGGTGATGCAACAATCTATATACCCAATTTTGCAGGTTTTGAACTCACATTTTATGTAGGATGGGATGGAACATTCCATTATGCTGAGATATTTGCACAGGGTCTAAATATACCAATTGGTTCAACAGGATTATTATTAACAGGTGCAGGTGGAGGGCTTTATCATTATACAAACCCAGAAATTTGGGAGGTTGTCCTTACAGGTGAGATAAAGGATGCAACAATGACACTATCACTTCTTGCAACAATAGAGGTGAATACAGCAGGATGGATTTCAGGTGTTGGGCATCTCGGTATATACGGATATATTTATGGTTCTGCTGGATTTGATGTTGATATACCAAATGACTCTTTAAGGGCATCTGCATGGCTTGGAGAAGACCCAAATGAAGGGATAGAATTCTGGGGATGCCAGATAGTCGGATGTGCAAGTGTATATTATAACTGGGCAAATGTTGAGGCAAGAGGTCTTGGTAATCTTGATTTATCAATATGGTTTATAGAACTTGGTGCAGATATGGGTTTTGCTTATAACACAAACTTCCCATATTCTTATGGACCTTATTATATGGAAAGGCTTTACACACATGGGATTGGTGCAGCAGGTATATTGAATAATTATCTTTATGGGGTGAATGTCCAGTGGAATGGGAACGGATTTGATTGGGATACATGGAGTGGTTCAATGGGTTCATCACCAGGGAATGCACCTTACGAGAAGGACCTCCTTGTTCTTGGTGCATATCCTGATGAGGGTTCAGATTTTGATTATGTTGGTGGAGAGGAATTTATAAATCCATATGATAGTTATGAATCTGTTGGTGGAAAGATATGGTTTGGTGCACAGGGTGATAGTACAGGTTATGTGAATCTTAATAATTATTTCAGTGTATCAAATGGTGTTGCGTATGCACATTTATACATACATTATAATGATTCAATCCCAGCATACCTTAAATTTGGTATTGCAGGTGATTATAAGATATTCCTGAATGGTTCACAGATATATTCTAATTCTTCAATATATGCCCAGCCAGACCAGTATACAATATCATTACCATTACAACAGGGATGGAATAGGTTGATGTTAAAGATAAGGAAAATAGGTTCAGACTGGGGATTCTATGCGAGGATCTCAGATAATAACGGGAATAAAATCCCACTCTTAACAACACAACCAGATGCACCTTACGAATACTTCCTTATGCATGACAGATGCTATACATTCAAATCCTCACACTGGGAGAAACAGAATAATGTCTCAATTGTGAATGGGACAATGGCACTATCTTCTGATGGTAGGAAATTGTATGAGACAATAGTGAGGGAGAAGACATCTTATAAAAGGGAGGATTATCCAGTAGTGAAGTGTGAATTCAAACTCACAGGGACATCTTTGAATGATTCAACAATAATCGCTGTTGATGGTTATGATGATCAGGGTAATTATCAATTATTTGGTGTCTTGTATTATTATGAACAGGGAAAGGGATTGAATAAAATTGTTGCAAGGAGCAGTAAAGGTGAAACATTTGATATATTGGTTGGGAGATGGTATACACAGGAACTTGTTTTCACCCCTGAAAATATTGAATGTTATATATACGAGGCTGGACAGAAAAGACCCGTTTTCCCAATATTTGTTGATACAAATTCATATAATTGGGATCCTTCATTCTTTGCAACAGTTGGTGGTTCAGACAATGTTCTCTATCTTGACAATATAGTTGTGAAGAAAACATGGGAAAATGATGAGACAGTTCAGATTGAATCACCACATCCATATCCAAACAATGCACATCTTGAATGGGATGTTTATAAGAAAGATGCTACTGCATTAAGATTCCATTTCTCCGAACTATCTCTTGAACAATATTATGATTCACTCATCATCATGGATGGGAATGGGATAATATGGCAGGTTCTAAATGGTAACATTGGGAGGGCAACATCAATAAAAGTTCCTGGTAAATACGCAAAGATAATTTTGAAATCGGATAATTCAAATAATGGTTATGGGTTTAAGATTGATTTTGCACAGAAACTGAATGATTATCCTGTTTATCTCTCAGAAGTTTGCAATATACACACAAACCATCCATACAGCAATAATACAGATGTCACATACACAATCTCAAAAACAGGTGCAAGGGCGATAAAGATATTCTTCTCAAACTTTGCCACTGAAAAAGACCACGACTTTGTTTATATCTACGATAAGAATAACAAACTTTACGACCAGTATTCAGGCAATTTAGGTAATTTTGAATCTGTCTCAATCCCAGGGGATATTGTTTATGTCCGTTTTGTATCAGATAATGCAATCACAGGGTATGGATTTGATATTTACAGGATTGGATTCATTGGTGAGGACTGGACAGGAGAAGAGATGCCTGAGATTGTTGAAAAGGATTTCATTAAACCTTTAATGAATATAACAAAAGGTGAACTAATATTTGAAATAGGGATGAAAGAGAAAGGTGATGTGAAAATCGCAATATTTGATTTAACAGGAAGAAAGGTTAAGGAGAGATATTATGGGAAGATCTCAGGTGTAAAGAGGATAGAGATAGGAATGGAAGAACTTCCGAAAGGGACATATTTTGCGATTATAGATGCTGGTAAAAACAGGCATATAGAGAAAATAACAAATATAAGATAGGAGGAATGATGAAAAGGATGATATTATTTATAATATTTATAGGATTAACGATACATCCTATAGAAATAGGAGATTTTATATCTGCCGAAAAAATTGGGAAGTTCAATTATAAACTCACTGAATACAATAATGATAAAATCGTTAATACTGGTCATTTCACGATGATTTTTGAAAGAAATGAGAAAGGGAAGGATATAAAGATGATGAGGGATGGGAAGGTTGAATTTGAAATTATTCTCGGGAATAACAATGAAATCATATCAGGAAGGCTAAAAGAGAAAGAGATAGATAAAAATATGATTCATATTAAGAAAACGATGAAGTTAAAGGAAGAGAAGATGGATAATATTTTCATAAATGGGAAGAGGATAAATGCAAAATTATCAGTGTTTGATGGTGATACCACACACAGGTTAACAAAGAATAATCTTGTCCTTGAAACATATGTCTTCACAACTGAAAAGATATGGGAAGATGAGAGTGGTCTTCCTTTGAAGATAGAGAAAGTAAAAGAGATAAAAAGGGAGACATACCATAAATTAAAACCTGAAAAGGTATTACAAAGAACAGACACAAGGATTAAAGAGATAATAGAAATAGAAGATATTTAAATATACAATAATTCTTATGTCAATTCCATAGAAGATATGAAAATTTAAAAAGAAATTTTGTTTTAAGGAATGAATTTCTCGTTCTAACTATACTCAAGAAGTCGTCCTTGCGAGCAACCTAAGGTTGCGTGGTAATTGCATATTGGATTACAACCCAAAAAGTCATCGAGCCTGCAAAATGTAGTCGTGGCGATCTCATTTTGACTACAACAGAAAAGCCGTCATTGCGAGCACCTGAAAGGTTGCGTGGCAATCTCATTACTTGCTATTCTCAATTTACAATGGTGTCATTGCGAGGCAACGAAGTTGCCGTGGCAATCTCATTACTTGCTATTCACAGATGTTTAAATGTGATTCCTCATCGCTTCGCTCCTCGGAACAACAACTTCGTTGTTGGTTTATGACTGACCCCAATTTTTATAAATTTTTACTTGACTTTTTATCCTATTTCTTTAAATTTAAAAAAAGGAGATGATATGATATTCTATATACTTTTGTTATTGTATGTCATTTTTATGATAGTTTCAACAATCATCTTTTCAAAGAAGACAAAAATTTGTTTAGAAAAAACAGAAGGGAAATTGAGAAGAAATACAGACTTAATACCTGTAAAAGATGCTATAAACTTCAATATGAGATGCGCTTTCCTAACAATTTTTATAAACATTCTCATCATAATCCTTGGACTTGTCCATCTTTTCATCTTAAGGGATATTAAATATCTTTTATCACTTCTATTCATTGGAGTATTCACATTTATAATAGGTTTATACAATAAAAAGTCCGAGGATATCATAAAGAATCTTGAGGTGTTTGAAATAGAGCCGGGTGTTGCTGAAAAATTTTCAAACTATCTTGATCAGTGGGGAAAAAGACAGTTCTCAATAAAGGAGTGATTATGATAGCACAGGATGTTATAAGGAAAAAAAGAGATAAGGAGAAACTCACAGAAGAGGAGATAAGATTCTTTGTTCAGGGTAGTGTTAAGGGCGAAATAAAAGATTATCAGATATCTGCATTCCTTATGGCGATATTTTTAAATGGGATGGATTTTGAAGAGACATACTATCTCACAAAAGAGATGGTTTATTCTGGAAAGAGATTTCACTTGAAAGATATTAAAGGGAAAAAGATTGATAAGCATTCAACGGGTGGTGTTGGAGATAAACTGAGTTTGATAATTGCACCCCTTGCTGCTTCCTGCGGAATAATTGTTCCAATGATATCAGGACGTGGATTGGGTCATACTGGTGGAACTATTGATAAACTTGAATCTATAAAAGGCTTCAGGTCAAACTTAAAAGAGGAAGAATTTTTGAATGTTTTGAAAGAAACTGGTTTTTCAATCATTTCACAAACAGATGATATTGCACCCTGTGACAGGATATTTTATTCAATAAGGGATGTAACAGGAACTGTTGAATCTATCCCTTTAATCACATCAAGCATAATGTCAAAGAAACTTGCAGAAGACCTTGACGGTCTCGTGATTGATATGAAGGTTGGTAAAGGTGCATTTATGAAAAAATTGGACGATGCAAAGAAACTTGCTGAATCAATGTTAAAGGTTGCTGAAAGATTCAATCTTAAGATGAAGATTTATTTCACAGATATGAATGTACCTCTTGGATATGGTGTAGGAAATGGTATTGAGGTTATTGAATCTCTTGAAATACTTTCAGGGGAACTTAAGAACGATTGCTATGAACTTTCTATTGAATTTGTAAAAGGTATGTGCGAGATTGCAGGTATAAGGAAGGATCCTGAAGAGTATATAAAAAATGGTGAAGGGATGAGAAGATTTGAAAAGATGGTGAGACTCCAGGGGGGTAATTTAAAAGATATAGAATTGAATAAAAATGTGAGTGAGATAAAATCAGAAAAAGATGGTCTTATCCTTGATATAGATGCAAACAAGATTGCACAGGGATTTTTACTAACAGGTGCAGGAAGGATGAGAAAAGAGGATAAGATTGATTATGGTGCAGGTATAAGATTGTTGAAGTTTATTGGTGAAAGCGTGAAAAAAAATGAAACACTTGCACTTGTATATACATCCCGTGAGATAGAAAAGATTATTCCCTATATAAGGGATGCATACAAAATCGGGAAAGGGAATGTTGAGAAAAGGAAGAGAATCATTGAGGTTTGGTGATGGATAAGGGTTTAAAACTTGTAGGTGAAAGCCCCTGGATTAAAGAGATAACTAAGGTGATTGAAACTATTAAAGACCAGAATGTCCCAGTTCTTATTACTGGTGAAACTGGAACAGGAAAGGAACTTATAGCAAGGATAATACATTTTACAAGTATAAGGAAGGATAAACCATTTATCCCTGTAAGTTGCGCAAGTATCCCACACGAACTTTTTGAATCAGAACTTTTTGGTCATAAAAAAGGTTCTTTCACAGGTGCAGTGAGTGATAAGGAAGGTCTTGTGGAAGCAGCATCTTTCGGAACTTTATTCCTTGACGAGGTTGATGAATTATCACTTTCTGCGCAGGCAAAACTTTTAAGGACACTTGATACAGGCGAGATAAGGAGGATAGGAGAGACAGAGTTCAGATATGTTGATTTCAGATTGATATGTGCAACATCAAAAGACCTGAAATCACTTGCAGAACAGAACAAATTCAGAATAGACCTTTATTTCAGGATAGATGTTATCTCAATACATTGCATACCATTAAGGGAAAGGAAGGAAGATATTATACCAATTGCACAATATTATATATCCCAGTTTGAGCCTGAGATGCGTTCTGATGAGATAACAGATGAGGCAAAAGAATTACTCCTGTCATATTACTGGCCAGGAAATGTGAGGGAACTCATCCAGGAGATAAAATATGCTATACTACATGCTGAAAATGGTGTTATAACAAAAAATTCCCTCTCAGAGACAGTAAAAAAAGGGGGCAAAACACCAGACATCCCCTCAATGAAGGAATACTTAAAGAAAGCACAGAAGGAATATGCACTAAAAATTTTAAAGATGACAAATGGAAACAAGAAAAAAGCAGCGGAAATCCTAAGAATCGATTACTCAACATTGTATAGAATAATAAATCAATAATTATTGCAAAAATGCAATATAATATTGTAAATTTACAATTAAATAATCTATTCATTTTCAATACATTCTTTAAAAATAACAATCTCCTATTGCATTTTTTCAATAAAATTTCTTACCTTCTATACGGTTAAGGTTTTAACATATTGATTATAAATATATTAAATTTTCAGAAAATCAGGAATGATTTTTTTATATATATAAGAAAAAGGGAGGAATTTATGAGGTTGAGGTTTTTGGTTGTTTTTGTATTGTTTTTAGGTTTGGTGGCGTTTGCACAGACCACCATATTCAGTGATAATATGACGAACTTTCCAACTGGCTGGACACTTTCCGGAACTGGTTGGACAAAGAAGTCAGATAAGTATTACTCATCCTCTTACAGCGCAAAGTGTACCCCTAATTCAAGTTATTCAAACAATATGAATGTCACGATGGAGAAGTCTGTTTCCCTTTCAGGATACACATCTGCAACATTGAAATTCTATATCTGGCAGTACACTGAATCAAATTATGATTATATCTATGTTGAATACTATAATGGTTCTTCCTGGACTACTGCCTGGTCAAGGAGTGGTTCATATCAGAGTTGGCAGCAGATATCTGTTAATATACCGACATCTGCAACAAAGATAAGGTTCAGGTTCTATTCTGATGGTAGTGTAACATATACAGGTGTTTATATTGATGATGTTGTCCTCACAGCAACATCTGGTGGTGGTTCAACAACGAAGAAGTGGACAATAATGGTTTATATGAATGCAGATAACAACCTTGAATCAGATGGGATTGCAGACTTTAACGAGATGGAGGCAGTTGGTTCAACGAATGATTTCAATATCGTTGTCCAGATTGACAGGGCTTCTGGTTATGATGCAACGAATGGTGATTGGAAGACCTGCAGGAGATATTATGTAACACAGGATGCAAATACAAGCACGATAAGTTCACAACTCATTCAAGATTTGGGTGAAGTTGATATGGGTAGTTATTCCACACTTGTAAGTTTTGTTGATTGGGCAAAGACAAATTATCCTGCTGATAATTATTTCCTTGTATGTTGGGACCATGGAGATGGATGGTATAAAGGTGATGAGATTATAAAATCTTTCTCAAATGATAATTCAAGTGGTAATGCAATAGATGTTTCAAATGGTGAGTTTGCTAATGCTTTATCACAGATAAAGACAAAACTTGGTAAGAATCTTGCGATATTAGGTTTTGATGCCTGTCTTATGGGTATGTGGGAAGTGATGTATATTGCAAAGGATTATGCGAATGTTATGGTCTCATCAGAAGAGACAGAAGGTGCGGATGGATGGTATTATACAAGTTTCTTAAATTCATTAAAGAGCAATCCATCTATGTCTGCTGTTGACCTTGCAAAGGCAGTTGTGAATGGAACATCAAGTCAGTCAACACTTGATGTGATTGACCTTACAACGATTTCCACATTAACAACAAAGATAAATACATTCGCAACCGAACTTATGAATGCAAGGGGTGCAGGTTATTCAAGCACAATATCAACAGCAAGGAGCAATACAATTGAGTTCTATCTCACAGAACATATAGACCTTTATGATTTTGCAAACAAGATTTATAATTCATCTGTCCCAACAGCACTAAAGAATGCTGCAAATGACCTTATGAGTTATATAACTGGGACAACTGTGAAACTTTATAAGAATTCATCATCCTATTCAGTATGCAGGGGTATTGCAATATACCATCCAACATCAACATCAATAGATTCAAGATATAACAACCTTCCTACTTCTTCAGCGACACAATGGGATGAGTATATAAAAGGTGGTTCTTCTGGTGGTGGTGGAGGAACTACAACTTATACACTTTCAAGCACAACATATTCCTGGGTCTCAACATCAACAGCAACAGGTATAACAGGTGATGACCAGTCAAAACAATTCACACTTCCTTTCACATTTAAATTCTATGGGACAAATTACACATCCGTATATGTATGCTCAAATGGTTTCCTGAGTTTCACATCAAATTCAACCGCATATTCACCTGCATCAATACCAAATACCGCTGCACCAAATGCACTCATTGCACCACTATGGAGGGATTTGAATCCATCAGCGGGTGGAACAATCACATATTATAGTGGTTCTGATAAGTTTGTTGTGACATGGAGTGGGGTGAAGAACTATTCCAATTCAAGCACACAGACATTCCAGGTGATACTCTATCCGAATGGTGAGATTGTATTCCAGTATAATTCAATAACGAATGATGTCACAACAACAAGGGGTATTGAGAATATTGATGGAACAGCAGGTGTCCCATACTCAACAAATCCATCAAATGGAACTGCTGTGAAGTTCACACCATCAACATCAAAGGTATACACACTTGAAGATGGTAAGATAGAGGTTTTGAGGATAAATGGTATTTTCAAAGATTTCACAGAGATGGAATATGCTGTCCCATTTGATGAGAAGGTTAGGGTTGATGTCTACAATATCCTTGGTCAGAAGATAAACACATTGAAAGATGAATATCATTTCGCTGGAAGACATACAATTAGATGGAATGGTGATAATTACAGCGGAAGCAAAGTTGGTGCAGGGACATACTTTATTGTTATAACCTCTGAAACAGGTGATAAGGTAACAAATAAGGTAGTCCTTGTGAAATAAAATCCTCCTTTCTTTGGGGTAAAAAGGCGGGGAAACCCGCCTTTTTTTTTGAAGTTATCTATTGAGAAATTACGATAACAGGTAATGATGTGAAGAAAGGTTATCTTAATGAAGTAAAAGGACAAAGTTCTCACTCCGAATAGTGAAGAATCCCATATTGACTACAACAGAAAAGTTGTCATTGCGAGGCAACGAAGTTGCGTGGCAATCCCATTATTTTGCTATTCACAATTCACAAGGGTGTCATCACGAGCCTGCCAAAGGCAGGCGTGGTGATCACATATTGACTACTTTGATGCGGTGTTAATGTTTTTTTCAAAAACCAAAACTATGCGGGTTAATATGCGATTCCTCACTATGTTCGGAATGACACCTTCGGAGTAGAGGCAAACACATAGGTTTGCCCCTACATCGTTGTCGGTTTATGACTGACCCCTGTTCCTATTGCGTTAAATGGACAGACCCTGATACATTTATTACATCTGACGCATTCAGGATTTTTTTCATCCTCATAGATCTTTATATCAACAGGGCATATTTTTTCACACATATTGCACTTCGTGCATTTTTCTTTATCTACCTTAATCTGATAGAAACTGAATCTGTTAAATAATGAATAAAATGCACCAAGAGGACATAAAAACCTGCAGAAAAATCTTTTTATCAAAAGGGATAAAAATATTATTAAAATAAGAATGGATATCTTCCACCAGTATAGGAATCCTACAATGTTTCTTAATTCTTTCACCATCAAGACCTGAGGAATACCTGCAAGGAGTGTTCCAGAAGGGCATATAAACTGGCAGAAAAATGGTTCAAGCATAATCATAGATAATGGTATCATAATTATTAAAATAAGGTATTTTGTATATTTTAAGAAATCAGGTAATTTTATTGTTCTTTTTCTTCTAATATAGATCAAATCCTGAATAAAACCAAATGGACAGATCCATCCGCATTGTGCCCTTCCAAAAACAGCACCTATACTTCCTAAGAATCCTATAATATAAAATGGTAAAATCCTCAAAATAGCAAAGTGCTGTAATGCACCAATAGGGCAGGATGTTATTGCAAGTGGGCAGGAATAACAATTTAATGAAGGGCAAAGGATAGATTTTAAATTACCCTGATAAAGATTTATCCCTTTAAAGACAAAAAAATAAGAATTCTGAATGAATGCGGAAATACCCTGAACGAGATTCGTTGGAAATCTGTATCTTTTCATCCTATCCCTATGCATTCAAGACAGATAATTATTCCCCTCTTTAAGACCTCTATGTAATCTTTCCTTATAAGACCTGTTATTAAAATTCCAATAAATACAGAAAGAATTAAGGTCTTATATATCCAGATTCTTGACGAATTTCGCATTTGCTACTATAAACTCCCTTCTTGGTTCAACCTCATCACCCATAAGTATTGTGAATGTCTCATCCGCTTCAACTGCATCTTCAATCGTTGCAAGTTTCAATCTCCTCGTTGCTGGATTCATTGTTGTCATCCATAATTGCTCTGGATTCATCTCACCAAGACCTTTGTATCTCTGTATTGTAACATTATCCTTCCCTATCTCTTTTAAAAGTTTTTCAAGTTCTTCATCATTATAACAATAATATTCCTGTTTCCCTTTCTTCACACCATAAAGTGGTGGCTGTGCTATATAAACATATCCCTTCTCTATCAATTCCCTCGCATATCTAAAGAAGAATGTTAATAGGAGTGTTTTTATATGTGAACCATCAACATCTGCATCTGTCATTATGATTATCTTATGATAACGAACCTTTTCTGGATTAAATTCCTCCCTCCCTATACCTGTTCCAAGTGCACTTATCAATGTCCTTATCGTATCGTTCACAAGTATCTTATCAAGCCTTGACTTCTCAACATTCAGAATCTTACCCCTTAAAGGAAGGACTGCCTGAAAAATCCTATCACGACCCTGTTTTGCAGAGCCACCTGCTGAATCACCCTCTACGATGAATAGTTCAGCCTGTTCAGGTTCTTTCACAGAACAATCAGCAAGTTTTCCTGGAAGGTCGTAAGATTCAAGTGCGCTCTTCCGCCTTGTGAGTTCCCTTGCCTTCTTTGCTGCAATCCTTGCCCTTCTTGCAAGGTCAACCTTCTCTACAATAAGTTTAGCCTCTTTTGGATGTTCCTCAAGGTATGTGAGAAGTGTATCCGAAACAAAATTTTCTACAATACTCCTTACTTCCGGGTTCCCCAATTTTGTCTTTGTCTGTCCTTCAAACTGAGGATTTCTCAATTTTATTGAAATAACTGCTGTTAATCCTTCCCTTATATCATCACCTGAAAGCCCTTCATCATCTTTCAATATATTATTCTTCCTTGCATAATCATTCAATGTCCTTGTGAATGCAGATTTAAATCCAACGAGATGGCTCCCACCCTCAATAGTATTTATATTATTTGCAAAACTGAATATATTCTCCTGATAAGAATCATTGTATTGTGCAGCAAACTCAATCTCCATACCTTCAAGTGTTTTTAAACCATATATAGGTGGATGATGAAGGGGCCTTTTATTCTTATCTATGTATTCTATGAATTCCTTTATACCACCATCATATTTAAAAATATTCTTTCTATTCTTTCTTTCATCAGAAAGTATTATTGTTATACCTTTATTAAGGAATGCAAGTTCCCTCAATCTTGATGCAACAATCTCATACTTGAATTCGTAATCATTGAATATTTCAGTGTCAGGTTTAAACCTCACTATTGTTCCAGTTTCATTCGTTTTACCTATAACCTTCACATCTGTTTGTGGAACACCCCTTTTGTATTCCTGTCTGAATATCTTCCCATCCCTTTTCACATCAACAATAAGCCATTCTGACAGGGCATTAACAACAGATACACCAACACCATGTAAACCACCTGATACCTGATATGCCTTTGAATCAAATTTTCCACCTGCATGAAGCATCGTCATAACAACTTCAAGTGCGGACTTCTTCTGTTCAGGGTGTATATCAGTTGGTATCCCCCTACCATTATCAATCACAGTTATAATCTCACCTTTCTCAATTATCACCTCTATTTTATCACAGAAACCTGCCATTGCTTCATCTATTGAGTTGTCAACAACTTCAAAGACAAGATGGTGTAGTCCTCTTTCTCCTGTATCCCCTATATACATTGCAGGTCTTTTTCTAACACCATCAAGACCTTTTAAAACCTTTATTTCATTTGCACTGTATTCCATTTTCATCTCCTATTATAAATTTTATATCCTTCACAAAAATTCCTTCAAGTTCCATATTTAACCTCTTTAATATCTCCTGTTTAAAAAAGTAAATCTCATTTAAATGTGAAGAAGATACAACCTTTACAATCAAAACATCTTTCTCAAATTTAAATGGGGAAGAAACATCTTTAAATGTTTCTTTAACAATCTCATTATATTTATCAAAGACTAATACCCTATTTTTTCCCTTTATAAATTTATCAGAATTCACGAAAATTTCAAGTATTTTTTCTATTTTTATGGGTTTCATTTAATATACATTCTCTTCTTTTGGGAAATTCCCCTCTTTCACATCTTTTATATAATTTTTTACTGCTTTTCTTATCTCAACCCCTAAATCTGCGTATTTTTTTGCGAACTTTGGTGTGAATTCTTCATAAAGACCGAGTATATCATTAACAACAAGTATCTGACCATCAACATACCTTCCTGCACCTATTCCATAAACAGGTATATCGAGCATATCCCTTAATTCCTTCCCGATTTCTTCTGGAACAGATTCAAGTATGATTGAGAAAACACCAATTTCCTGTAATAACTTCGCATCCCTTATAATCTTCACTCTTTCTTCTTCATTCTTTCCATAAACATAATATCCTTTCATCCTCGCATATTGTGGAAGAAGACCGAGATGCCCCATAACTGGTATTCCCGCTTTTACTATCTCTCTTATTGTATCAATGAACTCAACACCTTCTATCTTCACACCATCTGCACCCATCTTCATAACAATCCCTGCATTCTCGATTGCCTTTTCTTTTGATACCTGATATGATAAAAATGGCATATCAAATATCACCATACTTCTTTTTGCACCATTCAAAACAGATTTTAAATATGGAAGCATATCTTCAAATGTTACAGGGATAGTATCTTTATAACCCATCTCTACCATGCTGAGAGAATCACCAACAAGTATAATATCAATACCTTCCTCGTCCAGTATCTTTGAAACATAATAATTATAAGCAGTAAGGAGAACTACTTTCTCTCTATCCCTTTTTTTCTTAAGAAGATATTTTATATTAACCTTATTCTCCAACTGCCCTACCTACCAGTCGGACTTTATCACCAACCTTAATATCTATCTTATCATATGTTGTGATGATATAACCTGATGCAGTTCTGTTATTCTTAGGTTCTATTACAAGGAATTGTCCAATAGGTTCAATTGGTGCAACACCGCTTAGACCTTTCACCTTTCTTTCTCTGTATATGAGGAAAAGATCACCAGGTTTTACATGTGGAGCACCAGGTGTTATATAAGCAATGCTATATGGTTTCACAATATCTGATTTATCCTTAAATGCAATTATGTATCCAGTGATATTATCAAGTGTTGGTGTGATTTTATTCTGTGGTGGTGTGAATTGTGGAATATCAAAAATAAGGTCGTTTTTGTGTATAGGCTCAAAAGATGCTATTATCTCACCTATTGATGACCTTTCCTTTGTCTCCTTTATCTCAACAACACCTAATATCCTCACAATATTCCCGAAACCTTTCACATTATCTCCATATCTAAAAATCGCGAATCTGTCTTTCACATAAATACCATCCATATTACCTTTATCAATGAGAACCTTTGCGCTCAAAACAATATTCTCTTCTTTTGTTGTGCTTTCAATGATCCTTCCCTTCTCAAGCCCTTTCCTTTCTGTTATAAATCCAGCAAGAAGTGCAGATTCTTTTGAAAATATCTCATTCTTTATACCTACAACTGTGAAAGTTCTCTCAAAAACCTTTTGTTCAATCTTTATAGGTTTTGGTTCATATGTTTTTTGTTCCTCCATCGGTTTATTAGTCATAATGATTCCACTATCCTCTGACTTCTCTTTGGAGATTTCATTTTTTGGTGTCTCCACATTTGAAACAACAGGTGGTATTCCACCACCAGTATAGTTTGGAATAACGAAAACCTGATCAGGATATATCCAGTGAGGGTCTTTTATCTTATCCTTATTTGCTTCATAAATCATAGGCCAGAGGAATGGATTATTATAGAATCTCTCTGCTATAAACCAGAGACAATCACCTTTCACAACCGTATAAGTTGTTTGAGGCACAAGTATTATGGGTAACAAAAATAAGAAAAAGAAAAAGTATCTCATTCTTCCTCCTTTACTTTAACAAATTTTAGTTTAAGATCCGAGAGGATTTCATTGAAGAAAACCTCTTCCTCTTTCGTAAGGTTTCCCTTTGTTTTTATTTTCAGCATATCAAGTGTATCAATTGTGAATTTTGCAAGTTCAAGGTCTTTTTTCTTCTCTTTTGTTTCTGGATGTTCAACGAGACCAAGTGCTATATACGCTCCTGTTGCCATCCTCATTATGAATGATATAAAATCAACTTTTTCTTCAAATGGCATAATTTTATTATAACAAAGATTTACTGATTGTCAAGGATAAAATGAAAGTGTTTGTTCAGAAAGATATGATAACAAATTTTTCGTTTCTCTCCATTCCATCCGCATTTATTTTCACAAAGTAAACGCCATTTTTCAGATTGTTAAGTTTAATCCTTATTTCATTTTCTTTCACCAGTCTATTTAATTCTCTCAAAACCCTCCCATTTATATCAAAAATTTGGATATTCAAGTTTTTTCCATAGAAATTTTCAGGGATTATCACAAGTTCGTCTTTCACAATGTTTGATAAGATTTTTATATCCACTCTATTTGTATCTATAATCCCTGTCCCTCTGTAAGACCATTTTGCAGCATCAAAAGCGATTTTCTGTAAAGGTATTCCAGTTGCATCACCAAGATATAGGTATCCACCTGATGTTGAAAATGGATAAGTTCCAAGTGAAACCCACTCATCAGAATAATTATTTTGATTCACATAAACATCTTTTGAACCACCATCATAATATATCTTATAATGTGCATTAGCATTTGCATTGATTGAAGGAATATAAACAAAAACCTCATAATTACCAGATATTGTTAATCTCGGCTTCCATATAACATAACAGGTATCCTTTGAACCAGTAGAGTATGTCCAGAAAAAATGACCTTTATAACCAGAAAGTTTATCCCTGTAATATCTCATATCAGAAGGTGGTTGATTATACATATAAAAACCAAAATTTTCTCCTGAATACATATATTGTTCATCATCAACAATAGTATCTGGTAGATCTGTGAATGTTCCTCTTGCGCCCCTTGTCCAGTAGACATTATTCAGATTTTGATAACCATTGTTATATCCAGGCCAGTCATACCTTGCATATTTCCCATCATAACTTGGATAACCTGGTGTATTTTTATTCCCGTAAGGGTCATTGAATATTAGTGTATGCCAGTTTAAAACCTGGCCAACAGCAAGGACGAGATGACCACTTGTGGTTAAACCAACACACATACAATATGGGTATCCAGCCTGGATCTCTGATATTGTCTCATTCCATGTTGGTGTATCGTCTATCCATGAATTTAAATTATGATTTGAAAGATAATTATACATCCTTGAGTAAGGTGAGTATCCACCGGTCCACATATATCCATATCCACCCCACGAAATATTTCCACCTGCATCATAAGCAGTATCCGTATAAGAGACCTCTCTAAAATTATATCTTGAAGCAATGTAATTTCCAAAATGACTTATATGTGTATAAGGGTATGAACAATATGTATCCCATTCAGGTAATCTTCTATAATATGCTATAGCCATCACTGCAGTTGTTGGTGCACAAGACCAATGACCATTATGCCAGTCCGGTGTGTCGTAAACCTGATGAATGTATGGAACATCAATAGAATCTTTACTTCCAAAATCATTGTGAATATTGTAAAATTTCACATCTATTGAATCTGTTGAAAATATTTTTCTTATATTTTTTAATCTGAGATTTTCTAATGAACCTTTATAAATTTCATATCTATCCAGTTTGAAAAATATAATTTCATCTTCTTTTGAGAAGAGAGGCTCAATCTCGAAAATTCCTTCGGTTGAAGTTATATTTTTTATTTCTTTCCCATCATAACTTGATATGAATATATCAGAGTTTATTATATTCTTATCATCTGTCTCAAACCTGTGGAAGATTAATCTTTTACTATCACGACACCACTTGAAAGAATGCCCTCTACCTATATTATATGTGTTTTTATTTTTTACATCATAAACCTTTATAATACCTGAGATAGTAGAATACGCTATAAATCTTTGATCAGGTGAAATAACTGGATAAAAATAACCATCATTGTCGTCTGTGAATTTTATTATTTTATTCTCCTTTAAATTATAGATGAATAGTTGATCGTTATCATCGTTGAAAACAATGAAATCACCTGAAGGAGAAAGAGGAACAAGATTAGCATAATTTCCCAGCAGATACTTTTCGATTTTATTACTTCTTTTTATGAAAAGTGTTTCTTCTATCATATAAGCAATATACCCTTCATTTGAAAAGCTAACCTCAGATGACCTGTAAGAAGGTTTATGCAAAATCTCTAAATTCCTATTTTTTAAATCAAATACGCAGGGTGCTTGAAGACCATTTTCATAAATCATTTTAAATCCTATCTTATTTTTATGAACAGAATAATAAAGACCACAATTTGGTGATGAAAAGATTTTTTCAAGTTCTATACCATTATAAAGATAAAGTGATGAAAACATATAATCTGTAAAAATAATACCATCTTCAACAACCTTCGGGTTAACAAAATTTCTATTGAGCAGGGTAAAATTTATAACTATAAAAAACATAATTAAATATTTTTTATTTTATCCCAATCTATGTCTTTAAAACTATCAAAAACAAAATCAGAAATAATACTTTTAGGCAATTCCTTGTATTTCCCGCATCTTAAGAAAATCGTTTTTATCCCGAGTCTCTTAGGTGCCCTAACCTCACTTATTGGGTCATCGCCAACAACTATTGTCTCATCAGGATTAAGTTGAAGCATATTTAATCCTGCCGCATAAAAATTCCATTCTGGTTTCCCTATGATAAATGGCTTTCTACCCGTTGCAAATTGAAGGAAAGATAATATAGGTCCTACACTTGGTTCAACAACACCATTCTCCCTCTGGAACAATCTATTATTATGAAGACCTATAAATTCTGCGCCATTTAATAGTAATTTCGTTGCTATTGTGAGTTTTCTATAATTGAGTTCAAAATCAAGCCCTATAACGACTATTTCACCTTCTTCAGATATCTCTTTACCAGATTCAATAATTGTTTCCTTCACTGCTTCAGAACCTATGAAAAAAACCTTTCCTTCCTTCTCTTTTAGAATATTCTTTAATATTAAAAGTGGGGTCAAAAGAATAACATCCTTAAGTATAAAACCCTTCTCTTCAAGTTTCTCCTTCAGTCCTTCCACCTTCTCTGTTGTGTTGTTTGTTATGATACATATCTTAAAATCATCTCTCAATCTATTGAAACTTTCAACAGCACCATCGTATGGGATAAGATTTTTCCCCTGAACAATAGTCCCAACAAGGTCAAGGAATAAACCTTTTATTTTCCCCATATATACTCTTTTAAGTTCTTTATCAGTTCCTGAATACTCAAAGGTTGCCCAATATTTATACCCTTTTCATGAAGTTTAAATGCAAATTTCACAGTGTTTGGTACATCACATCCTTTATCATAAACCTCTTTCCAGTTCACCTTCTCAACAGGGAGTGAAAATACAACTTCTCCATTGTGAAGAAGTGTTACTGTATCTGCATATCTTATTATTGAATCTATCCTATGCGTAACTATTATGATACTCTTACCACCTTTAAGATTCTCAATAATCTTTACAATCTTCTTCTCGTATTCCCAATCGAGACCAGCGAAGACCTCATCAAGAAGTATCCATTCAGGTGATGATGATAGGACAGAACCAATTGCAACAAGTCTTTTCTCACCATAAGAAAGATGATAGGGGGATTTTGATAGTATATCCTTCTCAAGACCTAATGAAGATAGAATTTCACTTACAATCTCCTCAGTATTCTTTAATCTTCTTTTCCTGATAGGGATTGTCAATTCATCATAAACTGTATCTGTGAAGAACATATCTTCAGGGAACTGGAATACCATTCCCATATTCTCCCTTAATCTCCTTATATCACCCCTTGGAACACTTATCTCACCTGATTCAGGATTGAGAAATCCCATAATAATTGAAAGAAGTGTTGTCTTTCCTGAACCTGTTGTCCCTATGATGAGATGAACCTTCCTTTCTTCAAACTCAAGATTTATATTTTTCAATATCTTCTTTTCTCCTTGAGAATAGTTCACCATCTTAAGGGTTATCATAAGTATCTCTCAAGACCTTCTTCTTTTATCTTTTTTCTTATAAGTATCTCCGATGTTGGAAGTTTCTCTTCTTTTATCATCTTCTCAATATCATCAGTGAAAACAATCTTACCCTTTTCAAGCATTATTAAGGTTTTACCTAAGACAAACTCATCAAAGTCCTGTGTTATCCAGATGAAACCACCAGGATAATTCCAGATAAAATTATAAATCATCTTCTTGTATTTCATATCAAGAAATGATGTAACCTCGTCAAATATAATGAAAGAGGGTTTCATAGCAATGATGGATGCTAATGCAACAATCTGCTTCTCACCACCAGAAATCTCAAATGGTGAATTGTTTCTTATATCCTTCAATGAGAATCTATCAAGAATATATTCTTTTGTATCATCTATTTCATATTTTGGGAATTGAAGATTCTGCATACCAAACTCTATTTCCTTTTCCACACTCATTGTCACAAACTGCATCTCTGGTTCCTGGAAAACTATACCTATCTTCTTCCTCAATTCTTTTAATTCCATATCCTTTATATTTTTTCCATCTAAGATTACTTCACCTGATGTCGGTTCAATAATACCTGATATTATAAGTGAAAGTAATGTCTTTCCACTTCCATTAGGACCTGCAAGAACTATTTTATCCCTGAAATCTATGGTGAGGTTTATATTTTTCAGGATATCTTTATAGCAGATATCTTTAAGTTCAATCATAATTATACCATATATCGCATATTTTTAATATATCATCTATGTTTTTAGAATTATTAATCATCTCCCTTATTCTCTTCACATTCCTTTTTTCCCTGAAGATAAAATAAGAGAATTTCTTTATTGTAATAAAATCCTCACCTCTTTCATTCAGGAAGTTGATGAAGAAAAGTTCCTTTTTTTCAGGTATCTTTCCCTCTTCACCTTTTATCTTTAAAAATATATAAGGATCTGACAATGCCCCTCTTCCAATCATAATTGATTTAACATTTCTTTTGTTTAAAATATTTTGAGCATCATTTGGTTTAAAGATATCGCCATTCCCTATTATTGGGAGATTATAAGATGAGACCTCTTCAATGTAATCCCAGTTAACACTGGAACTAAAGAAATCTTTTGCAAGCCTTCCGTGAATTGTTATAAAATGAACACCTGCATTTTTTAATGAGATGAAGAAATCTTTTTTCAACTCTTTCTCAAAACCAATCCTCGTTTTTACAGTGACGGGTAAATTAACTGCTTTTACAATACTTTCAATCAAATTCAATGTCTTATCAGGTTCTCTTAATAGTGCTGCACCTGCACCACTCTTCACAATCTTTTTTGCCGGGCATCCCATATTGATATCAATAAAATCAGGGAAAAACTCACCTTCAATAAATTTAGCTGCTTCAATGAGTGTTTCTTTATCACTACCAAATATCTGTATACCTATTGGCCTTTCCTCATCTGTAAATCTTATTTTCTTAAGTGTTCTTTTGTTTTTTAAATTCAAAGATTTTGCAGATATCATCTCGGAGAAAACAATAGAAGCACCGAATTTTCTAAAAAATAAGCGGACATTTGATGTTGTATAACCCTCCATTGGGGCTAATATCATAAAAGATTAATAAGTATTTGAAGAATTATCTAAATATCCCCAGGGATTAACTGGTTTATCAATGACGAGAACTTCATAATGGAGATGAGGACCTGTGGTAAGACCAGAAGAACCAATACTTCCTATGATCTGTCCCCTTCTCACATACATTCCTGTTTTCACATAAATATTTTTAAGATGTGCATACTTTGTTGAATAACCATATCCATGGTCAATGATAATTGTATAACCATAACCATCTTTCCAACCTGCAAATTTAACAAGACCATAAGCAGAGGCAAAAACAAGTGTTCCAGGATGATTTGCTATATCTATACCTTTATGAAATTCTATTGTCTTATATATTGGATGAACCCTTATTCCAAATCCTGCTGTGAGATAACCATATGTTGGCCAGATTGAAGGTGTCGCCTTTGAAAGTGCCTCTTTTTCATTCAATCTCCTCTTTGTCTTTTCTATGTTCTGGAACTGATAATCAACAAGATTTTTTATCTTTTCCTTCTCCTTTATTAAATTCTCAACACTCCTTGATACCTTTATATCACTGATTGATGTATTTTCAAAGAATCCACCTGTTCCCATATTCTTATTAAAGTTTTTTGGGATTTCATTCTCTGCAATGTATGAAAGTAGTAATGTGTTGTTGAAAATACTCTCAGATTGGAGGCTCAATGTGTTGATCTGGGAATTTATCTTTTCCAGGTAATTCAAAAGTATTTGCTTCTCTTTTCTCAGCATCTCTGCTTTAATTATATTAACCCTTCTCTTATATCCTTCTATATTTAAATAAAGAAAGAGGGAACTTATAATAGAAAGAATTATAAGAAAAGAGGTATAAAACTTCTCATTAAATTTAAAAGAAAGACTTCTATTTCCAATATGCAAAATTATTGACCATTCTTTCATAAGAATAATGTAAAAGAAAAAAGATATTTGTCAAGAAAAATTTTTAAAAATTTATCCAACACTCTGGAGTTTGAAAAGGTAGGCAAATATACCTTCTTTTTTAATGAGTTCTTCCTGTGTCCCTTCCTCAACTATCTTCCCTTTGTGCAGAACTATTATCCTCTGAACCTCTTTCAATGTTGATAGTCTGTGTGCAATGATTATTGATGTTCTACCTTTCATAACCTTCCCGAGTGCCTCTTTTATAAGATATTCTGTCTCAGGGTCAATATTTGCTGTCGCCTCATCAAGGACAAGAATAGGGGTATCAAATGCAACAGCCCTTGCAAATGTAACAAGTTGTTTCTCACCAACAGAGAGGTTTGAACCTTCAGGACCAACAAAAAAATCAAGACCTATCTTTTTTCTCTCCATTACTTTATTTAGATTTGAAACCTCCAGTGCTATTGAAATTTTATCTTCTGGGATGTTTTCAAATAGTGTTATATTATCTTTCAATGTTGCATTGAAAAGGAATGGTTCCTGATAAACAGAACCAATCTGTCTCCTCAAACACATCCTGTTTATCTCTTTTATATCAATTCCATCAATCAGTATCTTTCCCTTCTGAGGGTCATAAAATCTTGTTAGTAATTTCATAAGTGTCGTTTTACCTGAACCTGTATAACCTACAATACCTATTCTTTCCCCTTTCTTCACACTGAAAGATACATCTTTTAATATCCATTCATCTTCGTAGGCAAACCATATATTCTTGAACTCAATATCACCTTCAAACTTTATTCTCTTTATATTATCTTCCTGCGCTTCTTCCTTTTCTCTCATTATGAAATATATTCTTTCGGATGCAGCCATTGAGGATTCAAGAACATTGAATTTTTCAGATAGGTCTTCTATTGGTCTGAAGAGCATATCAAGATAGTTTATAAATGCGACGAGTGAACCGAATGTTATGATGGATGAAACGATACCTTTCCCACCATAGTATATTAACAATGCAAGACCAAAAGACCTTACAAAACTTATCAATGGTCTGAATGTTGAGAACACAAGCATCATCTTTATTGTTATATCAAAATACTCTTTATTTATCTTGAAGAATTTCTTTTTCATCTTTTCTTCCTGAACAAATGCCTGAACAACCTTTATACCTGAAAATGTCTCAGATAAAAATGTGTTTATTAATGCAATAAGCCTTCTTACCTCCCTGTAAACATTTCTCAAAACAATCCTGAAAAGATATGTTATGATAATTATTAAAGGTAATATTATAAGGACTATCAAAAATAACCTTAAACTCATCTTCATCATAAAACCAAGTATTCCTATAATGAGAAGAAAATCTTTAAAGAGATAAACGAGAACAGATGTAAACATTTCATTGATTGCATTCACATCATTTGTAGCCCTTGTTACAAGCCTTCCAAGTGGATTCTTTTCAAAATAAGAGATACTCATCCTCAAAAATTTTGAAATAACATCTTCCCTCATCTTCAATGATACGAGTTGACCTATCTTCTGGAGATGGAAAGCCTGAATAAATGTTATACTAACATTAAGTATTGTTATCAATATAAAGATAATACTTAATGTTCTTATCATCCTCACTTCGGACATCCTTAATCTGAACCTTTCCTTAACAGGTAATTTAGAAAAATCATTCTGTGATATGAGGTAGAATTCATCACCCTGTATAATCTTAACACCTTCTGGTTTCTCAATCTTATTACTAACAAGATAGAAATTCTCTTTTGAAAATGCATTCCTTTTCACCTCTGCTTCAACTATCCTTTGTGAGATACCTTCTATTTTTATAAATTTTCTTCCTTCTGCTGTGAATGTTCCTTTTGAATAATCGCTATAGACCTCTTTCACATTTGGCATAATGTATCTATCAATCCCTATCTTTAAGAAATAAGGATAAGCAAGTTCAAATATAGTTATTAGAAGAAGAAGAAAGAAATTCAGAATTATATGGAGTGTGTATGGTTTAAGATATTTTGAAATCCATTTGTAAATCTCTGTATTTGAGACCTTCCTTTCATATTTTTCAACAGGAACATCATGCATCATTTTATCTCCTCCTCAAGTTTCTGCCTTTGATAAAGTAGATAGTAAAGACCTTTCTTCTCAATAAGTTTCCTATGTTTACCTTCCTCAACAACCCTTCCGTTTTCAAAAACATATATCCAGTCAAAATTCTTTATCGCAGCAATCCTGTGGCTTATAACAATTGATGTCCTTGTCTTCAAAAAATCTTTAAGGTTCTCCATAATATCCTTTTCTGTATGTGAATCAACGGATGATAATGCATCGTCAAGGATGAGTATCTTTGAAGGAACGAGCAAAGCCCTCGCTATTGCAATCCTCTGTTTCTGCCCACCTGAAAGATTAACACCTTTTTCACCAAGCATCGTATCATATCCATTTGGTAATTCCATAATCTCGTTATGTATCATCGCAATCTTTGCAACCTTCACAACATCATCTATGTTTGGATTTTCAACCCCAAATGAGATATTATTAAAAACAGTGTCAGAGAAAAGGAATGTCTCCTGAGGAACATATCCAATAGACCTTCTTAATGTTTCGTAATCTATCTCATTAAGAGGTGTCCCATCAACAAATATCCCTTCTGATTCATAAAATCTTAACAATAGATTAACAAGTGTGCTTTTACCTGAGCCAGTAAGCCCTACTATTGCTGTTGTTTTTCCTTTCTCAAATCTTATATTTATATCCTTTAAAACATTTTCACCATTATATGAGAAAGAGAGATCCTTTAAAACTATTTCACCCTTTATATCTATATTCTTTCCGCCCTTTTTAATCCTTGGCTCCATATCAAGAACACTTTTTACCCTTTTATAAGATGCATTCCCCCTCTGAAAGATATTAACAACAAAACCGAATGCAATCATAGGCCAGATCATTAAGTTTAAATAATTAAAGAATGCAACGAAAGAACCGAGCGTTATCCTTCCACCAATCACATCAACAGCACCAAATAGTAAAACTATTCCTATTGATAACATTGCGAACATACCCAATATTGGGTCAAATGCGGAAGATACTTTTAGCATCCTCAGAATTCTTTTATAATAATCCCAGTTCGTTATATTGAATGATTCAATTGCACCCTTTTCCTGATTGTATCCTTTAATAACCTTTGCACCCTGTAATATCTCCCTTACTTTTTCTGTGAGTATTGAGAAACCTTCCTGCTGTTTTTCAAATCTTTTATTAACCTCTTTCCCGAATATATATGTAAGAAGAGAAAGGAATGGGGCAGGGATAAGTGCAAGAAGTGTTAATCTTATATCAAGTTTTAACATCATGCCAAGTGATGCAAGGCTCAGAAATACTGCATCCACAATCGCTATTGTCCCCATACCCAATGCCATCCTTATTGCCTCAATATCATTCGTAGAAAGTGCCATAAGGTCACCAATGTTTTTATCTTTGAAAAAATATGCGTCCATATTTATGATATGGGTGAAAAATTTATCCCTTAATTCCCTCTCAATAATCCTTGAATTTCCTATGATGAAGAATCTCCACCAGAACCTGAAGAATGCAACAACAATGGATAATAATACAATGATGATTGCATAGTATAAGAGATGTGAATATATTCCCTGAGAGAGATTATCTATTGCCCTTTTAACAATCACAGGAACAATTATCTGTATTCCATCAACTATTAAAAGCACAATAATACCAAGTATCACTCTTAATTTATATTTAAAAAGTAGTCTTATCATAATTTTTATTATAGAAAAAATTAGAAAAAATTCAAATAAAACTTGACAAAAAATTTTTAGTATTTATTTTAATACAAAAAAAAGAGGTATTATGAGATACTTTTTAATTTTGTTAGCATTACTTGTTGTATTTAATTGTGCAAAAAAGCAGGTTATAAAAGAGGAGATTAAACCTGTTGTTGTGGAAGAACCTAAACCTGTAGAAGAACCTAAACCAGTTGAACCACAGAAGATGGAATTGAAACTTGAAAGGATATTCTTTGATTTTGACAAATATGAGATAAGGCCAGATGCTGCTGAGATACTTAAGAAGAATGCTGAAATGCTTAAAATTTATCCTGATGTGAAGATTGTTATAGAGGGACATACTTGTGAGATAGGGACTGCTGAATACAATATGGCTCTTGGCGAGAAAAGGGCAAAGTCTGCAATGGATTATCTTGTAAAATTGGGGATTTCTCCTGATAGGATTTCAATCATAAGTTATGGAGAAGAGAGACCCCTTGACAAGTATGACCTAAAAAAGAACAGAAGATGCGAATTTGTTGTTAAATAAGGGATTTTTCTTAATTGTAATAATCCTTTCTGCAGGATGTTTTAATAAGAGTAGGATAAGGAATTATAATTGGGAACTTGATAGTTTGAGATATTATACATTGAAGATGGATAGTATTCTTACATCCTTAAGAAAGGATATAAAAAATCTAAGTGTTGATATGAATATAAGGATGGATGAGATAAATGAAAAGATTGATAAACTGAATGAGAGGATGAAAGAGGAGGAAGATTTTATATCTGGAAGAATAGGTTCATATAAGGAGAAAGAGGATGTTATCCCTAATGAAGAGAAAACAATCTATGATGCAGCGTATATGAATTATGTGAGAGGGAATTACAATGATGCTTTAAAAGGTTTTGATGATTTTATAAAGAAATTCCCTGAATCAAAACTTTCAGAGAATGCGTTGCTACTCCTTGGTGAGTCTTATTTATCTTTGGGTAAAAGGCAGGATGCAATTGATAAATTCCTTGAACTGATAAAAAGATACCCTAACGGGAAAAAAGTTCCAACTGCTTTGTTCAAGATAGGTATCATATATGAGAGTGCAAATGATATGAAGAATGCAAAGTTTTATTTTGAAAAGGTGATCATTGAATATCCTGATTCACCTGAAGCATCACTTGCAAAGAGCCATCTCAAATGAATATATTCAGAATATTCCTTGAATCAAGCCTTGTTGCACAGATTATAATGAGTATATTACTCCTTCTTTCCATATATTCCTGGGGGATATTCTTTAAAAAATTATACGACTTAAGGAGGATAGAAAAAGATTGGAGATTCTGGAACGATGTGATTAATTCCTGGAATATTGAAAGGTATTTTAAGAATGAGAATCTTCTTTTGGGTAGTTTCTTCGGAGAGATCATTTACAAAGGTTTGAGCGAATTCAAAAAGACAGGCGATATTGAGAATGCAAAAGTGAAGTTGACGAATGAGAAGATAAAAAAGATTGAGGAACTTGAATCACAGGTTTATCTTTTAGGAACAACCGTTACATTAAGCCCATTTTTAGGTTTGCTCGGAACTGTATGGGGAATCATGGTCTCTTTCCTCCAGATAAGGATAAGGGGTTCTGCACATATCACTGTTGTTGCACCAGGTATTTCGGATGCACTTATAACAACTGTTTATGGTTTGCTTGTTGCTATACCTGCACTATTCTTTTATAACCTCATCTTAAGAAGGATTGAGATAGTAGAATCAAGGATTGAGATGCTGGAAGGTGTTTTTATCACATCAATAAAAGCAGGAGAAATTGAGAAGAAGGAAAAGTTTTAACGAGATAAATATAACAAATCTTGTTGATGTGAGCCTCACTATCCTTATTGTATTTATAATAACAGCACCTATGATGACACCGGGTATAGATGTAAATTTGCCAAAGGTGGATGCATCATTACCAAAGGATGAGGAAGGTATCACGATATCAATAAATGATAAGAAGGAAATCTTTATAGAGGATAGAAAGATAGAGATAAAGAATTTTGAAGAGATGATGAAGGAGATAATGAAGAAGAAGCCACCTAATGTGATGGTTTATATAAAAGCGGATAAGGATATAAATTATGGATTTGTTGTTGAAATCATAGGTAGATTGAAGAAAATAGGAATAAACGAGGTTGGGCTTGTTGGGGAGATACCTGAAAAATGAACAGATTCATTATAATTTCCTTCCTTCTCCATTCTATTCTCATTTCTATCTTAGGTTTTAAAAGTAAAGGTGATTTCAGGAAAAATAAGAGGATAGAGGTTTATAAGGTTTCATTTGCACCAATGCCTGTTCCAATAGAAGAAATAAAAGAGATTAAAAAGGAGATAATAAAGGAAGATAAGAACAAGAGTCCATTCGGAAAGAAAACAAAGGAAAGAAGGTTACAGGATGTAACACCGCAGATAGAGACAGGGAGTGGAAAAGGTTTCAATTATTCATATTATCTTAATATATTACTTTCAAAGATAGGTAGTGAATGGAAAAATCCATATAAAGGTGAAGATATTTTTCTAAGATGTGTTGTTTATTTTGAGGTTTCATCTGATGGGAGTATAAAGAATGTGAGGATTGAAGAAGATTCCGGGAATAGTTTATTCAATGATGCTGCATTGAATGCTGTGATAATAACAGGGAAACTTCCACCACTTCCGAAAGAGTTTTCGGAAGATTATCTCAAAGTCCATCTTGAATTTTTATCAGGTATATGATTATCATACTTCTTTTTTCACAGGAGGTTTATCTAAGGCTCACAGATTATTCACTTGGTAAGACAAAGATAGTGATAGATGATTTCAATATCCTTTCAAAGAAAGAAGAGATATTCAAAGAGAGGGAATTAATACAGATGATTATTATGCAGGATCTTGAGTATTCACTTTATTTTGAGGTTTTCAGGGATACTATTTTTTTATTTTATGCAAAGGATAAATCTTCAATAATACTTCAAGGTGATTTGACGGATAATGAGATAAAGATTTATTTAAGGGATTTCTTTTCTAAGGGATTGATATTTGAAAAGAGATATATAAAAGGGGATTTAAGGGAGACTTCTCACAGGATTTCAGATGATGTGATATACACAATAACAGGTGAGAAAGGGATTTCAACGACAAAGATTGTTTTTTCATATAAAAAGAATAGAGGGAAGGAACTCGGTATCATTGATTATGATGGTTGGAATTTCAGAGGATTAACTGATAATGGGAATCTAAATCTTTTCCCTGAGTGGGATAGATTTGGTAAATATATCCTTTTTTCAAGTTATTCAATTGATAAACTTGAACTTAATCTTTACGATCTTACAACGGAGAAAATAAACAATCTTTTTTCTTATACAGGATTAAATTATTCACCATCTCTTTCACCTGATGGAGAGAATATTTGTTTAACTATGACAAAGGATGGTAATGCAGAACTATATCTTTACAACATTAAGAACAATAAATTATTAAGACTAACATATAACAATGCGATTGATTGTTCTCCAAGTTTTTCACCAAATGGAAGGGAGATTGCATTCGTTTCTGATAGATCAGGAACACCTCAGATATACATAATGGATATAGATGGTAGTAATACAAGGAGATTAACATTTTCAGGTGACTATAACACATCACCTGCATGGTCACCAAGGGGGAATCTTATAGCGTATGTATCAAGGGAAAAAGATAATTCACAGCAGATTTATATTACTGACCCAAACAATTTTTATCCTTTAAAACTTACATATATAGGGAATAATGAAGAACCATCATTTTCTCCTGATGGCCTACATATTGTTTTTATTTCTGACAGGGACGGAAAATATGAATTATGGACAATGAACTGGAATGGGACAAGGCAGAGAAAATTGTTTGATAAATACGAGGTTTTTTCACCCTCCTGGTCTCCATTTTTTAAATATTAAAAACTTGACAAAAAAAAGAAATTCTTTAAAATAAGAAAAAACGGAGGTTACAATGATAGGATTTTTATTGATTTTGATGTTAAGCCAGACGGATGAACAGAAAAATATAATACAGCAGTTTTTGATGACGGTTCCTCAACCCCAGGCACCAACAACAGAAGAGTATGTTCCACAATATACACCTTCTGCGCTTGATAGTGCAATACTATTAAGGCAGATAAAGAAATCAAACATTGAAACAATGTACGAGAAATATTTTTCACAGGATACACTTGAGAGGTGGAAGCCTTATTCATTCTATTCAAGGGACACTGTAAAACTGAAACAGTTTGGATATGAATATTTCCTTTGGAATACGAGGAGGGAGGAACCACCAGCACCTTTTGTAACAGAAGATTATGTTATAGGACCTGGTGATCAGTTAGCAGTGATGATATGGGGTATGGTTAATAAAAATATAATACTGAAAGTGGATAATGAGGGAAAGATATACCTTGAAGAGGTAGGACCTATATTTGTATGGGGATTAAAATATGGTGATGTGAGGGAACTTATAAAAAAACAGATAAGGGAGACATACTCAAATGTTTCTGTAGAGGTAACATTTGCTTCATTAAGAAGGGTGAATGTCCTTATAATAGGTAATCTTTTCGCACCAGGGAATTATTCAATAACACCAGTAAGCACAATCATATATGCACTTCTCAGGGCAGGTGGTCCTGATAAACTTGGGACATTCAGGAATATTAAGGTTATAACAACAACTGGGAAGGAGACAAATATAGACCTTTATGATTACTATGTTTATGGGAAGTCTCCGAAACAGATACAATTCAATGATGGTGATATCATATTCGTTCCATCAATAGGTAAGGTCGTTGGTGTGGCAGGTGCTGTGAAAAGACCTGCAATTTATGAATTAAAAGAGGGTGAAGGTTTAAAAGAAATTATGGAGATGTGTGGTGGTTTATTACCTGAAGGATATGTTGGAAAGATAACAATATATGGTGCAAAAGAACATATGAAGATGGTTGTTTATGAAAAGGATTATAATTCTGAAGAAGAATTCAGGAAAATGATAAAGGATGTAAAATTAAATGATGGGGACCTTGTTTACATATCTCCAATACCTAAGGTTAAAAGGAATAATGTGAGCATCTCGGGGAATGTTTATTATCCTGGTGATTATGAGATCACGAAAGACCTCACCTTGAAAAAACTACTCATTAAGGCAGGCCTAAAGGAGAACACATATATGGGAAGGGGAGAGGTGCTCAGGTATCAGACTGACGCACTTTACAATATTATACCATTTAATATTGAAAATGTTCTCAATGGTAAAGATGATACAATTCAGTTAAAAGAATGGGATAGGGTTTTAGTATGGTCTGTTGATGAGGTGATGTCCCATCCATCTGTTTATATATATGGTTCTGTTAATAACCCAGGACCTTACACATTGCAACCCAATATGACAGTGGAAGACCTTGTTTTTAGAGGTCACCCTGCACCTTTATCTGAACCCAAGGAGACTGAATTGTTAAGGGTAATAAAAACAGAAGAAGGATACAAAGACACATTGATAAAACTTGACCTTACAAATGAAGAGCATTTAAAAACAAGATTAAAACCACTTGATATGATAATTGTGAAGGCATCCCAGTATAAACCATCCGTCGTCACAATAACTGGTGAGGTAAAATTCCCAGGTTCATATACTATAAAGAAGAATGAGACTTTAAGGGAACTAATAGAAAGGGCAGGTGGGCTCACAGAGAATGCATATTTGATGGGTCTTTTCTTAAGCAGAAAGAGTGTGAGTATGATGCAGAAGAAAGGGACAGAGGAACTTATTATGACTGCAAAAAAAGACCTTTTATCCCTTCAATCTGAGATAATGACATCAAAGGAGATGACACCTGAGGAATTGAAGTTAAAGCAATCCTTATTCGTTCAACAGGCAAAACTCCTTGAAGAGATATCTAAAGAGGTTGTTATGGGAAGGGTTGGATTACCAAAAAATATACTTGATGTTATTCTTGAGGATGGTGATTCTATATATATACCGAAGATTTCTTCAACAGTGCAGGTGATAGGTGCTGTTTACAATTCACAGGGTATTGTTTATTATGAAGGATTGACTGTATCAAAGGTGATAGATATGGCAGGTGGTTTTAGACCTGATGCAGATAAAAGCAGGGTTTATGTTATAAGGGCTTCTGGTGAAACAGAGAAAAGGGTGAAAAAATTAAAGCCTGGGGATACAGTTGTTGTCCCTGTCCGTTCAATCGTTGAGAAACCTTTTATAGAATATGTGAAGGACTTCTCACTTATAATTTATCAGTTAGGTATTGCGGTTGTTGCAGTTATAAGTTTGCTTAAAAGGTAATTTTAAATAAGTGAGCCGTTTGCCTTTTTAATACTTGATTCAGCCTGTTCAAGGATTTTAACAATCTTTAAACCTATTTTACCATCTGAAATAGGTTTCTCCCTTTTCTTTATGCAGTTTATGAAATGTTCCATCTCCAATTTCAAAGGTTCTGAGCCTGGTATCTTTGGTGAATATATATCACCTGTTCTATATTGTAGAAGGTATTCACCATAATCGTATGTCTCCTGTACATCAACACCAGAGTCAAAAACCTTCACTTTTTCCTGTGGGTCAGTGTCATCGTATTCAATCATTTTCTTAGAACCCACGATGATTGTCTTTCTTATCTTTGATGGTGAAAGCCATCCAACCTGTATATCTGCAATCACACCATTATCAAAAATGATCTGCAAGAATGCAACATCTGGTAGCCCTTTTATAATTGATTCTTTCCCAACCCCATTTATATGAACTGGATCTGCATCCATCCATGTGAATATCATAGAAAGGTCGTGTGGTGCAAGGTCCCATATAACACTTGCATCCTTCCTGTGTATACCAAGATTTACACGGGTTGAAGTGATATAATAGAGTTCTCCTATATCACCATTTTTGATAAACTCTTTAATCTTGAGAACAGCAGGATTGAACATGAATGTATGCCCAACCATTAAAACCCTTTTCTCTTTTTCTGCAATCTCTATAAGTTCCTCAGCCTCTTTCGAAGATTTTGTTAATGGCTTCTCAACAAATACATCCTTACCAGATAGCAAAAATTCCTTTGCTATTTCAAAATGCGTGCTCACAGGTGTTGCAATCACCACAGCCTTTAAATTATCATCTTTAAGCAGGATTTTATAATCATCATTATATTCAGCATTAGGAAAGACTTTTTTCATAACATCTATTCTCTTAATATCACTATCACATCCAACAGGCTGAACATCTGGAAAATGGAAAAGGTTCCTTAAAAGATTAGGTCCCCAATAACCAAGACCTATTACACCTATCTTCATAATCCTCCCTTGAAAAATTCTTTAATCTTATCACAGACATAAAGAACATCATCATCATTCATATGAGGATATATAGGTAATGAGAGAACCTCTTTAGATACCTTCTCCGTTACAGGGAGTCTGAATTTCCTGTCTTTTAATGGTGTTTGCATATGGCAGGGTATAGGATAATGAACACCTACCCCTATCCCATTCTTTTTAAGGTGTTCAAAAAGTTGATCCCTTTTTTTGTTCCTTATAACGAATAGATGATAAACATGTTTCACATAATCAAGTTTTTCAGGGAGTATTATTGGTAAATCTTTAAGATTTTCCTTATAGATCTCAGAGATCTTTATCCTTCTCTCATTCCATTTATCCAATCTTTTCAATTTAATCCTTAAAACTGCTGCCTGGAGTTCATCAAGCCTTGAATTATAACCTAACAATTCATGTGTGTATTTATCTATCTGTCCATGAACCCTTAAAAGTTTTGCATTCTTTGCGAATTCATCGTTATTCGTTGTAACACAGCCTGCCTCACCAAATGCACCAAGATTCTTTGAAAAATAGAATGACATACCTGTTATATCACCAATACTCCCGACTTTTTTACCCTTATATTCTGCGCCCTGTGCCTGTGATGCATCTTCAATCACTAAAAGATGATACTTTCTTGCTATCTTTATTATCTTATCCATCTCAGCAGGCTGCCCATAAAGATGGACAGGCATAATAGCAGAAATAACCTTACCATCTTTATCAATAAGTCTTTCTCCATCAAATTTCGCATTCTCCTCTATATATTTAATTATTTCTTCCGGTGATATATTGTATGTCTTTTCATCAATATCAACAAGGATTGGTTCACACCCTACAAGGCATATCGCTTCAACTGTTGCAAAAAATGTATGAGAACATGTTATAACTTTTGTTCCTTCTTTTATATTAGCAGACCTTATAGCAATACATAATGCATCAGTTCCATTATCAACCCCTATACAATTTTTAACACCTAAATAACCTGCAAACTCCTTTTCAAATGATTGGACATTAGGCCC
>Ga0078972_1001969_pt1 | contig 51115 bp, 35 predicted proteins | sample YelNatPaOPGAMG01_FD_67568 | JGI IMG/M metagenome (GOLD analysis project Ga0078972, IMG submission 67568) | Hot spring thermophilic microbial communities from Obsidian Pool, Yellowstone National Park, USA - OP-RAMG-01 (SPADES assembly) (version 2) | ecosystem: Environmental > Aquatic > Thermal...
GCGCATCCCGTTGAGACGGGAGGGTCGTGAGATATATGATATAATGATTTTGCAAAGAATATTCAGGGTGTAGCGCAGTCCGGTTAGCGCATCCCGTTGAGACGGGAGGGTCGTGAGATATATGATATAATGATTTTGCAAAGAATATTCAGGGTGTAGCGCAGTCCGGTTAGCGCATCCCGTTGAGACGGGAGGGTCGTGAGATATTTGATATAATGATTTTGCAAAGAATATTCGGGGTGTAGCGCAGTCCGGTTAGCGCACCTGCTTTGGGAGCAGGGGGTCGTGGGTTCGAATCCCGCTACCCCGACAATTGAGAAATAATCACTTACGGAGATTTTTGTAGGTGATTTTTTTTGTATATCAATGTATTACGTTTATATTTTACAATCCATTAAGACGGGATCCTTTTATGTAGGCTCTACGGGGAATTTAACGGATCGGATAGAAAGGCATAATGCAGGGCGGAGCAAATGGACCAAATCGGGACGACCGTGGCAATTGGTTATGGCGGAAACATATTCGATGAGAGGAGAAGCGATGAAGAGAGAGCAGGAGATAAAGGGATGGAAATCGCATGCTCGTATTCAAGCGTTGGTTAGCGCATCCCGTTGAGACGGGAGGGTCGTGGGTTCGAATCCCGCTACCCCGACAATTGAGAAATAATCACTTACGGAGATTTTTGTAGGTGATTTTTTTTGTCAAAATTTGCTTTGTGTGTTGAGAAAATATTGATAAAGAAATTGCATTATTTTTTGAAGAATCATTTTAATCATATGATTTGACTTGTTTGAAAACTTGAATGCTCATTATATATATCTCGTTTCCTTTTATTGTCAAATTAATTCATGTGAATAACGTATATTATTTGATATTTTGGTGCACTTTATATCAATAAAAAGTATTATCAATTTTCTAAAATGTTCAATTATCATATAAATAAAAGTTGTTATATGCTTGTAATACAATAAAATAAAAATTAAAAATGAATATTGAATACATAATAGAAAAAAATAAATTGATCTGAAAGAATAATTTCAAAAAATGAATTACCTTTGCTACGCAAACGGTTCCATTGTATGGATCAAAAGGGAATCCCGTGAAAATCGAGAACTATCCCCGTAGCTGTAAGCTCCTTTACACTATTTGTAGTGCAAAAACAGGTTTTGAATAAACCTCATGCCACTGATTATCTGATTTCTCTGTTGGAAGGAATTAATGGGAGTCGGGAAGGCCATTCAAAACTGGAGTAAGTCAGAAGACCTGCCGTGTGTGTCATAAGATCTGGGCTTTCGGGTGAAAGGCAACGGAATGGTTTTCTGCAATTTTTGTGCACACAGAATCCTCATTTTTTCCCCTATACCTCACTCTCCTGATGATCTTTTGATTTTGCGCTGTTTATTACTGTTTTGTTGATATTTCAATAGAACATTTTACAAATAATTAATATTATTACAGCATGGAAACGAAAATCATTAAACGGGACGGGAAAAAAGAAACTTTTTCGCCTGAAAAAATCAAAAACGCTATTCGCAAAGCATTTTTATCTGTTGGCAGTGTTGCTACTGAGGATGTAATAACAAATATTCTTTGCAGTGTAAAAATTACTAACGGGTCAACCGTTGAAGACATTCAGAATCAGGTGGAAATTGCACTGATGAAAGAAGAATATTATGATGTTGCCAAATCATATATGTTGTATCGTCAAAAACATTATGAAGACAGAGAGGTACGCGACAAATTGCAGTTCTTAATGGATTACAGCAATGCTAAGAATGCGGCTACTGGAAGTAAATTTGATGCCAATGCAAATGTTGAAAACAAAAACATTGCTACGCTGATTGGCGAGTTACCAAAATCGAACTTTATCCGCTTGAATCGTCGAATGCTTACTGACAAATTAAAAGAAATGTACGGCAAAGAGGTTGCCGATCAATATATAAATCTCTTGAACAATCACTATATTTATAAGAATGATGAGACAAGTCTGGCAAATTACTGTGCCAGTATTACCATGTATCCGTGGCTGATTAGTGGAACTGCTTCTATTGGAGGAAATTCAAAAGCACCAACAAACTTGAAATCTTTTGCTGGCGGATTTATCAATATGGTTTTTATGGTTTCGAGCATGTTGAGTGGTGCCTGTGCAACACCAGAATTTCTAATGTATATGAACTATTTTATTGGATTAGAATATGGCGAAGACTACTATTTGAACACCAATAAAATTGTCGATCTGTCTATTAAGCAACGCACAATGGATAAGGTCATTACTGACTATTTTGAGCAGATTGTTTATTCAATCAATCAACCTACAGGTGCCCGCAATTATCAGGCTGTTTTTTGGAATATCTCTTATTATGACCGTTATTACTTTGACAGTCTATTTGGTGAATTTTACTTTCCAAACGGCACCAAGCCACATTGGGAATCGCTTAGTTGGTTGCAAAAGCGTTTTATGAAATGGTTTAACCAAGAACGCACTAAAGCAATTCTTACTTTCCCTGTTGAAACAATGGCTTTGCTTAGCGAAAATGGAGAAGTCAAAGACAAAGAATATGCCGATTTTACAGCTGAAATGTATGCCGAAGGTCATTCTTTTTTTACCTATATGAGTGATCACGCCGATTCATTGAGCAGTTGTTGCAGATTGAGAAACGAAATTACCGACAATGGTTTTAGTTATACCCTTGGGGCTGGCGGTGTTTCTACGGGGTCAAAAAGTGTTTTGACTATTAATCTAAATCGTTGTATTCAAGATGCTTCACGCAAAGGGGTAGATTACATGTCTTTTCTCGAAGAGGTGGTTGATTTAGTACACAAAGCACAAGTAGCATACAATGAAAACCTAAAATATTTACAAGAAAAGGGGATGCTCCCATTGTTTGATGCAGGTTATATCAATATGAGCCGACAGTATCTTACAATTGGTGTTAATGGATTAGTTGAAGCAGCCGAATCTTTAGGTATTGAAATTACAGACAATCCTATGTATTTAGCATTTGTGCAACAAGTTCTTGGTTTGATTGAACATTATAATAAAAAATATCGTAGTAAGGATTTGATGTTTAATTGTGAAATGATACCTGCTGAAAATGTGGGAGTGAAACATGCAAAGTGGGATAAACGAGATGGATTTAAAGTAAATAGAGATTGTTATAATAGCTATTTTTACATTGTTGAAGATGACACCGTGAATATCATCGATAAATTCAGGTTACACGGTCGGGATTATATTGAACATCTTACAGGTGGCTCTGCTTTACACTTGAATTTAGATGAACATTTAAGCCAATCACAATACAGACAATTGTTGCGAGTAGCAGCCCAAGAAGGATGTAATTATTTCACTTTCAATATTCCAAATACTGTTTGCAACGATTGTGGACATATTAATAAGCAGAATCTGAATGAATGTCCTGTTTGCGGTAGTAAAAATTTAGACTATTTAACACGTGTCATTGGTTATATGAAACGAGTTAGTAATTTTTCACAAGAAAGACAAATAGAAGCTTCACAACGTCATTATGCTAAAGTATCACAGTTATAACATTGTATTTCAGGAAATTCCTGGTGAAGTAACGCTGGCTATCAACCTGAGCAACTGTCCGAACGGTTGCAAGGGTTGTCATAGTCCGTACTTACAACAAAATATTGGAAATGTACTCACTGAAAATGTTCTTGAACAATTCATAGCTAAATATAGAAATGCAATTACTTGTGTATGTTTTATGGGCGGTGATAATGATCCTTATAACGTACAACAATTGGCTGAATTTATTAGAAAGAAAATAGACGGTGAACTTAAAACTGCATGGTATTCAGGTAAATCAAAACTTCCTGAATATATTGATCTGAATAATTTCAATTTTATTAAACTTGGACCGTATGTCGAAGCGCTGGGGGCTTTAGATTCACCAACTACGAATCAACGATTCTATAACATTGTCAATAGAAAGCTGATAGATAAAACGACTCTTTTTCAGAAAAGAATGAATAAAATAAACGGTTACAAATAAAATGAGCGGATTATTCACCCGTTAATTTAATAGGGTTTCGTGAAGTTTTTGAACGATATGTTCATGGTTTAAATGGGTTGATTTTTGCTTTTAAAGGCTTCACAAGCGGCTATTTCAGTTTTGTGAAACGCTTGACTTAGCGCATGCACACACAAAAAAGGAGAGGACAAAACCCTCTCCTTTTTAATGCAAGTGACTTACAGTCCTCCTTCATTTTTTCCGGTAGGATAAGCAGGAAGATCGGCAGGTGGTTTTGGTAAATTCAAAGGATGTTCTTTGATTTTCTTCATGATGTAGTCAATGGCTGCATCCAATTGGGCATCTTTCCCTTTCAAAAGATCTCCGGGGAAATCATCTACTTCGATGTCGGGTGATACTCCATGATTTTCAAGAATCCATTGTGAATCTAATCCGTAAATACTGTTTTCGGAAACAATTAAGTCGCCTCCATCCAATAATTTCCAATCGTCGTTGTAGCCGCGGACGCCACCCCATGTCCGTGTGCCAATGAGTGGCCCTAATCCGTATTGTCGAAAATAGTACGGGAACATGTCGCCGTCGGAAGCTGAATAATGATTGATCAAGGTTGCCTTGTATCCATTGAGCACCTGTTCCGGATAACGCATTGCCGCATGGAGTCGATTGGTGCTCATGCCAATTAAAATTCGGCGAAGCCGTTCCAAAATGATTTGATCAATAAATCCACCGCCATTAAAACGATCGTCAATGATCAGTCCTTCTTTGCTGAGTTGGGGATAGAATTGTTGCACAAATTGATCCATTCCAAGTCCTTCCATGTCTGAAAGATAAATGTAGCCAATTTTCCCTCCTGAAGCTTTGTTGACGTATTCGCGATTGTGGTTGATCCATTCGTTCAACCGAAGATTCAATGAGTTGTCAATTGGTTTAACCACAATGTCATGAGCTCCTTTACCATCGGGGGTATCAGCCACTGTCAGGGTTGTTTGTTGTCCAACCGTATTGACCAATAGGCTGTAAGGACTTGTTGGCGCTTTCAGTTCATGTCCATTGATAGCCAATAGATAATCGCCTTCTTTCACATTGTTGCCTGGTTGCATGAGCGGTGATTCGTAGCCTGTGCGAGAATTGTCGCCGGCATAGATTTTTTTGAAGTAGTAACGTCCTGAAGCTTCATTGAGTCCTAAGTCAACTCCCAACGATCCGGTTGGATTTATTTTTCCTAAATAATCGTCATCACCACCCCAAACGTAGCAATGAGAGTTGTTTAATTCACCAATCATCTCGCCAATCAGATAATTCAGATCTTCACGGGATCCGAGAAGAGGAAGATATGAAGCGTAATGATCACCTACTTCTTTCCAATTCACTCCGTTCATTTCAGGATTATAGAAATAATCACGGAAAAGTCGCCAGGCTTGATGATACATTTCATCCCATTCTTCGAGAGGATTGATGAGTGTTTTCATGTTTGACGTATTGACGACTTCTGCCGGTTGATGAGCGCTTTCGTTTGTCGAGATAAAATAGTAATTCTTCTTTTGTGCATAAAGAATAGTGCTGCCGTCGGCGCTAAGGGCGAATCCTTCAACATCATCATCAACAATGGCGTTCCCTTTTTTCTTTTTCAGGTCAAACATCATGATGGAGGATGTTCCGCTTCCTTTGAGGGGACCTTCGATCATTTGCAAAGGACGAGTTTGATAATAGAGTTTATTTCCGCTGACCTGCAGATTGCCATAATCACCATAAGGAATTGGAATGGCGATAACCTGCTTCATCAAGTCTCCAGAAAGATCAATTTGAATGGGGGCGATGTTTCCCGGTTGCCATGCAGCCGGTTCATCATCTTTTTTCTTTTGATTTTCGGGGATTCCTTCATCGGAGGTCAATTCAAAAGGTGATTTGTAGCTTTTTTGTAAGGCAATCATGTAGATACCGTCCATTTTTTCCGTTGCAATGTTAAACTCTGTTTCGCTAAAGGTGGGGTTTTCATGTCGGGAAGAGACAAAATAGAGAAATTTTCCATCAGGGCTGAACACCGGATCTTGATCGGCAAACATACCGTTGCTGATTTTAGTACGTTTGTTGTCCGTCAAATTATAAAAATAGATTTGCGGAAGTCCACTCTCATTTGTCTTGGTGTAACTGATCCATTTTCCATCCGGCGACCAATGGTAGTCCATCATTCGATGTACTGTGTCTTGATCAATTTTAACCGGTTTTTTATCTGCAATGGAGACATACCACAGCGTGTGGTTGTTGTCTGAAAAAGCCAACATGTCACTGTTGGGCGACCATTGTGGATCATAGAAATAGCCTTTTTGGAAATGGGTTATCAGGGTTTCTTGTCCGCTCCCATCAGCCGGACGAATGGCAACCTCATTTTCACCGCTTCCATCGGTGACGTAAGCAATCCATTTCCCGTCGGGGGACCACGATGGATATTGTTCTTGCGCATTGGATGTCTGAGTAATGTTTCGTGTCGGGCCGTTTTTTTGAGGAATGGTGTAGATATCGCCACGAGCTTCAAACAAAGCGCGTTTCCCGTTTGGAGCAACGTCAAAACTTTGAATCATGGTGTTAGTGGTTGTCCAACGGGGAGCCGTTCGGGTGCCGTCATCAGGAACGCTGACTTCAATTTTGTGAAGTTGTTCTGACGGTAAATCCAACACATAGAGGGATCCTCCTTCTTGAAATACAATGCCGTTGTTGCCTAAACTTGGCCAATCAATGTCAAAGTCTTTAAAATGAGTCACTTCTCTTACTGATTTAGTATTCAAATCATACGCCCAGATATTGAGACGACGGTTTTCGTCGCGATCGGAAGCAAAATAAATGGTGTTTTTGTACCACATGGGATAGGTATCGGTGCCTTTCCAATGAGTCAATTGTTCGATGTCATGTGTTTTCAGATCATAAATCCAAATGTCCTGGGCTAATCCTCCATCATAACGCTTCCATGTCCTGAAATTGCGAAAGATTCTGTTATAAGCTATTTTTGAACCGTCTGCGTTGAATGACAATGTGCCTCCTTGTTGAAGAGGCAATGGTTCGGGCAATCCTCCATTGACGCTGATTTGATTCAAATTTCCAAACCACGAGTTCCATGTGTGGCTTCTGGAAAGGAATATAATGTTTTTGCCATCAGGAGTCCAATTTACCACCATGTTGTTGGGACCCCAGCGTGTGGGCGCTTTCGGAACAACATCCGACTGATAGGTTAATCGGGTTGGAACACCGCCGGTAGCCGGCATGATATACACATCCACATTCCCTTGATATTGACCCGTAAAAGCAATGGTTTTGCCATCGGGCGAAAAGCGAGGCATCACATCATATCCGGGATCGGTTGTCAATCGAGAGGCAACACCACCGGATCGGCTTACACTCCAAAGATTGCCGGCTGCTTCAAACACAATGGTGTTGTCATACAATGTCGGGAAACGACAGAGCAAATGATCTCCCCGTTCTTGTGTTGTTGTAGCCGCCTGCATCATCTGTCCGTTGAAAGACAGGATGAAAACTAAAGCGAATAAACTAAACCATTTTTTCATAAAATGAAGATTAAGTTAATGTAAGGTGAGATTGGGAATATTCCACATAATTATGCCAAAGATAGAATGAGTGGCTATGAATCTGTTATGGGATAAGAATGTTTAATTATAATTTAAACACAATAACAAATAAATATTAAATTGGTTGGATTCCGTCATTCAAAAAGATTGAAAACCAGCAGAATTGATGGAAGCGTCGTCTTGTTGCGTTTTTCTTTTCACTAAAGAGGGTTTTTTCATGCAATGCTGAACTTAATTGATCCAACGCACTATGCCATCTTTTCAATCGGTTACATTGAAATACATTAATATTCAGACTTTTATGTATATGAATTTCAGCAAGGGTGTTAACAAATTTAATTTCCACAATGACATTGCTTTCAACCATTACATCGATACAGTAGCCGACATGCAATCTAATTTTTTATCTAAATCAGCAGTAATGCGAGTTGCTTTTTTACATCAAGGCCAATAATGAACTTTATTTGAGCACTCAAAAAGTCCTCATATTTTCCTTTTTGCTGCTTCTTTACCATCCATTCTGAAGGCAAAAAGAGGGAAATAACTAATTGTTAATGGGTTAATGTTTATAGTTAAAGGAAAGAAATCAGCTCATTCAATAAACAATGAACCAGCATAGTAATAAATTCATGATTCCTTAAAAACTTTTTGAAGGCTTCAGATGGTAGTCCTCTCCAATTTGATCGAGGAGGCTTAGGGTTAATGCACATTTATTTTCTTGCAATCAACCTTACCTTCAATGGTAGCATGTGTTCCATCCTGAAGAAGGATTGGGTAGGCCTTCGGGTTGATAGGCGATCCTGTGCCTTGAAAATGATCAATATGTACGTTTTCAAAATGATTTATTTCAATACCATTGGTAAAGAAAGGCATTCGGGGCTTTTCCCATTTCAAGGTAAAATTCTGTATGGTGAGACCATTGACATCACGCGCTAAAAAACCCGGAATATCCCGTTTGAAGAGTTGATGTTTGGGATCGGAGCAACCACGCAGGTCGATGTTTCCTCCTGCCACATCGTTCAATTTCGAATCAACCAGTTCGAAGGTTATATGATCAAACGTCACGTCTTGAATCACACTTTCGGGTGTTCCATATACTAAAATGCCGTTTTCACCTTTGCATATAATGTTGTAGAAATGTACATTACGAATGGTTCCCAATGTAACGCTGTCTTTCCCGCGAATCGCCGAAATGTGAATGGGTTCTCCATTACCCCACCAATCGCCGGTACGTAATCGGGTGTCAATAATCATATTGCTGATATTGATATTTTCTAACGATCCTTGGTCACGCAAAAAGATACCAATTCCACGGGTAGAATTGGTAATAGTACAATTAGAAATATTGATGTTCTTAACGCTGTTTTGATCAAGAAAGCCAATACGGATACCACTTGAAGAGGATTGTAAGTTACAATTGGTAATGGTAATATTTCCCGAAGGATGACGTAAATGATTGAAACCCGGTATTTCAAAATGATGGTCGTAGCCAACAATGGCAATAGCATCATCGCCTGAGCGAATGTCACAATTGGAAAGAATCACGTTGTTGCAACTGGCAATGTCTATCCCGTCTGCATTGGGCGCCAGCATGTTGGTATAAAGCCGGATTCCTTCCACATTGACTCCGTCGCAATCGGCAAAAAGCATTGTCCAGAAAGGGGGTTTCGTGATGGTAATATCTTTCATGGTCACTCGTTTGCAATTGCTGAAGATGAACATCTGATAGGGTCGCTCTTTCGGGACTATTGGTCCATCGCCTATGCCACCATCAATCACTTTCCGAAAGTTTCCTTTTTGGCGGGTATATTGCGTACCACCCCACTCTATTTTTTTTGCTTTGGTGAGATCGAAAAACAGATCACCATTGCCATCGATATTGCCAAACCCTGTAATGGAGATATTTTGAGCATTTTGTGCGTAAAGCATCCCGTAATGAACAGCATTGAAAGGAGCATAATCCGACAAATGCGGGCTTCCGCGCAGAATAGACCCGGGTTCAAGAAGCAAGTGTACGTTGCTCTTCAAATAAACAGTCCCGATGATAAAGATACCCGTCGGGATAATAACCGTTCCGCCACCATTTTGATTACACGCATCGACAGCTTTTTGTACAGCTTCGGTGTTGAGGGTTTTGCCGTCACCTATAGCACCAAAATTTTTGATGTCAAATGTTTGGGCATTGATTTGGAACACCGCCAAGAGCAATGCAAAGAGGATTAATACATATCGTTGCATGTTGATTTTTTTTGAAAGGAATTATAGTTTATTTTATTCTCATTTTTCGTGTGCAATCTCCATACACATACGACTGTTGTGATAAGGACATTTCCAAAAGCCGGCTTTATCGCCGTTTCGATTGACCGTTCCATCGGCATTGATACTCCAAAACCATTCGCCATGTTCACGATCGATGAGGTGTTGTTGAATGTAGCGCCAACAGTCAAAAGCCTCTTGTTTGTACGTATCAACTCCCAGCAAGCGATAAGCTTTCCATAATCCTACAACGGCTTCGGCTTGAACCCACCAATGACGTTCTGCATCAATTTTACCAGTAATAGTATCTAATTCGTAAAGCAAACTTCCATCCGGTTGCAAGCCTTCGCGGGCTGCATCCACCATTTTTGGCACAACAGCTTCCACTCTTGTTTGAAGGGATTTATCTCCGAGCACAACGGCAGCTTCGTGAAGCAGCCAGGAGGTTTCAATTTCGTGGCCATAAGAAATAATGCCTTCTTTTTTGTTCCAGTCTTCATCGAAAAAGAGTTGAAGATGTCCGGTTTCAGGATCCATGAATTTATCGAGGAAGAGTATAATCAGATTGCTAAGGCTTTGGCTTAACATCTCGGAAGGCCACACACGAAAGAGATTTGTATAAGCTTCGAGGATGTGAAGGTGCGTGTTCATCGTCTTTTTCTCATTGGCATCTTTGAGACTGAGGCGCATATCGGAAATTTCGTTCCATTCGCGGGTAAAGGCTTCAAAATAACCATTCTTACGTTTGTCAAAACTTTTATCTTCAATCAAATGGTATAATTCAATAGCCTGGTCGAGTGATTCTTGATTACCGGTAATACGTGCATGTTCGCTCAACCCATACATTGCGAAACCCTGGGCATACATCTGTTTTTTGGTATCGTTGGGTAGTCCATTGCTGTCGATAAGCCAGTAGATACCTCCAAAAACATCGTCTTTAAAGTGAGACAGAAGATAGGCTTGTGTTTCATTCGCAATTTCAAGATATTGAGAATTTTGGGTGAGCGAGTATGCTGCCGAGAAGGTCCATAAAATACGGGCATGGAGAATCGCTCCTTTGGGTGCATCGGGATAGAAAGTTTCGTCACCTGCGATGCGCCCCAGAAATCCTCCGTTTTGCCGGTCTTTGGCTTTTGTCATCCAATATGGCAAAATGTTATTTTTCAGCTCATCGAGCACTGCTGTTTGAAATTCATGGGTAGTCATTTTTGCGAAATAGATTATGCTTGTTTGCGTTGTTCATTCAGTTCCGACACAATGTTCATCAGTTTTTTCTCATTCAACGGGTAAAAAGAGATAAAAAGAACCGACAAGGCCGTTCCTATTGCAGGGAAGAAACTAAGCATCATGCGAATACCGGTTAATGATTCCGCTGTTTGCATCACGTTGGCCTGAAACCCGACAAAACCAAGCAACCATCCGGTGAGTGCGCCTCCAATAGCCCATCCGAATTTCTGCGACATGGAAGAAGATGAAAAGATGAGGCCGGTAGCACGACGGTTGTTTTTCCATTCGGAAAAGTCGGCAATATCAGCATACATCGACCATAACAACGGGAAAATACTGCCGGCACACATGCTAATGAAAAATTGTAGCACCATCATTAATCCAATGCTATGAGGATTAAGGAAGAAAAACAGTATGCTGAGGATGGTGGCAACAGACATGGAGGTGAGATAAACTCCTTTTTTGCCAATTTTACTTGCTAATGGTGTGACTAAAATGATGCCGAGAATGTTGGCTGCCTGACCCAAAACTAAATAGAGGGTAGTCAATGTAAGCGAAAGGCTCATAAAGGGCAATTGAACCATATCATCTTTTTGTACATAATATTTGAAATAATAGACGGCAGCGCCATCACGAATGGAATTAAAGATTAACGCGGAAATTCCAGCTCCAAGCAAAATCCACCAAGGACGGTTTGAAAAAAGATCTTTTATGTCTGCTTTCAACGAACGAGTCTTCTCGTTGATCGGTTTGATACGTTCTTTGGTGAGGGCAAAACAACTCCAAAAGAAAAGAACACACAACACAGCAATCACCATCACGCCCATCGTCCATGCAAATTGAACATTCCCGTGGTGAATTTGTTTGAAAAATTGTACCAACGGGTCGATCAATAGCAGGGCAACAAAACTCCCGATAAAGGCGAAAACCATCCGGTAAGATGACAATTTGTTGCGATCTTTCGGGTCGGACGACATGACGCCTAACAGCGAAGCATAAGGCACGTTGATCATCGAATAAACCATCATCATAAGGGAATAGGTAATGTATGCGTAGATCAATTTACCGCTACCTCCCAAGGAAGGGGTGATAAACATCAACGTGCCGATAAGCCCAAATGGCAGTGCAAACCACAAAAGATAGGGACGGAATTTCCCCCATTTTGTTTCCGTTCGGTCGCTGACAACGCCGACAACAGGATCGAAAATAGTGTCCCAGAAACGTGTCACTAAAAACATGGTGCCAACTGCTGCTGCCGGTAGCCCAAAGACGTCTGTATAGAAAAACAGAAGATACATGGTAAAAATCTTCCAAAACATCGACGAGGCAAAGTCTCCGAATCCATAACCGATTTTCTCTTTTAACTTGATTGCAGTCATAAAAGGTGTGTTGTTTGGGATGAGCACTTCATTTCTTATCGCAAAGATAGGTGTGCTTTTATTGGTTGACTCTTTATTTTGAATATGATCTATCTGAAGTAATTTACAAGTAATCAAAAGCCTTCTTCATGGATGATGGAATGAAGGGACGGTTTCGTTCAATGAGTGCTTGTATTGTTCTGACCGATGTAGCAGAACGAAATCCATCAGCGGGAGTGTTTAAACAATAATCCACGAGCTTATCGACTGTTGAAACAGCCACATGCATGCGTGTGTCCGATGAGGCATAATAAATAAACACCGTGCCATCGTCGTCGGCAATCCAACCATTGGAAAAGAGCACGTTGGAAACATCGCCGACACGTTCTTCTCCTTCAGGAGCCATAAAATAACCACCCGGAGAAGCGATTAATTTGGAAGGGTCTTCCAAATCAGTCATGTACATATATAAAACATATCGAAGACCGGCAGCACATGGACGAACGCCATGAGCAAGGTGCAACCAACCTTTTTTTGTTTTGATAGGATGAGGTCCTTCCCCGTTTTTCAACTCCTTCACCGTGTGATAATACCGATGATCAATTATTTTTTCTTCATTGATCACAGCATGTTGGATGTCATCAATCAATGCCCATCCGATGCCGCCACCGGAACCGGCATCGATAAAACTGTCCTGTGGCCGTGTGTAAAGAGCGTATTTCCCATTGATGAACTCAGGATGCAGCACCACGTTTCGTTGTTGACTTTTTGATTTCAGATCGGGCAATCGCTCCCATGTGATCAAATCTTTGGTTCGTGAAATAGCCGCCGCCGCCACAGCAGAAGAGAGATCTCCTTTTTGAGCGTTAGGGTCTTTCCGCTCCGAACAAAAGATGCCGTATATCCAACCATCCTCATGAGCCGTGAGGCGCATGTCATAGATATTTGCATCGGGTTCGTCTGTTTCAGGCATCATAATCGGATTATCCCAAAAACGAAAATGATCTACACCATTGGGGCTTTCGGCAACAGCAAAAAATGATTTACGATCGGCACCTTCCACTCTTGCTACAAGATAATATTTCCCGTTTAACTTAATAGCCCCAGCGTTGAAAACTCCGTTGATCATAATACGTTCCATCAGAAAGGGATTTGTATCAGGATTTAAGTCATATCGCCAAAAGAGTGGGGTGTGAGCCGCGGTTAAAACCGGGAATTGATACCGTTGATAAATGCCGTTTCCACATTGTGGGTTGTTTTGACGCGAAAGTAGCGACTCATGTTGTTGAAATAATTCTTGAATTCTTTTATTAAAACTGTTCATAATGAGAAATATAATGAGATGAGATGGTTTTTGGGTCGGTATAATTCTTTTAGCGATACATGTTTGGCAATTGACTCTCGAATATCATTTTCGGATTCTTTTTGAATGCTTGAAAATCTTGCGCACTTCCTTGTCCCGGGTACGGTGCGAAAAATTGGGTTGGTCCATCGCAGGCATTCCTCCACACCAAAACGTAAGCAATGGGGATATTTTCAATAGCTTTCCATAAATTATTTGTCCACCAATCATTTATGTAAACGTTGTATATTCCTGTCTCGCTAAAAACAGCCACTTTATGTCTTTGTTTCGCTGCCTGAACCATGAATGACAGGTCGCGACGGGTATCGGAAATGTATCTTTCTGAAGCATTCTCACCTTTATCCTGATAAATGTCAATGCCCAAAATATCAACATACTTATCACCAGGATAGCGTTCAAAATAGGCTTGAGAGGTAGGAACATCCGTTGGTGAATAGATATACAAAAGATTGTGTACTCCTTTCTTTTCCAAATAATTGACTGTATAACGCCAAAGTTCAATATATTGTTTTGTCGTACATTGTTGATTCCCCCACCAGAACCAGCCGCCGGTCATTTCATGATATGGACGAAACATAACAGGGATCAACTTCCCGTGATCGTCACGCAAGCTAAGGAAGAAATGAGCCAGTCGATTTAACCATTCGTTGAACATGGCGTGTTTAGTGCCTCCCGGGAGAATACTTTCAACAGCTGTGGTCGTTTTTGCATCCCAGGCAGTTCCTCCAAGCGGGTTGTTGAGGTGCCAACTCATCGTGTTCACAGCACCACGACGATATACTTCTTTGATGCGTGAGCGAAGGGTGTCAAAATTAACCGAATCAAGCGAGTTAGAATGTCCAAGTTCCAAGTGGCCTAATTCCCAGCCGAAAACAGCCGGATAATCGCCGCATACACTTTTTATGTCAGAACGATTCCAATCATATTTCCATCCAACGCCATAAAGTGCATCGTCTTGATGGCCAAACATGATCCCTGTATGGGTAATTCTTTTCAAATTAGCGTAAAGCGCTTTAGTTGCCTTCGTTGCATGGGGATCAATCGGAGCTGCGTGGGTGAGAACCCCGCCCATTATGAAGCTAACGATAAATAAAGAAAAGATTTTGAGTTTCATTGAGTTTATAAATTAATGAATTTAATCTGCTATTCCTGATGAAAAGATTATTTTTCGTTGTGGTAACTTCTTAGTTTATTGCGCACATAAATTCCTGATTCGGTTAATTGAGAGGCTGTCCAATGCCCTTTTGCAGATGCTCCGGGCTTCAGGATGGAGCACAATTCTCCCGGCTTGGCAGAAACTGACCAATTAATCCAACTGATCCGGTTGTCATCACAAAACTTCCACCAAGCATCCCATTGTTTATAATCAATATGCCCGCTGCCGGTGGCTTCCGATCCATTGCATTCGGTGATAAAAATAGGAATCCCTTTGTTTAATGCATATTGACAATCATCGCGAAGCCATTGTCCATGTGTTGCCGCATAAAAGTGCACCGAGTACATGATGTTTGAATAGCCTGTTAGCGGAGAATCGGCAACTTCGCGAATCTTTTGATCCCAAAAAGGAGACCCAACAACAATGATGTTTTTTGTGTCATATTGTCGAATAGCAGGAATCACGGCATTGGCATATGCTTTCACCTCAGGCCACGTTTGGGTGTTGTTTGGTTCGTTGATGATTTCGTAGATGATGTTGGGATATTTCCCATACATTTGTGCCATCTTTTTAAAAAATGCGACGGCTTCCGCTTGATGAAACGCTTCACAATGCCAATCAATGATTACATAAATGCCATCCTTGATGGCTGCATCGACTATGGTTCTCAATAGATTGACTTGCGTCGTTGAATCGTTCAAATAGCCGGGATGCGTATCAATTCCCATCGAAGCCCTCACTACATCGACTTTCCAATCGGAAGCCAACCACGAAACAACGTTGCTGTTCCAATACTGCGGCCACCACGTACTCCAGCCGAAAGCTTGTCCATGAAGTGCAATCGGCGTTCCATGTTGATCTATTAAAAACCGCCCTTTAACAGCCAATTGACCATATCGTTTGACCGGCGTTGAAGTTGAAATGCTCGTTGACTTTTTACTGCTCCTTGTTTGTGTATCTGCTTGTGAGAACGAACTCACCGAGAATCCAAGCATCAGAAAAACCATCATGGAGGTTATTATCGTGAAAAATCGGGAATGTTGTCTTTTCATACGTTTATTTTTATTTTTAACATTAAGGATGTATGTAACTCGGCTAATAAACATTCTCTTGAGCATGAGCTATTTTATGGCTCGTTTCATACGTGAATAATTTGTTTTTAAAGGTCGTTTGGAACTCGCCTACTAAACAGTCGCTTGAGCATAAGCTGTTGTATGGCTCGTTTCATGAATCCATTATAATTGGATGATTTGCGTATTCCCATCGTATTGAACCGTTTTATCAGGATTTTTGGTTATTGCAATGCCTGTTCCTTTTGTCGGATTGACAAGGATAATGTGGAAGATTCTTTCTTTCAGCATCTCAGGGAAACTACCTTGACGTTTACCGATGATTAATTGGCGTTTGGCATTGTCCCATTTGAAAGAAATGGTGGCATAAACGCCTTTTTCGTAATCATAGGTGTTGTTTTGGTCTTCGTAAAGAGTGAAACTCCCGTTGGCTCCAGGATAAATCCGCAGTTCAAGCGGATTGGCGGGTTTCTCCGTTGCATATTGGAGAAATGGCCCCATGGGAACGATTGAACCAGCTTTTATAAAGAGCGGCAAGGTTTCAATAGGCGCTTTTGCTCGGATTGTTTGTCCGCCCTGATATGTTTTCCCCGTCCAGAAATCATACCAGATGGCCGATTTGGGCAAATATACTTTTCGGGTGTCCTGAATTTGGTTGCCGTTTCCCTGATTCATCATGCTGTGCGTGACAGGGCTTACCAGGAATGCCGAACCAAACATGTATTCGTCAGGAATGGAATAGCCATTGGCATCGTTTCTGAAATCGAAGGCCAGCGAACGCATGATGGTATAGCCTTGGTGGGTCACTTTCCATGAAAGCGAATAGATGTAAGGCATCAATCGATAGCGCAGGTTGTCATACTTGAGCAGAATGGCTTTTGTTTTTGCATCCCAATTGTCTGAATATAACGCGCGTTCTCCTTTGCCATGAATCCGGAAGATAGGACAAAACGTTCCAAATTGGAACCAGCGGGTAAATAACTCGCGGTTGGCAGGGGTAGCCCAATCAGGTGCTCCCCAGTTTAAATGGTAACCGCCAATATCGGATGTCCAGTAAGGGATTCCCGAAGCGCAGGCATTGATCCCTTGCGGCACCTGACTCTTGAAAGCCCGCCAAGTACACGTAATATCAGAAGACCATAAAGTGGCCGCATTGCGTTGTTGGCCGGCAAAAGCCTGACGGGCAAGAATAAAAACCCGTTTGTTGGGAATGTCTTTTCGCCAATTGTCGTAAATGCCTTTGGTATGCATCAATGAATAGGTGTTGAAATAATCAATTCCTTTGCCGATGGAAAAGTCACATTGTTTTCTTTCATCGAGCAGGTTCCCGTTGTCAGGTTCGCATTGATCAGCCCACCATGCATCCCAGCCATCACGCGACATAAGGCTGTCATTGGCTTGTTGCCAGTACATTAAACGAGCTTTTTGACTGTATGGATCGTAATACCAATCATGATGATGCGTCATCACATTATCCCACCAAATGGTAGTGAGATAACCGGCTTTGAATAAGGCGTTGTAATTGGCTGAACCTTTTCCGAAAACGGGCCATATTGAAATCATGGCGTGAATGTGAGCTTGATGCAACGAATCAATCATCGCTTTTGGATTTGGATATCTTGCCGGCCACATTACATGCGAACCAATCACATCGGGTTCCCAATAATACCAATCTTGCACAATGCAATCTACAGGAATATGATTATTGCGATAGTTGTCCTTCACCGATAGAATTTCTGCCTGACTTTTGTAACGATCCTGCGACTGAAACAGACCAAAGGCCCATTTCGGGAACATCGGTGCTTCGCCTGTCGTTTCACGATAGGATGCAATGATACGATCGAAACTTGGGCCATAGATAAAGTAATAATCGACCATTTTCCCGCTCTCCGACACATATCGGTATTTCGTGTTGTCGGCTAAAGCACCGTAAAATTTAGATGCTGCGTAATTGTCCCACATCAATCCATATCCTTTTGTGGATAAGAGAACCGGAATGGCGCCGGTCATATATCGAATGGCTAAGTCCTGGTTTCGTCCTTTGTAATTGATAGAAAGCGTATCTTCCGGATGGCATCCCAAGCCGAAAAGCGCTTCCTCTTTGGGCGATTCAAATTCAGTGCTGCATGAGTAAGTTTCAATACCGGCGACCGTATCTTTTGTCATCGTGGTTCCATTAGCACCTGCTTCGGCAAGAATGGTTTTCCCATTCAAATCGGCAAAAGTAATGCCGTTGTTGCTCTTGTTGACTTTAATTTTGAGAGTTGCCGTAGTGATCACAACCTCATCTTTGTTTCCCGTCACAGTAAATGTTGGGGCAGTTTCCCATTGATTGGTCACCACTAATGATGGACGAGGCAGAAATTCCGGCAACACCGTGTATTTTACCTCGACGATATTCTCCTTGCAAATTTTCAAATTCAACATTCCTTTGTTGAGCTTAAATAACACCCCGTCGGGTTCTTTGACATAAGAGGTCACGGATGCTTTCGCCATGTTTGGCATTGACATGGCAAAAACAATGCATGCAATGGTGAAAAAAACAGTGTGGAATCGTTTCATTGTAATCTTGTTTTTAATGTAATGATTCATCGCTTTGAAGTCGCTAATTTGTTTCTATTTCTTTGAAATGTTCTATGTTAGTGCTTTCGGATTGGGCTGTTTTGATTATGATGGTTTTTTCAGACCATTTATTTTGAGGCCGTCATTTCGTGTCAACCATGATAAAAACAGCTCCCCATGATGGAAGTGTTACTTTAATTCCATTGGCTGTCCCTGATTCATAGGCATTGATTTCGGTGAAATTGGATGGTCCGCCGGCCACACCGGATGGTCCAACTCCATTGACAAACACTTTTCTTGAGAAATCACCGTTGTCGGTTCCACCGGTTAAAGCATACCAGTAGAAATGGGTTCCGATTCTGATATTTTTGAGATTGACCTGAACAACCTGAGAAATTCCTGACATGTTGACCAATGCAACACTTGCTTGACCGGATGAATAGGTTGATGCATAACATTTTATTAAATTACTCCCACTGACGGTTGAATAGACCAAACGGTCACCAATCGTTTTTTGAAAATAGTACATGTAATAAAATGAAGGGCGAGGTGTCCATTTTGGAACATTTGGTTCATCGCCTGCACTAAACAATCCCATGTCATTGCCTTGATTCCATCCGTTATACAAATCCCAACGGGCAGCCAATCCAAATTTGTTTTTGATGGCTTCGCCTTGTACGATCACTGCAAATCCACCGCTGACATTTGATACTTGCTGCATGGAATCTTGTGCAAACATGTTCCATTCTGACAAAACGATAGGTTTCAGCCGACAGTTGTTTTGAGTCAATTGTCCTTTCATAAACGTCATCATCGAAGGCAGCGCATTGGAAGCATCCATCAAAACGTTGGCAGCACTTATGTTTTGTTGATAAGGAGTAATATAGTTATGTCCGATGTAAAAATCGGCAGCATTGCCAACAGCAGGAATCATGGTGGCGTCCCAAGTTTTCATGGTGTTGTTCATCCACGATTGAGAAGGAGACTCATACATGACGGCACCAATGTAAATGGTTTTTCCGATTTGAGCAGCCGCTGTTCTCATGGAATCAGCAAAAATCTTGAAATGTCGTCCATATAGATCGCCTGTGAGAAATTCTGGTTGCCCGTCTTGATTGGTTACGGTATCGATTCGATATCCCCATTCCCAATCTCCGTAATTTTCATTGCCTATTTCCCAATACTTAGTCCGCCCATTGTCATAGCGTACCCAGTCGGCAGCCAAATGAGCCGCTGTTTGAACAGGATGTGGCCCCGTGCCATAACGAGCATATCCATAGTTAATAGTGATCATTCCAATGCTGTTGGTTTGTTGAAGCACACGGTAATAATCATCGACAGTAGCTTGCCAATTGTTGGTTGTTTCCCCGTAGGTGTACAAATTTGTCGTTTGATAGGTTCCGTCTGCTTTACGTAATTGGGTTGGAGCGTCAGCAGGTGGTTGATTTTGAAGACAATTCCAAAAGAAACAATCGCTTCCACTACCAGCAGGAAAACGAAGCACATGAGGATTTAAGAGGGTTAACGGAGTCATCAAGGGAAGAACATTGTACATTGGCCCCATCCAATTATTGGCATTTTGACCAAAAATGGTCAATGGAATTTTCGTGATAATGGATGCTCCATCCACTGTGACCGTAGCAGTTGCCGGAGTGGTTGGCAATGCTGCCTGAGTATAACTTGGTGGAATATATATTTTTGATTGCCAATTATCTAAAAAGAATCCAATGGTTGAATCAATGGGTGGATCAATAGCCTTTTGAATAGTGGTATCGGCAGAAACAACCGGAGGAGGCGAGGACAGTTCGCTATGTTTGGAACATGCCGTGACATTGAAAGACCCCCCAATGGAAAGCAATAAGAAGATTATATTAAAAAAGGGTGTTCGTTGCATACGGTATCATGATAAGGTGTGGGACATCAGGAAAGACAAACTGGATAAACTATGATTGACACAAATCGTCTCGATAATGATCAATAAATGATTTTATGTAGCACTTAAAAGGATATGCTTGATAGTACCTTGTTCGTTTTTCTATTCTCTTCATTTGACAACCATCGAGTCATTGATATAGCAGATTTTTTGTGACAAAAATAGAATAAAACAGATTGAAAAGAATGTAAAAAAGCGAAGGCAGGTTAAATACTGCCTTACGCTCGGTGGTTGCTCAAAACCACACTTTTTTGCCTCAAAATAGTAATGACATTAAAAAAACTAACGATGCGATGATTGTTTGTCGTTACAAAGATATTGGTTGGCTAATGATTTTTGTAATACTATTTTAGCAAAAAATGGTACTATTTGTTTATGTTGTGGGAAAAGCTATCAATAAATTGCTTTTATGGTATGTTATCAAGACTTTTAATGTTCGATTGGATTCTTCAACTATCTATTCACGAAACAGGCTCAGAGTAGTCTATCATCCAGATTATTCTACATGGTTAATAATGATCTTTTGTTGGTAAGTTTGTTGGTTTGCAATTATTCTCACAATGTATATACCGTTTGAGAGGTGTTGGGTTTGGATTGTCTGTATGGGTTGTGTGGTTGAAAAAACCACCTGTCCATTCAAATCAATGATTTCCAAATACGTAAAGTTGCTACCTTTAATATGGATGATATCTTCGGCGGGATTCGGGAATAATTGAAAATCTCCTTTTTTATCGCTTAGAATCGTAGTAGTTGGCGTGGCCATTTCCAACGTGATCACATTGTTGTTGTTAAATACATTGATTATATGTTGATTTGTATTCTCGGTGGTGACTAAGTTGCTCCACGACATGAAATAAGACCAAGGTGCATCGGATGCAAAGCAATCGTCAGGATTCGGGATAGGTCCATTTTCAGACATAGCTATGATTTTTTCGCCTCCAGTCAACGTGTACAACCTGTCAAAAGCGCTTGATTGCGGATCATAGTCATAGTTTCCCGGGTAAGAATCGTAGCCTACGATATCAACGGAATCGTTTCCCGGATACCATGCTGCTTCTGACGATGACCAAACCCAAATCAGGTTGTTTAAGCCATGATAATTTGTTAACCTGTCGTAAAGAATATGGTATAGTTCTTTGCAAACCGTTGCTCCTTTGGCTCCCCACCAAAACCAAGCACCGCTCCCATCAGCAGCGCCGCTTCCGCTCGCTTCATGCAAAGGTCTGAAAAGGACTGGAACCCCGGCATCTTGCAGCTTTTTCAATTGAGAAGCAATGGAATCAATATCCCGTAGCACTAATAAATTTTCGGTTGTACCCGAGATGACTGCTTTTGAAACGTCAAAGGTAGTGTATTGGGTATAAAAGGTATTGGTGCCAACTTGCCCTCCGCTTGGGGAATGCCAGTGCCATTGAAAACTGACAATCCCTACTTTGCCGGTTTGATTGTACCAATTGATCGCTTTCTGAGTCTGCCCGCTGTCATCCCAGCCAAAGGTGAATCCACCGTTTTTCCACAAATATGGGTATCCATCCGTGTAATGTTGAAAATCAAAGTCTCTAAGCAATGGGGTTTTACCGCTGATGGTTTTAATTTGATCGTAATAATCGTCTGTTTGACCTGAAATAATTTGGTGATTAAATTTGGAAACAAGGTAAGTATATAGCGCTTTTGTGGCCGAGGTTGCATTTGAATTGATCAAAGAAGGAGCAATTGTAAAAGTGTGCTTGGCAACTGTGTAGAGCGAAAACTTATCAAGGTTGAACCATCCCCAATAACTTTGAATCATAAAGGTATTTGCTCCCGCATTCAGTAAAAACTTACCTGCATTTACATCCGTAAAGGTATTGCTTTGTGGGAAAACAATCGAAGATGGGCCTTGTCCATTTACAAACAAATATTGCGTTTTATCACCATAGGGTGAAGAATAGCGAATATTGAGTTGATATAATCCTGCGGATGGCACATTCATGGTGACGGTTACTTTATCGGACGAAGTTGTGAAATTAGTCACATAACCGGTACCTGAATATCCCGAAATCGAATTTGCAATGGTTACACCACCTGAAAGAACACCGTTTTCTGCTTCTGCCGATGTTACAAGAGTTTGACTATAAGAAGTTTGAAATGATATCTGAGCAAAAAGCAGAAACAAATATAGATATTTTGATGCGAGTGGGAATGGAATGATTTTAGTATTATTCTTCATTATATTAAATTTTGAATCCAATTTGTAAATGCAACTGAATTCTGATTAATAATTTGTTTAATTCTTACACTTAATATATTTTTTGAGTTTTTCATGTTAATCCTTACCTTTAGGAATATAATGCCTCATAAGTCTATTTGTTTTTCATTGGCACTACGATTCTATGAGTGGTATGGTTTGTAAAAATTAAAATTTATATCTAATTTTTGTGCAATTCCTTCTTGCTTAGAAAATTGACTTGAGCCGAACGTTGTTTCTTTTCCATTATCGCCAGTAATTATATGTATTAAGTTCTTTATTTTTCGCAGCGTCCAGATTTAAATTTTAGCTACAGGGATGGCTTCTTTCCCTGATAACTTACGTTTCCAGACTCTGCCTGTTAGTTATCGTTTATGGTAAGAATAGCACCTGTGTGGATCTTACCTATTATTGTATCTATTTCTAAATCAACAAACCTCTCCTCCTTTTCCACTATTGGTGGACGCTCATCAATCTCCACGCTATGCACTATAGCTAAAACCCGCTTCTATTCTTTGTGGTTGGTTGGTTTGGTTGTCGATAGTTTCTGATTATACTCTTTGATTAGATTCAACGTGGAAATATCGCCACTAAACACTGAATTTAATCCTTGTTGTTCCATGGGAGGATCGCCCATAAGTTCATCTCCTTGTTTCCATTGGTATTGGCTGTTTGAGGCTTTTCCTTCTCCGCCAAACGCCCAAATATTGATGCCTTGCACGGCAGGACATCCTTTCAACATCAAATCGAAAAGTGTCTTGAAATAACGGTCGCGATACACCGTAGTCGATTTCGGACTGAACTGCTGCTCATCACGCGGAAAGCCTATTTCTTCAATCACCATCGGTTTATGAATCTCGTCAGCAATCTTGGCATGTTCGCAAACGTATTGTTTCATATTGGCCACTGTTGTTGTATAGGTTGAGTCAAAATGAGCAAAGTCGATCCATCCCCAGTTTTTTGCCCAGACATGAATGGTCGCATAGTCGATGTCCGGACTTTCATGAATGGCTTTCCAGAGATTGATGTCGTTTTCCGTCCCCATTTCACCTTCGGTTCCTGTCGTTAACAGGTGATTGCTATCGATTGATTTGATGTATTTTGCTTCGGAGTAGATCCAGTTTTTATAGATCATTTTATTGGCCTTTCCATCCGGTCTCGGTTCGTTGGCAAGCTCCCAAGCCATGATGGTCGGATCGTCGCGATAAGGAATGTGTGTATATTGATTCGTTCGTCCGAGAATGAATTTACAATATCGATTGAACATGTCGATACAAGTCTGATTGCTATAAAATTGAGCAATAAACTTGCCGAATTTATCCCAACCGGCCACTTCAGGATACATCATCGGAACGTTCTTTGCCCACGCGACATATTGTGCATAACCTCCTGTCCATTCCCAATTGTTAGTCAGAAAAAGCACGGCAGTCATGTGTCGTTTACCTAATTCGGCTAAGAAATAATCAAGACCGGCAAGATGATTGTCGTCATAAACGCCCGGCTCCTTTTGCAACGGAAACGGCAGTTGTGCCACATAAGTCGAAATGCCGTCAACACCAACCATGGAACGTACATTCGTGACACCCTCTTTTTGCAGAAGATCAAGTTCCCGTTTCAAGCGGGCGCGATCGCCTCCATGGGGAGATGCAATCAATGGGCCATACCAATAATTAACACCGATGAAGCGATAGGATTTCCCGTCACGCATGAGTTGTCCGTTATGAACGGTTACAAAATCATTCCCTTTTGCAAAAGTAATCAGCGGAAAAAGCAACAGGGAGAAAAACAAAAGTTTACGCATAGATAGTTTTATATAAGAGATGATTACCAGTGATCGGTTCTGAATGGGACAAGCGGCAACCCGTTTGTGTCAAATAAATTCGGTACTGTGGCGTTAGTAAAACAGTAACGCACCGCTACCGGAGATTTCACTTGCTTGGCGCTTACCACAATGGTGCCATTCTTTTCTATTTTAGCATCGGCATTGTAGAATCGTTTGTCTTTGCCGGCAATTTGAAAACTGTGAATGGTTTTTCCTTTGACCGTAAGCTTTCCAATGGAGGCAATAGTAAGGATAGCTTTGTCCTTCTCAATTTTCATGGAGGCAAAATGAGGCTGATAGGGTTGTAATGTGTACCCTTCATACATTTCTTTTATGACTAAATTAGCTAATCGTTCTGCTACTGCTTTCTTCAGTTTTGGATGAATGTTGGTCGTGTCGTTCACCAAATCGCCAATCGTGATCATGCCGGTTTTAGGCAACGTTAATGCGGTGGCTTGTTGTTCGCGAAGCAATGCTCCGTTAATGCCCGGGTATCCGTTCCAGGGAGCAATTTGTACAAAATAGAAAGGAAACTCGTTCTGAAACGCCTTACGCCAGCTTGTAATCATGGCTTTGAAAAGCGATCCGTAATATTGTGGATGATCTGTGTTTGACTCTCCCTGATACCAGATGGTTCCTGCAATGGTAAAATTCTTGATAGGATAAATCATTGCGTTATAAAGCACCGAAGAAGCTACCGGTGCCCAACTGACAGGAGAAATATCGTGTTGAGCGCTAAAGTTAGGCTGATACCCTAGGCTAACGGTAGCCCCAGTCAACGTCAAAGTTCCAATTGACCAATTGTTTCCACCAGTAGCAGAAGGAGCATTAACCGTTGCCAAGGTTTGTGACATGTCAAACTTAAAAGATCCGTGATAGGTTCCTGCAGGTAATCCTTTAGGCGTTGTTCCTGACAATAGCTGGTTGTTTCCGGTTACTAATGTAAAATTGGCTCCACCATTCAAATCAAAGGTCATTTGGTCGTTCGCTACGCCCCAACCTTGCAAAGAAGCTAATCCATTGGTCCACCACGCAGGTGCATTGGAAGCAAGGTAACCGCCGTTACCGTAACACATTCCGGCAGAAACACCTGGAACCCAATTAGCCGGGATATCGGTAGCCCATACCCATGTTTTGGACCCTGATCCGGCCAAATAGGTCCAAGTTGGTGAAAGTGCATGATCAATGGTTGTAATGGTAATGGTGACGGAATCTTTCACAATGCCACCGGCTGTAGTCCCATAAAAATAGATGGTATTTTTACCAAGAAATGGGAGTAAAATGGTGTCGTTTTGTTTATTCGATGTCCCGATTCCGGAAACCCACATTCCTCCAACATTGGGAGTATTGTTGATCATCACAATTTGATTTCCTCCTGTGGTGGTGGCATGAACATCTAATTTGAACTGAGAAGCCGGAACCAGTGCTCCAAGGGCACCGTCATTGCTTTGAATCGGATTGCATGACGTCAAAGCTAACACGGCAAATGCAGCAATGCTGTACCATATTTTATTTATTTTCATTTTTATTGCGTTTTAGAGTTTAATAAATAAAAGGGAAGACAGGCGAACGAATCTTCCCCCTTTGGTTATATTAATTACCTTGATAGATTCTGTCTCCATCCGTTGAATTCCATCCATCATTTTGTTGAAGTACTCCTTCGGAAAGGGTTATTTGTGTTTCAGGAATCGGTAAAAATCCTTTGGTTTCATTAAAACGGGTAATGTTAGGTTTGTAGGTTGTTTTTGTTCCTGCATTCCAAATGGTAACTCCGTTTTCAGCATTAAGATCAGAAACCATCGTTCCCCAGCGAAGTTCATCCCAATAACGTACCCCTTCGAATGCTAATTCGGCTTTCCGTTCTTGTTGGATGGTTGCCAATGAAGTATTTGTTAAAGCAGGTAGGCCTGAATGTGTATGTACAGCATTTAAATAAGCTAGCGCATTGGCGCTTCCCAATTCGGCTCCCATAAGTAATACATCGGAAAAACGGATCAAAATCAAGTTTTGGGTATTATCAATTTGTGTATTATATGTTAATGTGGGATAAATTTCATGGCTATAGTTCCAGATATTTCCTGTAGCACCAGCGCTTGCCGGAGCTTTAACATTTATAGGAACATATTTCTTTTGCCAGTATCCCGTTTCTTCCCACAAGTCTCCACCCCATTGATAAGCAGGTGTGATTCCTTCATTCGGATCAGTAACATCGCAAACAGAACCCACTTTGCGTAAATCACCAGGAACGAACCAACTTGTTGAATTGAAAACAGTCGGACTGACAGTACACCAACCCCAGCCATAGCCAAAAGGCAAAGTGCCTTGAAGTCTCCATCCCTGATAGAGGTCAATGGTGTTGCAATAAGAGGTGCTTTGGTTATTGTTCCAACCTCCAAATGTTGAATATACAATTTGGAATACGGCTTCATGATTGTTGCCACCATTAGAGCCATCATCTCCTACCCATGTCAAGTTGTTGTTAATAGCATAAGGATAGGTGTTATTCGGGCTTTTGTATGAATATGGCCATAAATCGCCAAAAACAGGGACTATAGCATATCCGCTGTTGGCGATGCAATCATCCACCCAACCTACTACCTGTGCATTCGTAATTTTACCTCCGCCTACCAAAGGCATGGTGGCATTCGAACCAAGTTGACTGTAGTTTCGTCCGTAAGCCATTCCATTGTAAAACAAGAATACACGAGCCATCAAAGCTTCAGCAGCCCATTTTGTAGCATGACCCGGATCGAGTGCGTGATATCCTACACTCGGCATACTGTCAATGGCAAATTTCAGATCGGAAGCGATTTGAGCATAAACGCTATCAACAGAAGCTCTTTTAGAGGTTGGTTTTGCTGGATCGGTAATCAATGGAACCCCCATCATTTTACCACCAACAGGACCGCCAAACAATCTCATCAGATCAAAATAATTCATGGCTCTCATAAAATGAGCTTCCCCCGCAATTTGATTTTTTTGACTTTGACTTGACCATCCTGAAACTTGGCCGATATATTGAATCAAATTGTTAGCTCTGAAAATACCTTGATAGTAATTTGCCCAGGTATTTCCATATTGATCAGTTGTTGATTCTTGCCATTGATCCATGGCTCCCTGATTATCGTGTTGTCCACCGCCGCTAAAACTTTCATCCGACATTTGCTCTGAGAGTAAAAATATAGAACCCCCGTTACTTGGATTTATAGCCGATAGATACGATGAATAGATGGCGGTTAAAGCTTGCGATGCATCAGTAGGCGTTTGATAAAAGTTGGCAGTCGTTTTCTGTGTCAAATCTTTCGTGTCCAGAAAACTTTGGGAACATCCTAACAAAGTAAATGAAAGGATGACAGCTAAATATAGTGCTATTTTTTTCATATAACTCATAATTTATAAGTTGATTATAATTCTTTTCTAATCACCCTTCAGGGCATTAGAATTTTACACTCAATCCTAACATAAATGTTCGGGGTGATGGATAATATCCAATATCAATTCCTTGTGACCATGCATCAGGAGCATATCCTACTTCCGGATCCATGCCTCTATATTTGGTAAAGGTATATGCATTTTGTAATGTTGCATACAATCGTAATTGTTGCAATGGCATGGTATTCCACAAGTGTTTGAAATCATACCCAAGGGTGATGTTTGAAAGGCGGAAATAAGAACCGGATTGCAACCACATGTCAGAGAAATTGATGTTGTTCATGTTTCCGTTTAGTGATACGCGAGGCATCGTGTTGGAAGTGCCGACTCCATGCCAGCGATTTAAGATACCAGTTGTAAAGTTATTCAACGGGTCATTGAGGGAGCTCCAATCAGTTGCTTGAACAATTTTATTCCCAGACACGCCCGTTCCTAACACTGAGAAATCAAATCCGACATAGTTTAAATTGATTGTGACGCCGTACGTGTAAGGAGCATGGGGATTCCCGATATATGTTCGATCATTGGCTCCTATTTTCCCATCTCCGTTGACATCAACAAACCGAATGTCACCAGGTACTGCATTGGGCATGATCATGCCCCCGTTTTTGTTTTTATATGCTTGGACGTCAGCCTGTGTTTGAAAAATACCATTGGTTTTGTATCCATAAAATGCACCCGCCGGCATCCCCACTTCTGCTACGTACCAGGAACTGTTATTTCCGTAAAAGCCTGAAGCACCGTAAATAATGCCACCACCTAATATTTTGGTTACTTCATTATGGTTGAAAGCCATATTCCCGTTTATACTGTAATGAAATTTTCCAATATGATCTTTCCATCCGACATTAATTTCATAACCTCTGTTCAAAATGTTACCGCCATTGATATAAGGAGGATTGGTTCCGTAAACAGCCTGAATAGGAGCTTGTACTAACCATCCATCGGTAGTTTTGTTATACCAGTCAAAGTTCAATGTGAAACGACTGTTGAAAAGATTGGCATCCAGACCGACATCTGTTTGAGTAGAAGTTTCCCATGTCACATTTGGATTGGCTAATATATTTGGATATGCTCCAGGACTTTGAACGGTTTTATCACCAAAGGTATAGTAGTTGCCTGCCCCTGATCCTCCTGTTTGAATGGTCGATAAATATTGGAAGTTAGGAATAGCCTGATTCCCGTTTTTGCCCCAACTCCCACGAATTTTCAAAAAATCTAACCAGGATTGGGTGCTTTTCATAAATGATTCATTGGTCATGATCCAGCCTGCAGAAAATGCAGGGAAAGTTCCCCATCGGTGGCCTGCCGCAAAATTAGACGATCCGTCGTCTCGTACCATTGCTGAAAAAAGATAGGTTCCTTTGAAATCATAACTCAAACGACCAAAATAAGAAAGAATTCCCCCTCCACCCCAGGAAGAGCCGCCAATTACGGTACCCCCCGTTGATGAAATTGTTGGAGTGTTATTCAAGTAAGCATATTCAAAACTGTTGAAGATGTTGTTTTGATTTGATGCATTCATTGATTCTCCCAATCCGTCTCGTTCAGCCGATTCTCCTAACAATACAGAAAAGTTATGCTCTTGATTAATCTTAAAACTATAGGTTGCTGTGTTATCCCACATCCAGTTCATCCCTACATACATGCTTTGAGAGGTGTTATTCACTGAATTACCCACAGCGGTGCTTAATGTTGAAACAGAGCCCAGGTTGTAAGTCGGCTGAAATGCCCGATAACTGCCTGCCCAAACATTAGCACTAAAACGCGAAGTGATGTCAAGCCCTTTGATGGGCGAAACAGTTGTGTAAAAACTGGCTGTTAAACTGTGATTTTTTGAACTGTTCATTCCACGAATGTAAATCATTTGTGCGATAGGGTTGTTTTGCAAGTGATCCCAGGGAATAGGGTAGCTGTATAATCCTTGTGCTCCATAAATCGGCAAGAACGGGTTGGCTGATTCCATATCGTAAATGTCGTTCCAATAGCCGTTGCTAACTGCAATACCACTTTTTTCATTGTACGAATAGTTTACATTTTCTCCAAGTTTCCAGACGGTTCGATTAGGTGTTGTAATGATGTTATGGTCACTGTTCACTCTGAAATTATATCGATCATAATGAGAGGCAACCGGTTTTCCTAAAATACCATCCTGAGACATATAAGACAATCCGACCGAATAAGTTGATTTATTGCTTCCGCCTACTAGATTCAATGAATGACTTTGAACGGGAGCATCTGAATTGGTGATGGCATTCATCCAATTGGTTCCTTTGTCGGTACCTGCTAGAATGGCAGCTGCATTAGGAACTAATGGAACTAACGCACCATTGTCATTCCCGTTTAAGCTCGCAGCCATTGCTGTGATGTTGTATGGCATTTGTCCGCCGTTTACCATTCCTTCATTGATGATGGCTAAATATTGTTGGGCATTGAGGGTGTTTGCTGTTCTGTAAACATTTTGCCATCCGTAATATCCATCATAGGTAATGGTTGTTTTTTCATCTTTTTTCCCTTGTTTTGTTGTGATGAGAACAACCCCGTTAGCAGCACGCGAACCATAAATGGCAGCCGTTGCATCTTTAAGTACATCTACACTTTGAATATCTGATGGAGATAAATTGTCGATATTGCCTACAACAACACCATCAACAACATACAATGGAGCTGAGTTCCCGATGGTTCCCATACCACGAATGTTGATTTTATAGGTATCGCCCGGTTGTCCGTCGGACTTAGTCAGTTGCACTCCAGGAGTGCTTCCTTGTAAAGCACCAAGAGTAGATACCGTGTTTAATTTTTGAATGTCATTTCCGGATACTTGCACTGTTGCTCCTGTCATGACTTTCTTTTGCATGGTTCCATACCCAATAGCTACAACTTCGTTCAAACCAATGGCTTCGTCTTCCATCGTAATGTTAAATGTATTCCGATTTCGTGCGCTGACATCCTGTGTTTTCATTCCTACAAATGAAAATTGTATCGTTGCATTATCAGGAACACGTCGCAAGGAGAAATAGCCGTTGGCATCGGTGATGGTGCCAATGGTGTTGTTTCCTTTGACAATGACGGTAACTCCGGGAATTGGATTCCCTGATTTGTCAATCACCTTGCCGGTTATTGTTTTCTCACCTTGCGTTTGATCTGCTTGTGCAGAAGATCCCATACCATTGGCATTGGCAGCGTAAATGCCAATGCATGAGCTTAGTGATGCTAAAATGAATAACATCACAGCTCGTTTCATTTGCTTGGGTAGAGGGATTGTTGTGCCTCTCCCGTTTTTCATGCTTCTTTTCATAATTTGTTCATGGTTTTAAAAATACGTTACCTTAGGCTGGTAAGTTAGTAATGAATAATAAATACACGTTTTTTACACAAAATACATTGTTTTGTTGGAAATAATACAAGATTTAAATTGGATCGTTCAATTTGCTTCATATAAATCGATAATTTTATAGATTAAATTAAATAATAATGTTCAAAAGCAATTGATTGTCAGTTCGATTACTCACAATCAGTTCTCCTTTCGAATGATCGTGAGTTATTTTTACTGTTAAATAAATGAATGATTGATGGTTAGAATAGAGTGGGATTGTGTTGAATCATGGGACTTAGTGTCAAAATGTTTCATGGTAAGTTGTTTTTTTTAGTAAAATGATCAAAATTGTGTTCACTTAAACGCTTGTTGTTAGCTGGAGTTTCAAAAAAATGAGCTCTTTTAGATTCTTTTCTGAAAAAAATGAAAGGAACAACCAGCACTTCGGGAAAATGACAAACCTTAAAATGAAATGAAATCAATCAGTTTTTTGATAAAATCAACGACAAAAAATTAACCTCACAAAGATATTGGTCTTTATGTGGTTATTTCAAGTACAATTTTATCAAAAAATGATACTTTTCCACGAAATGTTAAAATGAGACATATTTTTAACATTACTGGAAAGAGGGGAGTTTATACTAAGATTCTTTTTTTGTGGTAATTGTCTCTAAATTCTTTTGGAGAACAGCCCTTTCGCTTTCTGAAGAGCCGATTGAAATTGGATAGATTATTGAAGCCACTGTTGAAACATATTTCGCCAATGGTTTGTGAGGAATCGACCAGCAAACGAATGGCATTGCCAATCCGGATGTCTAATAAATAGTCTGTTACGCTCTTTCCGGTGCGTTTTTTGAAAAATCGGCTGAAAGAGGCTTCTGTCATATTAACACTTTCAGCCAGTTGTGAGAGCCGAATTTCTTCGGAGAAATGAGTGCTTAAATAGTCATGGATTTTTTGTACCCGACGACTTTCAATGGTGTTTTGGGATTTGGCAAAGGCATTGCTCGACAATGTTTTTGCTCCGTTGCTGATGGAGAGTTCGTAAAGCAATGAGAAAAACTTTAAGACAGCATAAAATCTCTGTTTTTCATGCGAAAGCGTTATGAGTAACGGCTTAACGGAAAGAATGGTTTCCAAGGGGAATACAAGCCCTTTTTCTGCCATTTCAAACATTTTTTGAATGCTTTTGAATTGATTTTTGTTGAGCAATGTGGGAGATAACAATTCAGGAGAGAATTGGATGGTGATTTCGTGAATCTCATGGCTTTCGCATTGGTAGTTTTCCCAAGTATGTTCTAATTCTTTGCCCGTAATCAGCACTAAATCGTAATTGCCGATCACTTCCATCGAATCGCCTACAATACGACGCGTGCCTTTGGCATTTTCCACATAATTAATCTCACACTCTGCATGTTTATGCAACGGATACGTAAATGTTGATTTGATTCGATCCACAATGTAAAAACAATCTTTCTCGGAGAGTGGAGTGATTTCCTGGAGTGTCGTTGAAGCTAACATGATATTCTTTTGTTTTTAAGGTTATACAAAGATACAACAGGATTTGAAAGGGAGTGCTTTATCTGCCTGATTATTTAGCGAAATCGTTTTCTCCTGAAAAGGAAGAAAACAAAAGCAAATAGAGCAAGTAAGAGTAAGGGTGTTAGCACATTGATCATTTGCCAAGCTGTTTTTCCTTCCGTGATGGCTAAATGGTTCAATAATCGAAGTTTAAATTGGCGTGAACGCAATGCCATCCATCCTTCTTGATCACTTAAATAGAGAACGGCATTGACAATAAAAGCCCGATTGGCATAGAGTTGATTGGTATATCGATCGTATCCTAACGGCAGTACTTGCAGTTTTCCCTGGTTTTCTTGTACGTCGTTACGAATAATATCTCCGTCGGCAATGACGATCATGCGGGTTGGTTTGCTGTTTTGAAGAATGGGGGTGGAAGGATTGATGCCTTGAGGAACCATTCGATTCATAAAATCTGATTGAAATGTGCCTGACAGGGCTACTGCAACAGGAATGTTTTGCAGATTGAAATAATGTTGATCTTGTGGATCGGGTAAATGTTTCAGGTCAACAAAAGCGGGAGGTGCCAGAATGTGTGAAGCATTGGATGTTACCAACAAAACATCGGCTTTCACACGTGTTGAGTCGCCTACTAAGTCAATGGAAGAAGGAAAATTAGACTTTACCGAGCCCAGGTTGCGTGTTATGGCATTGTAAGGATTGGTCAACAATAAGGGTGAAAAAAACCAGGGCATTGGTTTGAATTGCGGTTGTTCGTCGGGTCTTGCCACATTGACCGGAATGGTCACACATTGCACGTCTTCCACAATGTCGGGATTGATGCGCACGCCGTAACAAAAGAGTTGATCATTGAGATTGACATCCAATGGAAGGATGGTCGCTTGTCCATTAATGGATAGATTGTGAGTGTCGATGTTGGTACCGTCCACCAACCACAACACCCGTCCACCATTCATAATGTATTGATCGATAATGAATTTTTCCTGTTCGGTGAAAGGAATACGCGGTTTGGCAATGATCACTACTTTGAACGGTTTTAAGGCATTGGGATCATTGCCAAGGGCTCCTCGATCTATTTCGAAATAGCGGCTCAAAGCAGTGGACGCATCATAGACTTCTTCTTCTGACAGTTCGCCATTGCCTTCCAGAAAAGCTATTTTATCAATGTTTTTCGCTTCCAGTCTTCGAATGGCATCGGTTAGTTGGTATTCAAGTTCTTCGATAGAGGCATTTAGATTTTCGTCGCCGGTATTGCCGGGAATGTTTACCAATAAATTAACGGGAATCGTATCTTGATGTGCAATGATTTGCGCCCAAGGGAAAATGATTTTTTCAATGGCTTTTCCGTTGGCATCTTTTTCATAAACGGTTGTCGGATGCATCCCCTTTTTTTCTAATGAGGCATACATTTTGATCTGCGCATCGCTTGACGGTTGATCGGAAGGATCAATAAAATGCACCGTAATGGGTTGAGAAGCATAAACTTTCAATTCATCCAACAGGTCGGCAGTGGCATGTTTCAAACGTAAAAATCCAACATTCAAATCTCCCGATAAATAAACATTCACTTGCAACGGGTCTTCCAACGATTTCATTAAGTGTTGCGAGTTTTTCGATATCGAGAATCGTTTTTCGGATGTCAAATCCATTCTGAAAAAATAGCGCTGCGAAAGAAGATTGATCACAATGATACCGGCGATGATGAGGATCGATTGCAAGGCCGGCGATGAATGAAACGGGTTTCGCTGAAAAAGACGCATAGAATGAAAATAATCAATGGGTTAACTTGGTCGAACAACGAGTCCTTTCGATTTAAATGAATGGAATGTTGTTATTCTGCATTAGTGGTAATCAATCGGATACATTTTTCCAGGCTGCTTTCCCAGTGCGCAATCGGGAGATGAAACGTGTTTTTGAATTTTTGTTTATTCAATACGCTGTAAAAGGGACGTGGTGCTTTTGCAGGATATTCTTCTGAGGTAACAGGTTGTATCTGACACTGAATGTTGGCTATTCGATGAATCGTGACAGCAAAATCGTACCAACTGCACACTCCTTCATTGGAATAGTGATAAACACCCGGTTTAAAATAGTCGGGTTGTTCCATGCTCTGACGAATGATTTCAATGATTGCCCAAGCCAAGTCGGCTGCATAAGTGGGTGTTCCAATTTGATCGTACACCACCTGGAGCGATTCTTTTTCACGACCAAGCTTCATGATGGTTTTCACAAAGTTTTTCCCGAATGATGAGTACAACCACGACGTGCGAAGAATGATGGATTGGGAGCAAAGGCCTAAGAGCATTTTCTCTCCTTCTGCTTTTGATTTTCCATAGACAGTGTCGGGCGAAAGCGGCATCTCTTCGGTGTAAGGGCGATAGGCTTTGCCGCTAAAAACATAATCAGTGGAGATATGGATAAGTTTACTTCCATGCAAGGTAGCCACTTCTGCTAAATTGCGTACGGCATCTCGATTGATGGCGTAACACAAGGTTGTTTCATCTTCTGCTCTGTCCACAGCGGTATAAGCCGCACAATTAACGATAAATTGAGCTGGATGTTCTGTTAAAAAACGGTCAATGGCTTCTTTGTTGCAAATATCTAATGTTTCGACATCGGTAAACATAAAATGCAAGGTCGGATAAGCGGATGCCAATTGTTGCAACTCATTACCCAACTGGCCGTTAGCTCCTGTTATCAAAAGGTTTGTTGTCATGTTGAAAAAAATGATTCATTCAGGACTCCATGTAGGTTTTTCTGCTTCGTAAACGAAATTCATTTCTGCATCATCAAATAACGGATGTATTTGATCTTTGGCCGAAACAATGGCATGATCGGAAGGAATTTTCCAGTCAATGACTAACGACGGATCATTGTAGCGGATGCCGCGTTCGTTCGCTTGATGATAGTATTGATCGCATTTGTAACTGAAAATAGCCATCGGGCTAAGGACTGAAAAACCGTGAGCAAACCCTTTGGGAATGAGGAAATGAGTTTTGTTTTCATCCGAAAGTTCGATGCCGAACCATTGTTTGAATGTTGGCGATCCTTGTCGTAAGTCCACTGCGACATCCCAGACTTTACCGTAGATCACCGATACTAATTTTGTTTGAGCATCCGGTTCGAGTTGATAATGTAATCCGCGGATCACTCCATACGTCGATTGTGACAAATTATCTTGACAAAAATCTATATCAATGCCGTGGGACGATAGTTGTTTTTTATTGTAATGCTCCATAAAGAAGCCCCGTTCGTCTTTGAAAAAACGGTTTTGAATAATGAGTAAGTCAGGGATTGGTGTCTTAATGATTTCCATATTCTTTGTTTTCGTTCGCTATTTTGAGCAAATATTGACCGTAATGATTTTTAAGGAGCGGTTGTGCCAAACGGATCAATTGTTCTTGGTCAATAAATCCCATGCGGTAGGCTATTTCTTCGATGCAAGCCACTTTCAGACCTTGTCTGTTTTCGATGGTGGCAATGTAATTGGAGGCTTCCAGCAAACTGTCATGGGTGCCGGTATCGAGCCATGCCATGCCGCGTCCAAGCATTTTGAGTGAAAGGCGGTTTTCTTCTAAATAGAGGCGATTCAAGTCGGTGATTTCCAATTCGCCACGCGCCGAAGGTTTGAGGGATTTCGCTTTTTCAACCACATCGTTGCCGTAGAAATAGAGTCCTGTGACAGCGTAATTTGATTTTGGTTTTGCCGGTTTCTCTTCCAAACTCAGTACTCGACCTTGCGCATCAAATTCAGCCACACCGTATCGTTCAGGATCGTTGACGTAATAGCCAAATACAATGGCGCCATTGTTCAGGGTGGCTGCTTCCATCAGTTGCGATGAAAAGTTGTATCCGTAGAAAATGTTGTCACCCAGAATCATACACACTGGGCTATTGTCAATAAAGGATTCACCAATCAAAAAAGCTTGAGCCAATCCATCGGGTGAAGGTTGAACAGCGTAGGAAATAGTCAGGCCAAAAGAGCTTCCGTCTTCGAAAAGTTCTTGATAAAGATGAATATCTTGAGGCGTAGAAATAATTAAAATTTCACGAATGCCTGCCAACATCAACACAGACAAAGGATAATAAATCATCGGTTTGTCATACACCGGAATGATTTGCTTGGAAATGGTTTTGGTAACCGGATAAAGTCGTGTGCCTGAGCCTCCTGCTAAAATGATTCCCTTCATAGCGTTTACTTTGAATGAGTGAAGATGAAAATAGCTTGAAATAATTGAATGCAAAAGTATGTAAATGATATGATGTTTGGTGAAGAAGCTGAATTTTTAACGCATTTTACCATCCAAAAGCTACTTCATCGTCCATCCATTTGTTTTGCGCTTTCATCACTTGCTCAAGGATGTCGCGAGCACATCCTTCGCCTCCCAAACAGGGTGAAACATACACCGAAATGGCTTTAATGTCAGGAGTCGCATCGGCAGGGCAAACCGGTAGCCCAACATAATTCATTGGATGATAGTCGGGGATGTCGTCTCCCATGTAAATCACTTGTTCTTTGGTCAGATGATATTTGTCCATAAAATCCATCAAATCAGCCATTTTTGTTTTAGACGACATGTAAATATCTTTGACGCCGAGACGTTCGAATCGAAGACGAACGGCAGGAGAGTTGCCTCCGGTAATGATGGCAATGTGCAATCCTTTTTTGACGGCATGTTGAATCGCATATCCATCTTTGATGTTGACCATTCGCATGGGTTCTCCGTCGGGATAAAGCGGAATGGTGGAATGAGACAAAACCCCGTCCACATCAAAAACCAGCGCTTTTACTTGTGATAGTTGTTCCTTAAAATTTGCCATGATGCTGTCACTTTGAATGTTGATTTATTGACACAAAAGAAGGATTTGTGTTTCACTCATCAAGGAGATCCAATGAAAAAAGGCCAATGGTTTGTTTGTCAAACTACCGGCCTTTTGTGAACGTTGTCCCGCGAAGATTCGAACTCAGACTAACAGAACCAAAATCTGCTGTGCTACCATTACACCACGGGACAAAAGAGCTTTTCGCTTAAAAGTGGTGCAAAGTTAATAGATTTCTGTGTTTCTGCAAAATTTTTTTGTCAAAAAAATAAATGCTTGCGTTCGTTTTTGTAATGAAATGATTTCTTGTTAGTTAGATTATCATTGGCGTGCTTAATCGTCTTCGGTGTATTCAGGCTCAGTAATTTCTACGCTACTGTCATGATGTTTCAATTGTTTTTCCAATTCCGTAATTTTCAATTCCTGATTGTAAATGGTAGTTAATAAAGCATTTAATTCTTCGTTGTCGATGCTTGAAGGATATTGTTCGTTGACTCGACCGATGAAGTCGGATAAGACATTCATGTAATTGGTAAAAGCAGCAAAAGGGGATTCGTAGTTAGGCCAAACGGTGAAACTGTTCCATGGTTTGGTGGTCATGTAATGAAAATTGTCGGAACATTGCAGACAAAGCCAATCGTGTTTGATGCTTCGGTCGGAGCACAGTCTGACGCGTTCGCCCTGATTGTAAAGTTTTTGCAGAGCTTCTGTTTGCATGATGTTTCCTGTCCAATGACTGACGTCTTTTTCTTCGCCGCTCCATGATTGAGGATACATCACGGTGATGGAAGAAATCGGGTTGTATTTTTTTGCCAATTCAGCAGGTGTTGAAAAGGTGATGCGATTGGCTAAGGCATGGAAAGGAATGGCACGCATAAATTCAAAAATGCCGCTTTCAGGTTTTTGTCTTTCTCCAAAGGTGGGATAACCCATAAAAAGATTGAAAATTTGTTCGGATGGATCGGTTGATTTTATCCAGTTCATCATTTTTTCAGCGGTCAAAGGGAAATCGCTCCAACTGCGGTCGGAAAATCGAAATCCGATATCATCGCTCAAACGCATATTTCGGACTAATATCTTCAGATCAGGGATGGTTGGATGGCCATACATGAAGTTGGGGCTTTTCCAACCCAATACTTGCTTTGATCCTTCGGTCAAAATGGTTTTGAATCCCATGCTGTGAACTACTTCTCCGATTTCGTCCGAATAAATCATTTCTGCATTACGAAATGTGGTGGGTTTTACGCCAAAGAGCTCGTTCATTAAGTTGGAATGTTGTTCAACTTGTTGAATAAACTCATCCACATCAAAAATGGATGCCAGCGAATGGGCATAAGGTTCGGCGATAAATTCTACATTGCCCGTATTGGCTAATTCCACAAAACTCTCCATGACTTCGGGCGCAAATTGTTCAAACATTTCAATGCTTATTCCTGAAATGGATAGCGCGGCCTTGAATTTTCCCTTCGATGTTTTGATCAGTTCCAACAGCAGACGATTGGTTGGCAGAATGGATGTTTGAGCAAGATGTTGCACGTTGGATTCGTTGGCGAAATCGTCAAAATAGTAATGATCTTGTCCGATTTCCAAAAATCGGTATCGCCTCAATAACATCGGGATATGTAACTGGAAGTAGAAGCAAATGGTTTTCATTGCAAAAGGATTTGGATGAAAAAAGAATAATGCCGACAGAAAACGATTGCACAATCATCACAAAAGTAGTTTATTTTTGAACAAATCGCAAACAAAAAATGACATTCATCGCGTCATGAATGTCATTTTCTTTTTTTCTTCGTCTTTTACAATGTTTTGATAAACGATCTTCGGGTCTTAACATGCTTTGTTTCAAAGCTATCCCACAATGTGGATACTTTTTGATTGGTTTCCAGTTCGGGGTTGCTTTCGGCATATTGAAATCCGGCTCGTGCATATTCGGGCATTAGTTCGGCAAAGAGCAGGGCGCTGGCGCCTTTTACCTGGTAATCGGGTCGAACCGCCATGAGGTAAAGATCCACTACTTGGCTTTTGCCGTAAAGTGCTCTGAGTAAATGAATAAATCCAAACGGGAAAAGTCTTCCTTTCGCTTTTTGAAGCGCTTTCGTCATGCTTGGCAGGGAAAATCCAAAGGCCACTACGTCATCATCCGGGTTCACGATGATGCTTACCAGATTGGGGCGTGCCAACGACAAATAAAGGTCAATGTAAAATTGGATTTGTTCGTCAGTCAATGGTTGGAATTCGTATAAATCTTTATAACAGACATTTAATAGATCAAAGATTTTCTTTCCGTAGTTTTTTGCTAAGGTTTTAGTGGATCGAAAATGCAATGCTTTCAATTGATATTTTTCTTTGACGATGTTTGCAATGCGGAAGTGTTTTTCGGGAAAGACTTTGGGTATTTGGATGTTATATTCTTTCCAATCAATGTCTTTCTGATACCCTAAAGCAGCCAGATGTTGAGGATAGTAGGGGAAATTGTAATTGGTGGCCATGGTCCCCGGTTTGTCAAAGCCTTCCACCAGCATTCCTTCTCGATCGAAATCGGTAAATCCCACGGGACCATGTATGGCTGTCATCTTCTTTTCTTTGGCCCACTCTTCAACTGCATTCAGGAGCGCTTTGGTTACTTCCAGATCATCAATCATATCGAGCCATCCAAAACGTGCATGGAGATGATTCCAATGTTCGTTGGCTCGATGGTTGATAATTCCTGCCACACGACCTACCATTTTGTTATCTTTGAAGGCCATAAAATAGCGTGCTTCGCAAAAAGCAAAAGAAGGATTTTTGTCTTTATTCAGCACCGTCATATCATCCAACAGCAAAGGAGGTGCTGCGTAAGGATGATTGGAGTAGAGTCGAATGCCAAACAAAACAAATTGTTTGAGTTCTTTCTTTGTTTTAACTTCTCGAATTTCTATGGACATAATGCTGTGTTAAGTCCGTGCAAAGTTAGTAAAATTGTTATAATTAAAACAGACCACTCCGATGATTGAATGGTCTGTTATTAAAAATTTGTATATCAGAAAATTAGCTGTTTTCCGGACGCAGTTTTCGTACGACGGCTCCGGCCTGCCACATTTCGCTGTTGCGCAAAGCAGCCAATTCTTCCTCTAATTTTTTTCGGTAATCGGGCTGACTGTTTGAGTCGATGGATCGTTGTGCTTCATTGCCACTGGCTACCTCATTGTATAGTTTTTCGAACACCGGTTTTGTCGCATCCCGAAAAGGTTTCCACCAGTCAAGCGCGCCTCGTTGGGCAGTAGTGGAACAGTTGGCATACATCCAATCCATGCCGTTTTCAGCTACCAATGGCATTAATGACTGTGTCAATTCTTCAATGGTTTCGTTGAACGCTTCGGATGGCGAGTGTCCATGAGCGCGCAGAACGTCATATTGTGCCGCAAAAATGCCCTGAATGGCTCCCATCAAGGTGCCTCGTTCTCCGGTTAAGTCCGAATAGACTTCTCGTTGAAAGGTGGTTTCAAACAGATATCCCGATCCGACACCAATGCCTAATGAGATGACTCTGTCGTAGGCTTTTCCGGTTGCATCTTGAAAAATTGCGTAAGAAGAATTCAACCCACGACCCTGAAGAAACATTCGCCGAAGGGATGTTCCCGATCCTTTTGGTGCTACCAGGATGACATCTACATCAGCCGGTGGAATGATGTTGGTGCGTTCTTTGTAAGTGATGGCAAAACCGTGTGAAAAATAAAGAGCTTTGCCGGCGGTAAGATGTTTTTTGACGGTGGGCCAAACGGCAATCTGAGCAGCATCCGAAAGCAGGTACTGAATGATGGTGCCACGTTGGCATGCTTCTTCAATTTCAAACAATGTCTGTCCCGGAACCCATCCGTCGGAAACAGCTTTATCCCACGTCTTTGAATCTTTGCGTTGTCCAACAATGACGTTGAATCCGTTGTCACGCAAATTTAAGCTTTGTCCCGGCCCTTGTACGCCGTAACCAATCACTGCAATCACTTCGTTTTTCAGTATTTCACGTGCTTTTTCCAAAGGAAATTCTTCGCGTGTAACTACATTTTCGTTTACTCCTCCAAAATTCATTATTGCCATAATCAAAAATATTAAAAATGATAACTATCGTTTTGTTAATGGTTAACCCATTGTATTTGCACTTTACACAGTGATTCGTCTTGCCTTTTCATTTCAAATAAGTCTGTCAATCCGTTTCGTTGTTGATGAATGCTGATCGGATCGCCATACATGGCTTCATGAAGAAAATTGATATCGAAACGTTGAATGGCATGGTGGTTGTACCAATCAATGGAATATTCGTTCAAGACCCATTGTAAATATTTCATGCTGTTGACATGTTTGTTAAAGTCAATATCGCTGTATTGTACTTTTCGCGTTGCAACAGGTGCTGATTCAATCGACGGAAGTTTAGCGACCCCTTCGATGGGAATCGTGTTCCCGCTTATGTAATGCGTGAGCGTAGGCAATTTGCCCAGATCAACGGGTTTCCGTGTGTTCAGATCGATCATTGCCCAATTGGTTCCGGAATATGCAATCACTCGATCTTGTTCGTCAAACACCGCAAAATTTCTTGTGGTGGTTGCAGCCCGAATGCTTTCGATCCATGTTTTGATGGAAATGCGTTCATACATGGTAGGAATACGAATGATTTCAACTGCCATGCGAATCAATACCCACGTGTAGTTTTCTCTGTTTAACTCTCGTACGCCAAATCCGTTGTCATCTGCATTTTTCCCAGCTGCCTGCAAAATATAATCGCCCAGGGATGATGCATATACGTGTTCGGTGAAATCACCGTCCTGTGGTTGCATTTGAAATGAGTAATGTCCGACTAATCCCATGGTTTTTTTAGCTTATCACTTACAAAAATGTTGTTTTTTGAGTTGTTTAATATCAAAAACTCCTTGTTTTGGTTACAAAGGTAAATAATATTAAGCAAAGCAGCTGTTTTTGTTATGCACTTTTTTTCTTTATTTCGGTTTTTACCGTTTTGAGATGTATAAAAAATTTGGCAGAATGGGTTGTATTGATATGTAAATGAAAGGGTTAAGGGGCAATTCCGTTGAGCCTTATTTTTTATGCATTTTTTTGCTTGTTTTTTTTGCTTTGGGTGTTTCTGCCTGATCGGATTTGTAAACGTTTTTCCCGATCAGCTTGTCAATTAAATCGGGTCGTCCGGCTTTTTTCAATTCGTGTTTGATTTCGTTTTGATTCGAGGGTTTGTACCAAAAGAAGAATTGTTGCTGTGCCATTTTTTCCTGAGGAAGTTTGGCTGTTTTAACCGATTCACCGGTGTAAGGGTTTATCCCTGAATAAAACATTTCGGTGGAAAGGGTCATCGGAGTTGGGGTAAAATCCTGCACCTGTTCTAATTTAAAGTTCATGGATTTAGTGATGATGGCTAATTCGGCCATGTCAATGTTGGAACATCCCGGATGGCTTGAAATAAAATACGGAATGAGCTGTTGATTGAGGTTTGCTTTTCGATTGATGGCTTCAAATTTTTGTTGAAACTCTCTGAACAAGTCAAAAGATGGTTTTCGCATCAAGGCAAGTACTTTGGTTGAGGTGTGTTCAGGCGCCACTTTTAATCGACCCGATACATGGTGTTGAATGACTTCTTCCATGTATTCATTTAGGCTGTTTTCGTCATGAGGGTCTGACGACAAGAGTAAATCATAACGAATTCCACTGCCGATAAAACTTTTTTTGATGTAAGGTAATTGATCAACTTTGCGGTAAAGATTCGTCATGCGAGCATGATTTCGGTCTAAATTATGGCAAACTTGTGGAAAGATGCATGAAGGGCGTTTACAGACTTTGCACAAATTCAGATTCTTCCCTTTCATGCCGTACATGTTGGCCGATGGTCCTCCGAGGTCGGTCAGTATTCCTTTGAAATCAGGTAGCTCACTGATTTTTTTTATTTCTTTAAAAATAGATTTTTCAGATCGTGACAAGACTTGTTTTCCTTGATGCATGGAAATGGTGCAAAAAGAACATCCACCAAAACATCCGCGATGGGTATTGACCGAAAAGCGGATCATTTCATAGGCCGGAATTCTTTTTTCTTTGTATCGGGGATGAGGTAATCGGGTGAATGGTAATTCGTATGTGGCATCAATTTCTTCTTGTGACCACGTTTCATAAGGAGGATTCACAACGATTAGTTTGTCGTCGCATCGTTGAAGCAAACGAGCAGCCACCATTTTATTGGACTCTTCTTCGATTACCTTAAAATTTTCGGCTGATTTGCGTTTGTCGGCCAAGCATGCTTCGTGAGAAAACAGTGTGATGGTGTTACCATTGATGGGTTGAAGGGGCGATGTGACATCCAAACAAAAACCTGTTTGAGGGATCCATTGCAGCGTTTGGATGCGTTGACCTGCTTTTAAAGCCCTTGCTATGGCTACGATTGATTTTTCTCCCATCCCGTAAACAAGCATATCGGCTTTACTGTCAACCAAAATGCTTTTTTTTAATTGGTCTGACCAATAATCATAATGCGTAAAACGTCTCATGGATGCTTCAATGCCACCAATGATGACAGGAACCTGTGGAAAAATCTTTTTTAGGATGGTGGAGTAAACAATGGTGGTATAATCAGGACGAAATCCCGACACACCGCCCGGCGTGTAGGCATCGTTGGAGCGGAGCCTTTTGTTGGCCGTATAGTGATTGACCATGGAGTCCATGCATCCGGCCGAAATGCCGAAAAAAAGACGGGGAACGCCTAATTTTTTGAAATCCCTAAGGTCATCTCGCCAGTTTGGTTGAGGAACGATAGCGACTCGAAGTCCTTCGGCTTCAAGAATTCGACCGATGACGGCGGCACCAAACGATGGATGATCGACATAAGCATCGCCAGAAAACAGGATCACATCCAATTCCGACCATCCTCTTTGCTCAACCTCCTTTTTGGAAGTGGGCAGCCATTTATTTTCTTCTGTTTTGTACAATAAATTTCGGTTAGAAAGTCAGTGAATCAAATGATTAGCATAGCATCGCCGTAAATGCCGAACCGATAGCCTTCTTCGACTGCTACCTGATAGACTTTCATTACGGTTTCATAACCTCCAAAGGCACAAGTGGCCATCAACAGAGGTGAGTAGGGAAGATGGAAATTGGCAATGAGGCTGTCTGTAACCCCAAAATCGTAAGGAGGAAAAATGAATTTATTGGTCCAACCGTCAAAGGGTTTGACAGTTCCATTGGTGCAGGCACACGTTTCCATGGCGCGTAACACCGTGGTTCCTACGGCGCAAACTGTTCGATTGTTTTCTTTGGCTTTGTTGATGATGTCTGCTGTTTGTGGCGTGAGCAACATCTGTTCCGAGTCCATCTTGTTTTTGGTCAAATCCTCCACATCAATGTCTCTATAATTTGAAAGTCCGGCATGGAGTGTCAAAAAAGCAAATTCAATGCCTTTTATTTCAAGGCGTTTCATCAGTTCGCGACTAAAATGAAGTCCGGCTGTCGGTGAGACGACGGCACCCTCATTTCGTGCAAAAATGGTTTGATAGCGAATGGCATCTTCCGGTTCAACTTGCCGTTGAATAAAGCGTGGTAGTGGTGTTTCTCCTAATGAATACAATGTTTTCCGAAATTCTTCATGATCTCCGTCATATAAAAACCGTACTGTGCGTCCTCTTGATGTGGTGTTGTCAATCACTTCGGCAACCAGTTCGTTGTTTTGACCAAAATAGAGCTTATTTCCAACACGTATTTTTCGTGCCGGATCAACTAAGACGTCCCACATGCGAAGATTGTGGTTGAGTTCACGCAATAGGAACACTTCGATTTTTGCATCGGAATTGTCTTTGGTTCCGTATAAACGAGCAGGAAAAACGCGCGTATCGTTAAATACAAAAACATCCTGATCGTTAAAATAGTTCAAGATATCAGTAAAATAAACGTGTTCGATGTCACCTGTCTGTTTGTGAAGGACTAAAAGTCGTGATTCGTCTCTGTGTTTAGTGGGATAAAGGGCTATTAGTTCATCAGGCAATTTAAATTTGAACTGAGAAAGCTTCATAATATGAGGTTGTTAAATAATAAAGAATCTCGCGATTGTTTGATTAAGCTCATGATTTTAGAAATACAACGAAAAAAAAAGTCAGGAAAAGGCAAATAGTGTGCAAAAGTACACTTTATCAATAGGCAAAGTCAAGAGATAGACGGTTAATTTATCTCAACTTTTTATATATTATGTAATAAAGAGGCTCTCAGAGAGATGTGCCGTTCTTTTGAAGCAGTGATTCAAAATCGGCAAGGCTCATACATTGATCGAGTGTGACATCTCCAATGCGAGTGCGAGTGAGTTTTGTCAGATGAGCGCCACTATGAAGAGCATATCCAATGTCGCGTGCTAGAGCTCTAATGTAAGTTCCTTTGCTGCAAACGATTCGGAGTTCAAGATGAGGCGGTTCAAAGGAAAGAATTTCCAGTTCATCGATGACTAATGTTTTGGCACTTATCGGAACGTCAATGTCTTGGCGGGCGTATTCATAAGCTCTTTTTCCTTCGATTTTTACGGCTGAAAATGCGGGAGGGATTTGTTCAATGGTTCCGATAAATTGTTTGAGTGTTTCTTCTACCAAAGCATAAGTGATGTGATCAACGGGATAATATTGATCGACGGGTTTTTCCAAATCAAACGATGGAGTTGTTGCTCCCAGTTTGAGCGTGGCCACATACTCTTTGGTTTGATGTTGAAATGTGTCAATTTGTTTGGTCGCCTTTCCGGTGCACAAAATCAAAACGCCTGTTGCTAAAGGATCGAGCGTTCCGGCATGACCAACTTTTATTTTCTTGACATGGAGTTGTTTACTGATCAGCCAACGAACTTTGTTTACTAAACTAAAGGAAGTCCAATGTAATGGTTTGTTAAAATATAGAATCTCGCCTTCTATAAAATCCATGAGGAAATGGTTCGTATTGCATTAAAAATCAACATGAACATGCAATAGCAGTAATACAATAATGATAAATCCGAAAATGATGCGATAATATCCAAAGAGCTTAAAGCCATGCTTGGTAAGGAACGCAATAAATCCTTTGATGGCAAAAATGGCCACGACAAAACCAATAAGGTTACCGGCTGCGAGCACGATGAGATTGTGATGTGTAAGGAGTTCAGGTGTTTTTTTGTAAGCATCCCAGAAGCTGACTACAAATGCGCCTGCCAGAGTGGGCACTCCCAAAAAGAAAGAAAATTCTGCGGCTGCTTTTCGTGTCAATTTTTGTTGCATTCCACCGATGATGGTCGAAGCGCTTCGGCTTAATCCCGGCAAGACAACCGATAAAATTTGATAAAACCCAATAATCCATGCTTTTTTGTAGCTGATTTCTTCTTCTGAATGAACGGTGGGTTTTTTAAACCATTGATCAGCAAATAAAAGCACAAAACCGCCTGCAAACATAACAATTGCTATGACTAACGGTGTTTGTAAGGCTTCGTCAATGTAGTTTTTTAACAGCAGTCCAACCACAGCCGAAGGGATCAACGCATAGATGAGTTTAAGATAAAAATGCCATTTTTTGAAATCGATAAATTTACTCCAATAAACTACAATGACAGAGAGAATGGTTCCAAATTGGATGTTTTCAATGAATAATTTTGTAAAATCATTCTTTTCAATTCCCATGAAAGCAGATGCCAATGCCATGTGTCCGGTGGATGAAACCGGCAGGAATTCCGTCAATCCCTCGATGATGGCTAAAATTACGGTGTGTAACCAGGTCATTCTCCTTCCTCCTTCTTGTTACGCCACATGATGGCCACAAACATAAACAAAAAGCCAAATAACGAAATCATAGGCCCAACGGTAATACGCCGTGTGCTAAAAATGGAAGGATTAAAGACTTCTCCCGATTTGCTGCCTGTCATTAACAAAAAGCCTGTTACGATAAAGAGCATCGAAACGCCGATCAGAATCCAATTGGTTTTGTTGAGCGCAAAATCCCTTTGATTTTGGGTTTCATCTTTTACGACGGGATGTTTTTTGTTTTGTTGAGCGTTCATACATTGAAATTATTAAGAGGTTAGCTTGTTTCAAATGAAATACAAATCATTGGTAGTCATTCGAATGTATCGATTGACTGCAAAAAGTGCCGCAAAAAAACTGATCAACAATCCGAACAGGAATACCACGCCCGCCACCATCAGATCCAAACGAAGATCATAAAGATTGAAATGAATGCCTAAACCTGATTGAAGATAATACACTGAACCTGCCAGAAAAAAGAGAGCAATCAATGCGGCTATAATGCCATTCCATAAATAACGCCAAACAAACGTTCGCCGAATGAACCATGCCCTTGCTCCAACTAATCGCATGGTGTTGATAACAAATCGTTTGGAATAAATGCTTAATCGGATGGTGTTGTTCAGCAGAACAATTGAAATAAACACCAACACTGCCGCAATAGCCATTAAGAAGTAGCCTGTTCTGGTCAAATTGTCGTTGACAGTTTTAATAATGTCTTTTTGGTAAATGATCTCTTTCACTCCGGCATATTTTTTTAGTCGGCTTTCCATTCGAGCGACACTGTCGGTGTTAGCATAAGCTGATGTCAATTTCACTTCAAAAGAAGCCAGAAGCGGGTTATACCCTAAGAAATCTGCCGGATTTTCACCCAGTTCCCGAATGTGATCTTTTAACGCCTGTTCTTTGCTGATGTATTCATATCCTTTTACTCCGGGCATCGTCTGAATGGCTTGTTGAACTCTTTGCAAATCATTTGAGGCAATGCTGTCATGCAATACAACAGACATGTTCACATTTTCTTTTACATAATTTGAAATGTCATTTCCGATGATGATCAACAACGTTATGAGCCCTATCAGGTAGAGAACAAACGAAATGCTGATGGTTGAAATGAAATGCAGATTGAAAAAATATTTCTTTTTATGTATTCCTTTTTGTGACATGTGACAACGTTCAATTAAAAATGTCTTCCATTCATTCGAGATTTTCCTGATGCAAAGGTACGATATTCGAGTGATTGATCATGCTACTTTTATGATTTCATTGATTGCATGGGATTGTTTGTTTTGTTCTTTTTGTGATACAGAACGAAGAGTCCCACGAGTACAAACAGCGCCAGCAAAATAGAAGAGATCAACGAAACCATGTTGCCTAATGAATACGATGTTGGATCGAAGGTAAAGGTAATTTGATAAGTACCCGGTTTAAGCAACATGGCGCGTAACAGATAATCAGCTTCAAAAAATGGCACTTTTTCGCCCTGGATGGTTGCATTCCATCCTTTTGGATAATAAATTTCCGAAAAGACGGCAATTTGCGGACTTTTTGAGCGATAGTTGTATATCAACTGATTGGGTTCATATTTTTGCAACGTGATGGTTGCCGTGGTGTCGTTTCCGAACGATGTGGGCAAGGATGCTGCAACTGATGAGGTTACCACCGCTTCTGTTTTGGTGTCTATTTCTCCTACTTTTTGCAGGGCAGATGCTTTATCGGGCACTGTGACAATCTTTTTGATGAACCATTGACTTCCGTTGGCATAAGGATTCGGGATCGGAGGTGCTTTAGGATCATAGATCAAATATTTCATGTTCAGCATGTTCAGCGCCACCTGATGAGCCAGTGCCTGTTGTATGTCAGCCATGGTTTTGGCTTGTTTGAATGCGTTAAAAATTGATTCAATTTCAGGAATCAGCTGGACATCAATCAGATCCTGATATGAACGCAACTTTGCTCCGTGATATCCACCAATACTTTTGTGAAAATAAGAGGTGGATGCATCGTTAAATGGGCTTACCGACAAATTCAATACTCGATAGTAAGTGGTATCCTGCATGATGTCTTTGTCAGCTAATGTTGGCAGGATGTCGGCTGCTTTGGTTTTGGATTCAAAATTGCTGTCGTTTAAGTATCGTTTTGCAACAGGATACATATCCAGCAGAATCAATATTCCTAAAATGGCGTATAGATGCAATGTTTTGATTTTCTTTTTGGTGAAAAACCAAATGGTGATAGCGGCTAATGCGATGAAAATAAATGAACGAAAAGCGTCAGCACGTAACAATGCTTCACGGTCCAACGGTAAGGTTGTTTTCAGAAATGAATAATCGCCTGTAAACTGATTGTCCGATGGAGATACAAAACTGCCTGCCAAAGAAGGAATTAAAGCGAACAATAAACTTAAGCCTCCCGTGATGCCAAAAGACCATAACAAGGCTTTTTTGAATTTTTGCAGGTCATAGTCTCCTTTGGCTGTTCGCTGAATTGCCAAAACGGCTAAGATCGGCATGGTATAACCGGCAATGACTAAAATCATGGATACGGTTCGGAATTTATTGTACATTGGAATGTGATTGATAAAAAAGTCAGTCAGCAATCCAAAGTTTTTGCCCCAAGCCAACATGATGGAAAGAATGGTTGCTGCTAAAAGCCACCATTTGTATCGGCCTTCCACGAGAAAGAGTCCTAAAATGAACAAGAAACATACGATGGCTCCAACATAAACAGGGCCTGACGTCATAGGCTGATCTCCCCAATAAAGAGGCCATTTTTGGGTGCTCATGATTTGTGATGCATCTGCGCCCAACGCATCGAGCTTTTGTCCAGTGGCCGAATTTTCACTCAACATACCGTCACTGGCACCTCCTCGAAAATCAGGGATCAATAATGTCAATGTTTCTCCGATTCCGTAACTCCATTGCGTGATGTAATCCTTGTCGAGCCCGCTGCTGGCGTGATCATTGCTCGTAGCAGCTGATCCTTCTCCACGCATTGAGTATTTTCCATATTCGTATGTGGTGATAAGAGTGGTTGCATTCACGCCCACGGCTAATATCAGACTGATGAACAATGCTCCAGTTGTTTTCAGAAAATCAGCGTATTGTTTGAATTTGATGCTGTAAATGAGTTCAGAGATGCCAAATACAAACAGTAAAATCAATACATAATAGACAATTTGATAGTGGCCGGCTTTGATGCCTAATGAAAGAAAAACAGCCGTCAAAATGGCGCCTAACCATCGTCGACCCCGAAAGGACATTATCACGCTTCCAATCACTGGCGCCATGTAGGCAATGGTGATAGCCTTACTGCTGTGTCCTGCGGCGATGATAATGAAATTGTAAGAGGCAAAAGCAAATGCCACAGCACCGACAATGCTTAGCCAAGGATTAATCCGAAGGGAAAGTAGCAGAATGTAAAAACCAATTAAGTACAAAATAAGATAATAAACAGGACGCGGAAAGACAGTGAAGAACGAGTAGATAAAACTGACGGCATCTGCCGGCGTCTTCATGGCAATTTGATAAGTTGGCATTCCGCCAAACATACTGTTTGTCCAAAGCGTTGGCGTTTTGTGGGTCGCATTGTAATCGACGGTTTCTTTGGACATGCCTGCCCACGTTTGATTGTCATGTCCAATGACCACTTTCCCGTCAAGTACGGGACTGAAATAAACATAGGAAA
>Ga0078972_1003106_pt1 | contig 51115 bp, 42 predicted proteins | sample YelNatPaOPGAMG01_FD_67568 | JGI IMG/M metagenome (GOLD analysis project Ga0078972, IMG submission 67568) | Hot spring thermophilic microbial communities from Obsidian Pool, Yellowstone National Park, USA - OP-RAMG-01 (SPADES assembly) (version 2) | ecosystem: Environmental > Aquatic > Thermal...
GCTGCACTATGGCCTCTGGCCCCCCCTACGCCCGCCAGTCCGCGACCTCAGGGAAAAAGCCCTGGATGACGTGCAGCAGACGATCGCCGTTTTCGCGACGCATGGTGGCGTGGAAGAGATCGCGGTTGGTCAACCTACACCGTCCGATCCACAATGACTTCCCGTTTCTCCTCCCAGGAGCGGATAATAGCGTCAACAATGCGCAACGTCTGCAGGCCATCTCGCCCCGTCGGCGCAGGAGAGCGCCCCGCCACCAGATCATTCACAAAGGCGTTGACACGAAGCGCGAAGGTACCGTCGAAGGTCAACTGGTCTATCTTGAAGATCGATGGCCGATACTCCTCGATAACCTGCTCTTCCCGTTTCCACCAGGTTGCCCCGCTGATGACATTATCGACGATGATCTCACCCTTATCCCCACAGATCTCGAAACGCTCAATGGGAGACACAAAGTCGCTATCCCAACTCGCCATAAGTGAGCCTACCGCATCGTTCTCGAAGCGCAGAGCGATGGCCATACTCGTCCAACAAGGGTATTCTCCCTCCTTGGCCTGATGCGAGCGCGGATGGGCCATCTGGGCATTGACCGCCACAACCTCCCCAGCGAACCAACGCATCAGATCCAACGAATGGGTCTGCAACTCAAACAGATGGTAGTAGGGCCCTTTCCAAGTCGATACGGGTCCTCCCTGGGAGAGTTTCATGTCAATGTAGGCGACTTGCCCACAGGCCCCTTGGTCGAACCATTGCCGGGCACGAACGTACCCCGGTGCAAACCGGCGGTTGTAATTGATACTCAGGTAAACACCTTTCTCCTCCGCCTTGGCGACCATGGCATTCGCCTCTGACACGGAGAGTGCCAGGGGCTTCTCGGTCAGGACATGCTTGCCGGCCTCCAAACACTGCATAACCGGCTCGTAATGAAGATGGTCAGCCGTCACCACATCGATGGCATCGCAGGGCTCGTTCTCGAGCATCTTCATAAGCGAGGTGTACCATCGTACTCCCAATTCCTGCGCACGGGCTCGAGCTTTGCCCTCGTCGATATCGCAGACAGCAATCAATTCCGCGCTTTGGTGCGCAAGAAATGCCTGCTGATGCAGACGCCCTATCGCGCCACAACCCACAGCTGTCACTCGCAACTTGTTCACCATGTTATCCTCCTTAATTCTTGCCTCTCTTACTGCTTCAGGCCAGTAATGGCGATCCCTTCAATGAAGCTGCGTTGCGCGAAGAAGAAGACTAACAAGACCGGCGCAACAACACAGGTACTCATGGCCATCAGGTAGGGATAGGCGTTTGCCGCCGCACCGGTAGGCGTCTGCGTGGCCGCTCGCAAGAGCTCCAGCCCAAGCGCAATGGGCATTTCGCTTTCCTTCTGCAGGTAGATCAAGGGCCCAAGGTAATCGCTCCAGACTCCCATGAACTGGAAGAGTGTCACGACAGCGAGGGCAGGTTTCGCCAGGGGCAAGATAATCCGCCACAGAATACCCAATTCAGAACAACCATCGATCTTTGCCGCATCCGATAGCTCATTCGGAATGGTGAGAAAAAACTGGCGGAGCATGAAGATGAAATAGGCATTGCCAAAGAACGCCGGCACAACCAGCGGCAGATAGGTATTGACCCAGTGGAGCGCCGCAAAGTTGATATAGAGAGGCACCATCGTGACCTGAAATGGGATCATCATAGTAGCGATACATAAGAAGAAGAATATCTCGCGTCCCCGCCACCGGATACGTGCGAATCCATAGGCAACCAACGCCGAAGAGACCAGAGTTCCGATGATATTGGGCACTGCATAGCGCACTAGCGTATTGTACAGCATACGATCCCACCTAAGTACCTGCAATGCCTCAATATAGTTCTGCCAACGCATTGGATTGGGTATCAATACTGGCGGCAGGCGATAGATCTGCTGATCGCTCTTGAGTGATGAGGATATCATCCACATAAAGGGCACCGCGAACAGAAGCGAAAGGCCAATGAGCAACGCATAAAGCAGCAATCTCCGCAGCACGAAGGATGCATCTCGCCTCCTACTGTGGGCCTGAGAACTCCTGCCTGGTCTGATCGATATTGGCCTGGTAGACACTTGCGGGTTTGACATCATGTTCATTTCCCCCACAGGAATCCCCTGATAGGTGAGCAACCACTGTTATAAGCGTGTAAGTTAGCAGCGCAATGGCCATATCCGTACGCTCTAATCGGCACCATAGTAGACCCATCTCGTCGATGTGCGAAAAGTAATGATCGACACGACCACAACCAGCAGGAAGAGCACCCAAGCCAGGGCGGAAGCATAGCCCATCCTGAAGACCTGGAAAGCATTTTCGTAGAGATACAGACTGTAGAATCGGGTAGCGTTGACAGGCCCCCCCCCTGTCAAGAGCCAGGGGAATGCAAAACTCTGGAAACCACCGATGATGCCGGTAATCAGCATGAACAGCGCGGCAGGAGTGCACAAGGGCACAGTTATATGCCATAACTGCTGCCAGCCGTTGGCGCCATCGACGCGCGCTGCGTCGTAGAGCGATCGCGGAACGTCCTGCAGAGCTGCCAGGAAGATGACGATGGCTCCCCCCTGCGCCCACAAGTGGATCACTGTCAAGGTAGGCTTGGCCAGTTCCGGCTTGGTGAGGAAGGGAATCGCCTTCATCCCAGCTGATATCAGCACAGAGTTGATTAGTCCATACCTGGGGCTAAGCAACCACTGCCAGACAGTAGCTGAGACAACGGCGGGCACGACCGAAGGAACGAAGGCCAATGCCCGATATACTGAACGGCCCCGGGCATCCGAGTTTAGCAGGTTCGCCATGAGGAAAGCCGCCACAATCCCCAGGGGAACGGCAATGCCCACCCACCAGAGCGTATTGTAAGTTACTGTGCCCATCATTTTGTCATGGAAGAAGAGTTCCGCATAGTTGCCGAAACCGATAAACTGAGCAGGTCGCACAACATCATACTGTGTGAGACTGTAGTAGAATGCGGAACCGATAGGAAACACACCGAAAAGCAGAAACCCTAGAATCCAGGGCGAGATGAACAATAGTCCCTTGATAACGTTCGCTTGCTCAGTGTGCAGCCGAGGCATTCGTCTTTTCGCATCCATGCCAATTCCCTTTGAGAAGGGTGGTGATGGAGGAGGACATCTCCATCACCACCACACCAAAGTAACTCCATCTCCCGACCAGTCAGCGGGTTATTCCAGAGGAAGGTCCGCGAATTGCTTGTCGAACTCCTCTTGGGTGAGCCGCTCGGTTTCCTCCAAACACTGCTCGGGTGTGATTTCTTTGCGCACGACCTGCTCTTTGAGCGTATCGAACTTGGATCTCATAAAAGTCTCGATCGGGTTCCACTCCCAGGGCCGCAACTCGTCGGCCTGCGAAATAGAGTCCACGTACCATGGCAAGCCAGGATATATACTAGCATCAACCTTGGCCAGCCACGACTTGCGCGGGCACATCCAGCCATCGAACTTGAAGAAGAGGTCTGCTGATGCGTCAGTCATCAGTGCTTCGGCCACGCGCCACATGCCCTCCGGCTGACGAGCATGAAGTGGGATGCAGATATAGTTCCCATAGTAGCATTGCACCTTGACATCCCTGCGCGTGTCTGACATTGGAATCCACGTCGAGATATTCTGCTTAGAGGTCTCTGGATTGGCGTTGGCCAACTCACCCGGATGCCAGCCGCCATTCACTAGCGTTGCCGTCAGACCGGATGCGTAGGACTGAATCCAGGATCCATTGGCACTGTGAAACGTGGCGAGATTATCAGGCCCTGCAAGGTCGTAGAATTGGGTGCAAAGCTTCAGGTATTCAACCATTTCCGGACGGTTGATCTTCAGCTTGCGCGTCTTGCGATCCAGAAACTCGAACCCCCAGGAGAGCTCGGGATGCATCATGGTGCTTCCCATGCCATCGAAGGGGTCAAAGCCAACCTGCAACAGATTACCTCCCTTGTCCTTCTTGGTCAGCTTTTCCGCCCAGGCAAGGTGCTCGCCCCAAGTGCGCGGTGGACTCTTCGGATCGAGACCCGCCGCTTCGACCAACTGCTTGTTGTAGTTCAGCCCGAATCGGCAGAAATACTCAATAGCAGGAAGGCCGTATAGCTCACCTTTCCATGTCATTGGCGGCAGCGCTGCCTCAACCAAATCATCCCTGTGCACTCGTGTGCTGCTATCCAACATCTCTCCCAAGGGCCGGAGCACCCCTCGCACCATAAAGCCGGAATAGTCGCTGAGACAGCTGATTCCGTCGGGCGGGTCGCCGGAAGCAATGGCGACGAGTATTCTCTCGTTATCCGAGGCGGCGTTATAGTCGAATGTTATCCCCGCGCAGATCTCTTTCCACTCTGGGGTTTTCAGTAGCTCTTCAACGGGCTTGGTAAAGTTCGTGCCCCAGGCACTCATCCACCGCACGGTGATCTCCTTGGGAGCTGGCGTTGCCTCTTGTGCTGTGGTGCCGGCAGGTTTCTGGGTTGGGGCTTCAGCCGGCTGCCCTGTAGCTTTGGGCGCTTCTGTCGCCTGGGGTGCACAGGCAGCCAGCGTGCCTGCGCCCACGAACAGCGCGCTCCACTGTATGAAGCTGCGGCGTGATAGTCTCTTGGGATTCATGGATCCGGTCCTCCTTAGTAGCAAATGGGCAATGGATTCCAGGACTCTGTCGCCAGCATGGAGTAGCCTGCACAACCTCCTTTCCTCCAACCGCTGCTGGGCGGGCCCGCCCAACGGCACTGCTTGCAAGCCAGTCTTCGTTGTGGTAAAGTGCAGCCTGCCGGCCGCACCCGCAAAACACGACCTGCTGCCAGTATAGCAGAGATAAGGCCTGCCTGTCCGCGAGATTCGGCCACCGTTGGGGCAAAGTTCGGCCAAAGAAGGGACATTGGGACCCATGGAAACCGCCAATCCCGCCATGACCTCGTTCGTGCGCGACCTGCGCTGGGCGCTGCAGCACCTCTATGACCCCGGCGAGCTGCCGGAGAGCCCGCTCGTGGCGCTCCTGGGCCTCGACCCGCATGAAGCGGGCTCAGCCCTGCGCGAGATCCTCCTCGGGGCCATCGAGGCGCTCAAGCCCGCCTCCAGCGTGCCGCCGGAGAACAAGGCCTGGCGCATCTACGGCGCGCTGTACCACCGTTACGTGGATCAGTTTGCGCAGAGCGAAGTGGCGCGGACCCTGGGTCTCAGCGTGCGCCAGTTGCGGCGGCAGGAGCACCTGGCCATGCGCGTGCTGGCCGACCAATTGTGGATGCGCTACGATCTGAAATCGAGAGCCAGCGCCCGGGGTGTGGACCCCCGTGCCACGCGCGATGATCCCGGCATCCAGCCTACCCCGGGCCCCTCCCGCGAGCAGGAGCTGCGCTGGTTGGGCAGCTCGCTCCCCAGCGAGCCGGTCACCGCTGCCGAGTTGGTGGAGTCCGTGCTGCGGACTATTGCCCCCCTGGTGAACGCCCTGGCGGTCAAGATCCAATGCTCGCTGCCGGAGAGCCTGCCCCACCTCACGGTGCAGCAGGCGCCCGCCCGCCAGGCCATTGTCAATACCCTGACGGCGGCTGTGCGCGCCGCCCCGGGGCGCGGAGTGAGCATCACGGCAGAGGCCGGTTCACGGCAGGTGAGCCTGCTTATCCAGACTCAAGGGAAACATCCCGGCCGCCTGCCCGAGGGCTGCGCGGAAAGCCTGCAAATGGCGGGCGAGTTGGCCAGGCTTACGGGGGGCTCATTGGAGGTGGTATGGGGCAAGGAGGGGGAGCCGCCCTTCACCGCCCGGCTCCGGCTGCCGGCCGTTGAGCAGGCCACTGTGCTCATCATTGACGATAATGCCGATGCCCTGCAGCTCTTCCAGCGCTACCTGGCCGATACCCCCTATGCCTGCATCGGCTGCAGCGACCCCCGGCAGACGCTCGCCCTGGCCCAGGAACTCAAGCCCCGGGTCATCGTGCTCGACGTCATGCTGCCCGGCGTGGACGGTTGGGAGCTGCTGGGGCGCCTGCGCGCAGACCCTGACACGGGGCATATCCCCGTGATCGTGTGCACCATCTTGCCCGAGGAACAGCTCGCGCTCGCCCTGGGCGCGGCCGATTTCGTGCGCAAGCCCGTCAGCCGGCCGGCTTTCCTGGCGGCGGTGGAGCGGCAGCTAGGCCGCCGGGCGCAAAGATCCTCCGTGTAGCCTCCACATAGGCCAATAGCTGCTGGGCCGAGAGCCCGCCCGCCTGTGTGACGGCCAGGGCGCTCGTCACCACCGGCTGCCCGAGCGGGTCCTGGGCGGAGAGGACGATGGCGGGGATCTCGCGCAGGGTGGGGTCCTGATTGCGAGTCTCCAGCAGGCGAAAGCCGTCCATCTCCGGCATCACCAGGTCCAGCAGCAGCGCGTCCGGCCGCTGGCTGCGCAGGATGCTCAGCGCGCGCTCGCCATCCCCGGCCGTCAACACACGGTAACCGCGCTCGGAGGAGGCCAGGATGCGCCAGAAAAGGCGCACCGTCTCCGGATCGTCATCCACCAGCAGGACCGTCTTGCCGCGGAGCTGCAGCCGGTCCAGTGCGGCCAGCAACTGCTCGCGCGAGACGGGCTTGACCAGGTAACCCGAAATGCCCAGGGCCGCTGCCGCGTTCGATGTCCCCGGGACCGAGCAAATCACCGCCGGTGTGCCGGGCGGCAGGCAGTCGACCGCGGCCAGCCGCTGCAGCCCCTGAGCGACCGAGACGTCGTTGAGCAGGAGCGCCTGCGCAGGCCTGTGCGCCAGCTCAGCGGCAGCCTCTTCGAGGCTCGATACGGGCGCGATCTCATAGCTTCCCAGGTAACGGGTCAAGAGGCGCTGGAGCGCCGCCCCTTCCTCGGCGACGACCAGGCGCGGCCGCACCGACGGCGCCGGCGCCAGGGCTGGGTGGCTGCGCTGCTCATACTCCCAGTTAGGGTTCAGCCAGCGCCAGGCCTGGGCTTCTACCGGGACGGGCGGGTCGATAGGCAGCCGGAAGAAAAAGGTCGCACCCTGCCCCAACTCGCTCTCCAGCCACATGCGGCCACCGTGCAGATCGACGAAATCCTTGCTGATCGCCAACCCCAGCCCCGAGCCCCCATAGCGGCGCCGGATGGAGCCGTCCAACTGCTGAAACGGCGCAAAGAGCTTGCCGGCGTCCTCCGGGGCGATCCCGGGCCCGGTATCGGCTATACTGACCACGATATCCTTCTCGTCTCGCCATGCGCGCAGGCGCACGCCCCCCTGTTCCGTATAGCGGGCGGCATTGGTCAAGAGATTAAGCAGCACCTCGCGTATGCGCGTGCGGTCGCAGAAAAGTGGGGGCAGGTCAGCGGGCGCCGCGGTCTCGAGGTACAGGCCCTTGGAGCTGTACAGGCGGGCCACGGCAGTGCGGGCTTCTTCCACAATCTCACCCAGCGCCACCCGCTCCTTCGAGAGCGCCATGCGGCCGGCCTCGATCTGGCTGAGGTCCAGCACATCATCGATCAGGCTACTCAGGTGCTGGGCATTGCGTAGGACGACGTTGAGGTCGGCCATCAGCGCCGGGGGCAGCGCGCCGCCATAGGCCTTAGGCGCTTGCGTGATCATCTCGCTGAAACCGACGATCATGTTGAGCGGCGTGCGCAGCTCATGGCTGACGTTTGCCACAAACTGTTCCTTGGCACGGCGCGCCTCCTCCGCTACCTGGCGCATGGCCGCCAGCCGCTCCGTCAGCCGGGCCAGCTCCGCGTTGGCCTGCACCAGGTCCTCCTGCGTTTGCTTGAGCACTACGCGCTGGTCGCGCGCCTCTTCCAGCAGCTCGTACATGTGCAGATGGCTCACCCAGAGGGATGCGAGAGATTTGCCGAGGGTGCGGGTAACAATGGCCATGAGCACCGCCGGCAGCCAGATCACCAATAAGGGCGGCAAGATTGCATCCACTGTGTAGGGCAAACCGGGCAGCGCGAGCAGGGCCAGGCTGCCCAGGGCGGCTGCGGCCGGCCCCCCGGCGCCGCCGATCAGCGCGGCCGCCAGGCTGACGGGCAGAGCCAGCAGGTAGGCGCTGATGGTCGCAGAGGCCCAGAGATGGGTGAGGAATGTGAGTCCCAGGCAACTCAGTACCAGCAGCCAGGCCCCGATGGTGTACCGGCGGCGGAGCAGGTACCAGGCCGGTAAGGGAAGCAGGATCAACAACGAGGCGAGAGCGTGCAGGCCGCGGGGCCAGCCCAGCCCCTCGCCCAGAAGCGCCAGCGTCAGCCCCAGCGCCGACAGGCCGGGCAGCACCAGGGTGGCCACCTCGATCTTGAGCTCCAGCGACATCTCGTCTTCGGAAGTAAAGCGCAGGTTCAGTGTGCGCACGCCTATGCTCCCCCTTCGTGGCTCACTCAGCCCAGCATCTCCGCCCGGACCCTCGGCCAGCAGGCCCGCAGCCGCGGCCCGGTGCTGAGGTCCCACAGCCCTCGCCACACCGGCGCTGCAGGTAACAAGGATACCAGCATTTCCCAGAGCGGCAAATGCTGGGCTATGGATGCCACGGCGCAGGTGGCAATTCGGTTCTTTGCCGGGTAGCCTGCTGCGCCCCCAACCGACAAGACCAGCCCCCCATAAAAGGCCCGTGCCGGGCATATGCACTGCATGAAACCCAGCAGCAGCCCGGCGTCACCATGAATCAATAGGGGCGGGCCTCAGGCCCGCCCCCTGCATCCTTTGTGGTGAGATCGTCCCTAATACGCCCGGCCGAAGATGGCCACTTCCTGCGCTTCGCGGCCGCAGATGGCGCATTTGCCCGGCACGCCCGGCTGCGCAAAGGGGATGCAGCGGGTAGAGGCCTTGAGCTCCTCCTTCACCCGGTCCTCGCAGGCGGGGTCGCCGCACCAGTAGGCGCGGGCAAAGCCGTTCTCCACGGCCTGGGCCAGCTCGTCCCAGGTCCTGGCGTCAGAGGTATTCTCCTCGCGGAATTTGAGCGCCCTGGCCAGGAGGTCCTTCTGCATGGCCTCGAGCAGCTCGCCCACGCGGGCCGCCAGCCCCTCCCGCGGCACGAACGCCTTGCCTTCCTTGCCGGGCACGTCGCGCCGCGCCAACACGACCTGGCCCTTTTCCACGTCGCGCGGGCCGATCTCGATGCGCACCGGCACGCCACGCATCTCCCAGTCGTTGTACTTGAAACCGGGCGAGAGCCCCTCGCGCTCGTCGAGCTTGCAGCGGAACGTGGCGCCCAGCTCGTCCATCACACTCCGGGCCATCTCCAGCACGGTTGCCTTTTCCGTGTCACTCTTCCAGATGGGCACAATGACCACCTGGATGGGCGCCAGCCGGGGCGGCAGGATGAGGCCGCGGTCGTCGCCGTGCACCATGACCACCGCGCCCACCATGCGCGTGCTCACGCCCCAACTCGTCTGCCATACATACTGCAGCTCGTTGTTCTGATCCAGGAACTGGGTGCCAAAGGCTTTGGCGAAATTCTGCCCCAAAAAGTGCGAGGTGCCCGACTGGAGCGCCTTCTTGTCGCCCATCATGGCCTCGATGGTATAAGAGCGCACGGCGCCGGCGAACTTTTCCGACTCACTCTTGCGCCCCGGGATCACCGGGATGGCCGCATCGTTGATGGCGAAATCGGCATAGACGTCGAGCATGCGCCGCGCCTCTTCCTCGGCCTCCTGCTGCGTGGCATGGCAGGTGTGCCCCTCCTGCCAGAGGAACTCGGTGGTGCGCAGGAAGAGGCGGGTGCGCATCTCCCAGCGCACAACGTTGCACCACTGGTTGAGCAGCATGGGCAGGTCGCGCCACGACTGGATCCACTTGGCGAACATCGAGTTGATGATCGTCTCCGAGGTCGGGCGGACGATCAGCGGCTCCTGCAGCTCTTTGCCGCCGCCGACGGTCACCACCGCCAGCTCGGGCGAAAAGCCTTCGACGTGCTCGGCTTCCTTTTTGATAAAGCTCTCGGGAATAAAGAGCGGGAAATAGGCATTCTGGTGGCCGGTGGCCTTGAAGCGGCGGTCCAGGCCGTCCTTGATCGCTTCCCACAGGGCATAGCCGTAGGGGCGGATCACCATGCAGCCCTTGACCGGCGCATAATCGGCCAGCTCGGCCATCTGCACCACGTCGGTGTACCAACGGGAATAGTCTTCACTTCTGGGTGTTACACTTTGGGCCATATTGTACTCCTTAGAATCACCTGCTCGCGCTGCGGGCCGACCGAGACGAGGCGGGCCGGCAGGCCGGTGAGTTGTTCCATCCGCTCGATATAGCGCTGCGCCGTAGCGGGCAGGTCCTCCCAACGGCGCGCCTCGCGCAGGCTCTCCGACCAGCCGGGCCATTCTTCATAGACCGGCTCGCAATCGGCCAGGGAATAGCCAGCGGGGGGCCAATCCTCGGTGATAGCGCCGCCCACACGATAGGCAGTGGCAATACGCAGGGTGGACAGCCCGGTGAGCACATCGAGCTTGGTCACCGCCAGCCCGGTAAAGCCGCTGACGCGCGCCGCATAGCGCAGGATGACGGCGTCAAGCCAGCCGCAGCGGCGCCGGCGGCCGGTATTGGTGCCGTATTCGGCGCCCTCGCGCACCAGGTGCTCGCCCACGCTATCGGTGCACTCGGTGGGGAAGGGCCCGGCGCCCACGCGCGTGGTATAGGCCTTGGCCACGCCGATCACACCCGCAATCGACCCCGGCCCCACGCCCGCGCCCACGCAGGCGCCGCCCGCGGTGGGGTTGGATGAGGTGACAAAAGGATAGGTGCCGTGATCGATATCCAGGAGCGTCCCCTGAGCCCCTTCAAAGAGCACCCGCGCCCCGCTCGTCAGGGCCCGGTGCACCAGCAGGCCCGTATCGGCAATCTGGGGGGCCAGGCGCCGCGCTGCCGGGCGCAGCCGCTCCAGCATCTCCTCGATGTCGAGCGCCGGCTGGGCATACACGCGCGTCAGCAGGAGGTTTTTCTCCGTCGCCACCACGCGCAGATGGGCGGCGAAGGAATCGAAATCGAGCAACTCCTCCACGCGCAGGCCAACGCGCGCCGCCTTGTCGGTATAGGCCGGGCCAATGCCGCGGCCAGTGGTGCCGATAGCCCCGGCGCCCCGGGCCGCCTCCTGCGCCGCGTCGAGGGCCTTGTGATAGGGCAAGAGCAGATGGGCAGCGCGGCTGATGCGCAGCGCCGAGACGTCAAGTCCGGCCCGGCTCAGCTCGTCCATCTCCTCCAACAGAGAGAACGGCTCGACCACCGTGCCGTTGCCGATGATGCAGGTCACCCCCGGGTGGGTAATGCCGGAAGGCACTTGCCGCAGCTTGAGACTGCGCCCATCGGCCACCACGGTATGGCCAGCGTTATGGCCGCCCTGATAGCGCACCACCATCTGCGCATCCGCCGCCAGCAGGTCGACGATGCGCCCCTTTCCTTCATCGCCCCACTGGGCGCCAAGAGCTACGAGACCGGGCATGTTGCACCTCCTCCATCGGGCAGCGCTGCCCGGAGAGACGAAAAATAGGCCCGCCAGCGGGGCGGACCTACCCGATTTTACCACAGATTGCCGCTGTTGCCGAATAAAAAAACAGGGACCTGGGGCAACCTCAGGTCCCTGCGCGATATTGCTGCCCTAGTGGGTGGCGTTTTGCGCCGTATTCACCGGCTTGACATCTCCCTCCCGTACAGGCGGCAGAGGATGCAGCCCGCAGGCCAGCGCCACCACGCTCAGGGCAGCGCGAAAGCCGCGGCGATAAGCGCGCAAGGCCTCCACATTGCTCGTCAATGCCTCCGCCCGGAGCGCTGAAGCCAGGCTCGCGCGCTCGGCGGTCTCCAGGATACGCTGGATATCGTCGGGGAACAGAATATCGAGATCCATCGGGGCTACCTCCGGTGGTGTGGGCTGGTCAAGCCGCATCGGTATCCTATCATATCACGAACAGGCGTTCTAGTCAAGAGGCCCTTTAACGTCCATTTGACTCATCCCCTGCATTCAGCGTATGATCAGGATAAAGGGCCGCAGGCAGTTAATTATTAGAGGCCCAGTAACCATACAAAAATACGTCGGCGGGGCATGACAGGCTGCCGAGGCTCAAGGCTTCGGCAGCCTGTCATGCCCGCCCCCCTGGAGGATTCTCATGGCTGAGTTCCCGCGCACCATGGTCGGTGGAGTATCCGTCTCGCGACTGATCGTCGGCACCAACTGGTTCCTGGGCTATTCGCACACCTCAGCTGCCAAAGATCAGCTCATCCGCACGTTAGGGACGCGCAAGCATATCGCCGACGTCCTGTGCGAGTTCCTGGCGCACGGCGTTGATACGGTGATGGGGCCGGCGCACCCGCTGCTCAATGAGGCCATATGCGAGGCCGAGCAGCGCACCGGCAAACGCATGATCAAGGTGTACACGCCGGCCTTTAACCTGCTCCCACGCACCGATGACAAGCAGCGGAACATGTGGGATTACGAGCCCGAGGTGGCATTCGACATCTGCCGCGACATGGGTGCTACCTTTTGTTTTCCCCACCAGTGCGTGACCGACGCCCTCATTGACAAACGCGCCGGCGTCATCCGCGACCTGGACCGCTATACCAAGATGATCCGTGAGCGCGGGATGATCCCCGGCCTCTCCACTCACATGCCCGAGTCAGTCGTCTATGCCGACCGCCAGGGCGCCGACGTAGAGAGCTATATCCAGCTCTTCAATGCGGCTGGTTTCCTCATGCAGGTCGAGGCCGACTGGGTGATGCGCATCATCCGCGAGGCCAAAAAGCCCGTCATGACCATCAAGCCCCTCGCCGCCGGGCGCCTGTTGCCCGCGGTCGGTCTGGCCTTTGTGTGGAGCTGCATCCGTGACCAGGATATGGTCACCATCGGCTGCACCACCCCCGAGGAAGCCAAAGAGGTCATCGAACTCTCGCTCGATTTCCTCAGCCGCCGCCTGCCAACCAACGACCTCCAGGCCACCCGCAGCAAGCGCTCGCTGCTGAGCCAGGGATAGCCAGCGCAGTATAATAACGGACAAGACGGGCCAATCAGATCAGCTTGTGCCGTACAACAGCTCTCCGCTCGGGATAAGCTGATCCGCTTGGCCTGTCTTGCGTATTGTTATGTTATATTCCACAGGTATCTAAGCGCTAGGCAGTCTTTGTCCATATTCTGCACTAACCCGGCTGCGCAGGCTATATTGTATTCTCCTGATTATAAGTATATTCCGTCTGCCTCCGTTGGGCTTGTGCCCGCCCATCGCCCCGTTATCTAAGGTGCATACTACGCTTGTTACATAGATAGTGCACCTCGCCTCCCCTGGTCATGCGCGCACTGATTATGCGTATTACGTAGAGAATCTCGCCCCGGTCGGGATCGGCCTGCCTGCCGATAGACCGGACAGGTTTCGGAAAACCTGTCCGGTCTACGCATCCCCCCATCTGGCCCATATCTTGCTACCCTGCCCGCAGGAGGACGGCTTGCGGCATGGTCATTCCCATCGGCGACCAGAACAGGCCTGGGGCGCCTGTGCCTTATGTCACCTATGCGATTGTGGCGCTGAACGCCCTGGTCTTCATTTACATGCTGACCTTATCCACAACCCGTCTGGAAAGCTTTGTTTTGACCTACGGTGCGGTCCCCGCCAATATCGCTCACGGGCAGGGGCTCATAACCCTCCTGACCTCTACCTTTATTCATGGCGGTTGGTTGCACATCATCGGCAATATGATCTTCCTTTGGGTCTTTGGCGACAATATCGAAGCTGCGCTGGGGCACTGGATCTACCTCGCGTTTTACCTCGTGGCGGGCGTTCTGGCCGGCTTGAGCCAGGTGGTGGTCGACCTGCAGAGCACCATACCCAGCATCGGGGCCAGCGGCGCCATCGCCGGGGTGATGGGGTGTTACGCCATCCTCTTCCCGGCGCGGGAGGTGCGGGTGCTGATCATTGCCGTGGTAACCCGCGTGAGCGCGCTGGTCTTTCTGGGGGTCTGGGCGCTGCTGCAATTCTTCAACGGCTTGCTCGCACTGAGAGTGCAGACAGCGCAGACGGGTGGGGTCGCGGTGTGGGCGCATGTGGGCGGGTTTGCTTTTGGGGTCGTGGTCGGCCTGATTGCGCATGAGGAACACCGGGAGACCAGGGGATAACTTGTGAAAGTGAGGAGGCCTTATGCCAAGCCAGGATGTGAATTTCGAGGCGGCTGATGTCGAAGAGCTCTATCGCGGCGGCAAGCCATCGAGTTGGGAAGAGATGCTAAAGCGGGCGGAGCAGAGCGGCGGGCGGCGGCGACGCGTCTCGGGCCCCGAATCGCGCGAGATGACCTATGCCCTCCATCTCCTCCATGAGCGCGGCGGCGCCATCCCCAACACAGCTCGCGAGTGCTATCTCGAGATGTTGGAGATGCTGGCGCCCATGCCAGGGCCAGGCGCCTTCCCAGCCTGATTGATACGCCGAAACCACAGATGGATACCAGATTGGGGGGCATGAGTTTCCTCTACCGATATTGATCTGTATCCATCTGTGGTTTCATAACAGGCGGATGTGCAGCACTTCCGGCGGGCAGAGAAAGCGCGCTCGAGGGGCGCCCAGGCCTTCGAGCCCGATGCCGCGCGACACATACATCCGCGTGCCCCCCTCTCGATACCAGCCCATTTCATAACGCTTGCCGTAATGCGAGCCGGTGACAAGCGCCCCATAGCCGGGAACGCGCAACTGCCCGCCGTGAGTGTGGCCGGCCAGGTAGAGGTCCACGCCTGCGGCGGCCGCAACGGGCAACAGGTCGGGCATATGGTAGAGGAGCACGGTGTAGCGCGCATCGCCGGCCGCCGGCAGGGCTGCATGCAGGGCGGCACTATCGGCCGCCAGGTCCCGGTCGCAGCCGACCCCCACCAGGCGCAGCCGGTGGCCCTCGATCTCCAGGTCCACGTGCCTCGCCTCCAACACGGTGATCGGGAGGCCAGTGAACAGGTGCGGCATGAGAGGGCGGGGGTCGACCTCGGGGGTGCCACGGACGGCATAGACTCCATAGCGGGCATGCAGCCGGCCCAGCCAGGCGCGCAATTCCTTCACCGCCCGCTCCTCACCGATGTAGGAGAGGTTGAGATAATCCCCAGTCAGCAGGATCAGGTCAGGCTGCAGGCGCTCCAGGAGGCGCAGCAGGCTCTCCTCGCGCCGGGTCAGCCGCTCCACGTGCAGGTCGCTGATCTGTACGATGGAAAGGGGCCGGGCGCCCGCGGAGGCATGAGCATCGCACAGGTCCGCCTCCGATACCCCCAGCCGGAAAGGCTCCACCGCAAACACATAGACGGCCAGGGCCATCAGGCAGGGCTGCAGGGCGGCGCCCAGTGCTGCCCCCCATACCCCTCCGACGCGTGCCGCCCCCAGGGCGATCAGCCAGCGCACCGCCAGCAGCGCCAGGTGGCTCGGCTGCACCGTGCCATAGGAGATACCGCGCCAGGGCAGGGCCGCCAGGAACAACCAGTCGGCCAGCGACCAGAGCGCCAGCCACACCACCGCCGGCCAGTGCGGGGCAGCCGCAGCGTACAGGCCCCAGGCGCTCAGGGCAATCGAAAGCGGTACGGTTGGCCAGGGTAGCGCTCCCATCTCTTGCGCCGTGCCCAGCACAAATTCCGCACCCCGGCCCATTCCCAAATCCGACATCAACCGGCCTCGTAGCATCCATAGTCAAACGCCGCCTGGTACATGGCGGCCAGGTTCTCTTCGGGCACGCCAGGGGGCAGATTGTTGGCCTCGCGAAGCACAAAGCGCCTGCCCGCCAAGACGCCCGAGGTCAGGATCTCCCGCGCGCGGGCATACACCTCCGCCGGCCCCCCGTGCAGCAGCGTCGCCACTTCCACGCCGCCCACGATCTCCACCTCCGGCCCTACCGCCTGCCGCAGCCAGGCAAAATCGAGGGGAAAGCCGGTATCGAGCGAGCGCACGCCCAGCTCCCGGACGATAACAGGAAAGTGCCGGCCATCATCGCCGCAGAGATGCATGCTGCGCGGCAGCCTGTGTTCGGGGTCCAGAGCATCGTAAAAACGGCGGTGATGGGGGAGCACCTGCTCCCGGTACATGGCCTGGCTGAGCGCCTCGATGCCGTCATCGGCAAGCCCCACCCCATGCAGCTCCCGGCCCCAATACCGGAGCACGGCCCGGGCGCGGTTGATAGCAGCCTGCACGATGAACGCCATCAGCTCCGAAGCATAATCGGGGTCGAGGGCCAGGTCCAGCAGAAAACCGGCACCCCGCAGGTTGAGCGCCACCGTCACCGGCCCATCCGAGCCCGTAGGCAGGTAGGGTAGCACCTTGATCGGGCGGCCCCGGTACTCCCGATGCCGGGCCAGCTCCATCATGCGCTCACAGAGCTCGATGCCCCGCCGGTAGGGGTCACGCGCCAGCGGGTGGTCGATATCCACCGCAAACACCGCCCGCTTGTTGTCATCGTGGAGGATGGGGCGCGTATCGGGCACCTGGCCGGGGTGAAAATCCAATGGGCAGCCGAAAAACCAGGCCTCGCTCACATTCTGGAAAGCCACCCCCACTTCCCACTGCTCAGGCAGCCCGGCAGGATAGTCACAGTAGCGATGGTGATGGCTGCGCACGAGCTCCTGCCAGTGCAGCTGCGCCAGCAGCATCTGCTCCGGGTCCGCAAAGGCCCGGTCGTAGGTCAGCCCCTCAACGTTATAGCGCGGGTCGAGGAGGTAGACCCGGTCGTTGGTGGAGAGGATGACGGGCACTCGCTCTGGGCGCCCGGCGCGATAGCGCTCCCAGAGCCTTTCCTTCTCCTCGTTGCTGGGCAGTGGGGTCATGGCAGACACCTCCCTGGCAATGGATGGTACCATTGCCTTTAGCATAGCCGAACTGATAGGCGATGCAAATATCCTGACTGGGCCATATGCAGCTACCTTCGGCAACCGGCCTTGACGCTTCGCCGCACCCCGGTACGGGCCTTTCAGTGGGATTGGGGTCTGCATTGCGCCGCAGGCCGCCCTGCGGGGGCGGCCTGCGGCGCAATGCAGACCCCAATCCCCTCCCGGTTAAGGCCGGGCGGCAGTGCAACAGATCACCCGGCAAGCCAGCAGACTCTTCCGGGATATGCCGGGCAGATATCCCCAAACTTGCAAGACTCTGGCATTCATTGTATAATGCGCGGCACTCCCCTGGTTTCCCCGGTGGTTACATCCTTCTCCAGGTTACCTTACCCGCTGGCCGGATGCGCTTACTCGGCCGTTCTAATGATTGAGGTAGCCATGACCACGAGAGCTCAAATCCTGGGGCTGCTGGGAGAGCCGCCCATACGGGGCCCCCTCGATCTGACCGTGCGCTCCGAGTCGGCCTTTCAGGGAGGCCGCCGGTTGCTCGTCGATTATGCCGTCGATGAAGAAGAGCGTATCCCCGCCTATCTCCTGATTCCGGAACCCGGTTGGACCGCGCCCCGACCCGGGACATCTCTGCCCGCGCTGGCCGCAGGCTTGCGCAATGCCAGCGCCACAGCGCCCTCCAGTGACACCCTTTTTCCCCCTGGCAATGCCCTGCGCAGAACCGAGCGCTACCCGGGCATCATCGCCGTGCACCGCGAGAGCGCCCACTATGCCCTGGGCAAATCGGAGCCAGCTGGCCTCAGCGCCAACGCGATGTATCATTACGGCGTCGAGCTCTGCCGCCGCGGCTATGTGGTGCTCTGCCCCGACTTGCTGGGCTTTGAGGATCGCCGCCCGCCCGAGCATCAACGGCTTGAGGGCCGGGCGCCCGACGGGCCAGAGTATGAGCGCTATGTCGCCACCCGCCTTTTGCTCGAGGGCACCTCATTGCGCGCCAAGAACACTTTTGACCTGGCGCGCGGGCTCGATGTGTTGGAGAGCCTGCCCATGGTCGATAGCGAGCGGATCGGGGCCATCGGCCATGGGCTCGGCGGCACGGAAGCCTTTTGGCTGACCTGGTACGACGCCCGTGTGCGCGCCCTGCTCTGCTCCTGCGGGCTGACCACCCTGCGCACCCTCTTGCGCGACCAGATCAACCAGAACCTGTCGCTCTACCTGCCGGGGCTGCTGCGCCTCACCGACATGGATGCCCTGGCGGCCGGGCTTTCACCCTGCCCAATGCTCCTGACGGCTGCCGAGGGCGATGATCGATGCCCTATTGACGGCGTGCGCCAGGTTGTCAGCGCCGCCCAGGCCAGCTACAGCCGCGCCGGCGTGCCCGACCAATTCCGCGCCATCCTCTTCCCTGGCGAGCGCAGCTTTCCCCCGAATGTGCGCGAAGAGTCCTTCCGCCAGCTTGACCGCTGGTTGAAGGGAAGCAGCGTCGCCGCGCAGACGCTGATGGTGGCGGGCAGAATCGCGGCTATGGAAGCGCCATTGGCGGCCGTGGTGGGGTTTGGGGGGTAGCTACAGAGAACTCGGCAAGCCGAGAACGAGCAACATGCCCGTCCAGCGAGCCGCAATGACGCGGTATGAAGGCGCATAGCTGCGGTTGAACATGGTCGAATGGGGCATGTGGGGATAGTTGTGCAGGATCAGGTAGCGGGTGAGGATGTCGACCCGGCCTGGCGACTGGGAGGGCCAGGCGCCCTGGCGAGTCAGGCTGGCAAAGGTATCCCAGGCGCGCTTGAGGTCCTCGGGCGTGCCCCAACGCTGAAAAGCGGTGCGCATGCAGGCCTCGAGCAAGCGGGCCGGGTCACCCCCTCGCGCCTTGAAAGGGCGCAGGTTCAGCCGCCCAAGCAAGCCGTCGGGACGCAAAGGGTCCCAAAGCGGCTCGTTCTCATCGGGCTGCACTGCATCCAGGTCAGCGCGCAGCTGCGCCTCGAAGGCTTCGACCGAATCAATGAAATGCTCTGGTCCCAGAACGCCCTGGTACAGGAGCTTGTAGATATCACGGGGCTCAGCAGCGGGATAGCGGGCCAGGTGCCCCTGAATCAATGTGGTCAACGCCTCGCGCGAGCGCCATTTGCGATCGCTGCCGGGAACAGGCATCTCGACTCCCCAGTGTATGTTATCGTTATCCTACTGCTCTGATTCTAGGTCAGGAGCTCCAGAGTGTCAATATGGGGTTTCTAAACAGTATACGTCAGGAAACAAAAATAGGTTTCGCTCCTTGACGGCCAAAGGTCGGAAGCTTACGATTGGTTGCAGACGAGAAAGGAGGCTGACCATGGTCTATGAGCCGACGCTGGCTTCCCTGCGCCAGCATGCTGTGCCCACCTGGTTCCACGACGCCAAGCTGGGCATCTTTGTCCACTGGGGGCTCTATTCCGTGCCCGCCTGGGCGCCTACCACCGGCCCCCTGACCGAGGTCATCACGCAGCAGGGCGGCGCAGCCTGGTTCGCCCGAAACCCCTATGCCGAGTGGTACCTCAACTCGATCAAGATCGCCGGCAGCCCATCGCGCGAGTACCACGAGCGCACCTATGGGGCCGGGTTCTCCTACGAGAGCTTTGCGCCCCTCTTCAATGCGGCCACAGCCCGCTGGGACCCCAACTCATGGGCGGAACTTTTCCGGCAGGCGGGGGCGCGCTATGTGGTGCTGACGACCAAGCATCACGATGGGTTCCTCCTGTGGCCTTCCCGCGTGCCCAACCCTTACAAGGGCCGCTACTGCAGCGAGCGCGACCTGGTGGGCGAGCTGACGCAGGCCGTGCGGGCGCAGGGCCTGCGCATGGGCCTCTACTACTCCGGCGGGCTGGATTGGACCTTTAACGACGCCCCCATCCGCGATGTGCTGAGCCTGCTGGCGGGCACGCCTCAGAGCGCCGATTATGCCCGCTATGCCGATGCCCACTGGCAGGAGCTGATCGAGCGCTACGAGCCCGCTGTGCTCTGGAACGATATCGCCTACCCGGCGGCCGGCAAGGTCAAGGCGCTCTTCGCTGCCTATTACAACCGCCTGCCCGAGGGGGTCATCAACGACCGCTTCATGCAATCGAAGGTTGCCGCCTCGCCCCTGGGCCGGCTCGCGCTCAGGCTCCTGTTGCCTCTGCTGACGCGCACCCTGGGCAACGGCTCGCTGCCGGCGGGCGGCCACTATGATTTCCGCACGCCGGAATACACCTCCTACAGCCGGATCACCCCCTACAAATGGGAGGCGACCCGCGGCCTGGGCTATTCCTTCGGCTATAACCGCAACGAGGGCATTGAGCAGATGCTCTCCGTGACCGAGTTGGTGCGCTCCTTTGTCGATATCGTCAGCAAGAACGGCAACCTCCTCTTGAACGTGGGCCCCATGGCCGACGGCGCCATCCCCGACCTGCAGCGCGAGCGCCTGCGCGGGCTGGGGCAGTGGCTGCAGACCAACGGCGAGGCGATCTACGGCACCCGGCCCTGGGTGGCCGCCGAGGGCACGACCGCGGAGGGCGTTGACGTGCGCTACACCTTCAAGCCGGCCGCGCTTTACGCCACGCTGCTTGATGCGCCGCCAGGGGGCCTGTCGACCCTTAAGGGCCTGCGCGCCATCGCAGGGACGCAGGTACATCTCCTGGGAAGGGAAGAGGCGCTCACCTGGCGGCAGGCGGGCAACGATCTGGCCATTGACCTGCCCGCCACCTTGCCGGCATCCCCGGCCTACGCCCTGCGTATCGCCCCGCCGCCGCAATACCTCTCGTAGGCCCTATGCACTGACCTTCATGGCATCGAGGCGCTCGTTAAAGAGCGTCAGCAGCCGCTCCAGGCGCTCAGGCTGGAGCTTGCCCCGCGGGGTAGGCGTCTCAAAAAAGCGCGCGGGCGCCTTGAGAGCCCGATAGTCAAAGCCGAGGGACTCTTTCAGCGCGGCCTTTTCGCGGTAGATGCGCTTGCCCAGCGCCTCCCACTGCTCCTCCGTCCAGGGAATGCCAATGGCGTTGAGGGCGGCCAGCACAGTGGGCCGGTCATAGACTTTGCGCGCGAACATGCAGATAGCCAGCGAGTTGAGGGCGTTGCGCTCCTCCTCCTCGGCGATCAGGCCGTCCACAATCTGCTCGTCGCTCAGTTCGCGCGGCTTTTGGTCCATGCTATAGCCGGCGTTATCCACATGGGAGTGTCGGGCGCCGATGAGCTGCCCCAGCAGGTTAGCATAACCGGTGTGATACCCGGCCACGGGGTTGCCGCCCAGCGCCAGTACAAAGTCGCCGCCGCCGTAATGCTGTGCGGCCATCGGCGCGCCCAGTGCCAGCTGGCGCGCCAGCTCGCTCTGCCCCTCGACGATGGCGTCGATGGCCAGCAGGTAGCGATCGGCGTCGCCAAAGGCCAGGGCCGTCCCCAGTTCGCGCGTATCAATCAGGCCCCGCCCGGCCGCTTCGGTGGCCCAGGCCAGGGTCACACCGGTCGCAATGGCATCGAGCCCCATCTGCGCCACCTTTTCCAGCAGGCGCAGGATGCCGTTGCGATCGGCAATGCCCAAGAGCGAGCCCAGCGAGTAGACCAGCTCATAGTCGTAGGAAATGCCGGCCCAACTGTACTCGTGATCATCGCCGAACTGCTCGCGCAGCAGCGCAATATGGATGCAGCCGATGGGGCAGCCCGAGCAAGCCACCTTGCGCATCAGCTCATGCTCGGCAAAAGCCTCGCCGCTGATAGCCGCGGCCCCCTCAAAACGCCCAGATTGCAGATTGCGCGTGGGCAATGCGCCTATCTCATGCAAGCCCATCACGTTCGAGGGCGTGCCCAGGTCGTGATACTTTTGCATGGCGTCGGTCTCGACAACGCGCCGAAAGATGTCGGTGTAGATCCGGTTATAGCCCTTGACGTCGGGAATGTGAATATCGCAATCGCCCGAGATATAGACCCCCTTGAGCAGCTTGGAGCCAAAGACGGCCCCCAAGCCCAGGCGGCCAAAGTGGCGGTAGGTCTCACAGTTCACCAGCGCATAGCGCACCATCCTCTCGCCAGCCGGGCCGATGCGCATGATGCTGCGGTGCCCCCGGCCCGGCTCGATGGTGCGCATCACCCGGCCGGCCTCCTCTGCCTCCATGCCCCAGAGCGTATCGGCCCGCTTGAGCAGCACCTGGTTCGAGTCAATATAGAGGTAGACGGGCCTCTGCGCCCGCCCCCGAATCACCAGCGCGTCGTACCCGGCATAGCGCATGGCCAGCGCCAGGCGGCCGCCGGCATGGCTCTCACCCAGCTCATTATTCAGAGGCGATTTGAACATCGCCACCGCCTTGGTTACAGCCGGGAAGATCGTGGAAAGCGGCCCGATGGCAAAGACAATCGGCTGCGCCGGGTCCAGGGCATCCAGCTCCGGATGCACGTTCTCGCGCAAGAGCGCCGTGCCCAGGCCAGCGCCGCCCAGGTACGAGAAGAGATCCTCGCGTCGGCTGACGCGCACTTTGCCTGTCGTCAAGTCCACGTCCAGGATCTTGATAAAGCTCTCACTCAGCATCGGATACCTCCTCCATCTCCAGGCAGCCATGCGGGCAATAGCGCACACAAATGCCGCAGTGCTTGCACACAATCGGCGTTTTGGCCCCATCGAGCCAGTAAATCACGCCCAACGGGCAGGCTTGCACGCAAGCCTGGCAGCCGATGCACTTTTCCTCCGCCAAGCGCACCCCACCGCCTTTGCGCACGGTCAGCGCTTCGGTTGGGCAGACCTCCGCACAGGCCGGCTCGCGGCAGGCGCGGCAGATATCAGCCACCAGTCGCCCTTGCAGGCCACCCTGCGTACGGATTTGGAGGGCCGCATGTCGTGGAGAATAGCTGGCATAGTTCAAGCGGGCGCAAGCCAGCATGCAGGAATAGCAGCCGATACAGCGGCTCATCGCGGGGGCAGTCAAGATCTTGGGCATACCCGTCACCTCCGCCGGGGGTTGAATGATGTAACCCGACGGAGAGATTGTATGCGAACCGGTCGAATCGGTCAAATTAGATTGTGCGATATTTCACGAGCGGCACTCGTAATGCGTGATGCGTAATCCGTAAGGTCGCCATGACTCGTAATAAGTAATGCGTAATAAGTAAGGCCGCCATTGCGGCGCGCCCGATGCTTCGCAAGTTTGGCCAGGGCGAACGCCATGCAAAGCAATGCACACGGCGGAATGGCAGCCTTACTTATTACGCATTACTTATTACGTATACTCCCCTGTGCTCCACCTTGGCCTGGGCCAGCGCTTCCTGCACACGCCCGATCTCGCCGGCGGCAAAGCGAAACGCCAGCCCACAGTCGCTGCCGAACTGCCGGGGAATGGGAATCAGCTTGCCGGCGATGCCCCGGGCCTGGAACAGGCGTTCCGCCCGGATGGCCGTCTGGGTACTGGCAAAAAGCACCACGGCCTGCGCTTCCGCTGCCACGTTTCACCCCCTGGCGATGGTTTCCAGTGCGGCCAGCGCCTCATCGACCTGGGCGATCGTGTTATAGTACCCCAGGCTCCAGCGTACAGCGCCGGTGGGAAAGGTGCCCATGGTGCGGTGGGCGCCGGGGGAACAATGCAGCCCCACCCGGCAGAGCACCCCAAACTCCTCATCGAGGCGCAGACCCACGGTAGAGGGCTCCAACCCTGCCACGTTGAAGGATACCGTGGCAACCCGCTGCTCCGCCTGCTGCGGCCCGTAGAGGGTCACCTGGGGGATGCAGGCCAGCCCAGCCAAAAGCCTGCGGGTGAGGCTGCGGTCGTGCTCTTGTACAGCCTCGACCCCCACGCGCAGAATCTCCTGCACCCCGGCGGCCAGCCCGGCCAGGCCAGGCCCGTTCAGCGTGCCGCTCTCATACCGGTCGGGCAGAAAGGCAGGCTGCTCCTCTTCCTCGGAACGGCTCCCCGTGCCCCCGCGCACCAGGGGCAACAGCTCGTCGAGGGCCACCCGCGGCCCGATGTAGAGACCCCCTGTCCCCTGTGGCCCCAGGAGCGCCTTGTGCCCGGTAAAGGCCAGAAGGTCGATCGCTTCCGCCTCGATATCGATGGGGTAGGCGCCGGCCGTCTGTGCCGCATCGACCAGGAAGAGCAGATCATGCCGGCGGGCTACCTGACCCACCTCGGCCACCGGCAGCAGAGTGCCGAGGACATTGGAGGCCTGAGTCAGCACGATAAGGCGCGTATTGGGGCGCACCTCCGCCTCGACGGCGCGGGGGTCCAGGAACCCCTCCGGCGAGCAGTGCACAACGGTGACCTGCACACCTCGCCGCTCCAGCGCCCGCAGCGGGCGCATCACCGAATTGTGCTCCACCGAGCTCGTAATGACGTGCTGCCCCGGGCGCAAGAGCCCGCAGAGGGCCAGGTTCAATGCCTCGGTGGCATTCGGGGCAAACACGATGCGCAGGGGATCGTCCACACCGAACAAAGTCGCCAGGTTCTCTCGCGCCTGGTAGATGAGGCGCGCCCCCTCCACCGCCAGCCGGTGCCCCGAGCGGCCGGGATTGGCGCCCACCTCCGTCATAAAGCGGGCCATCGCCTCAGTGACTGCTGGCGGCTTGGGCCAGCCGCTCGCTGCGTTATCAAAATAGATCATGAGACCATCCCATTACGTGATATATTCCATTGTATCACGCCCCGTCGCCCCCGCCAAGGCCGAGCGCAGGTCAGGTGAAATCGCCTATTTGCCTGATTTTCAATTAACCATTATTATACTCATAACCACTGCCCCGACTCGATCCATCCTGCACAGGCAGGAGACCATCTCCGCGCGACGCCTGCCAGACTGACAGGCCCAATGATCGGCCAAGCCTGCCCGGTGGCCGGCCGTGCCCCAGAGCGGCCGGCTCCAAGAGAACCTAGAGAGGTCGACTGTGAGAGTACGGTTCGTTTGTCCACTCGTGTTCGCTGCCGCGCTGGCGCTCATGCTGCTATTGCCAGCGCCCATCGCCCGTGCTGACTCACCGGATGATACAGCCGGTGTGTCGCCCGAGCTGATCCAGGAGGCCCAGCGCAAAGCCAGCCTGCAGAACTTGTTGTATGTCAACCCCGACGTTGACCACGCTCGTCAGGGCGAGGCTATCGACCTCGGGCAGGTCTCAGTCGGGGCCTTGGTCGAGCGAGGCACCCTCACTCTCACCCGCGACACTCAGGCAGCCTTTGCCTATGTACAGCCCTATCGGGAGCCCGACGATTATGCCCATCGCAATTATTGCGGCGCCGGCGCTGTGACAGAGCTCCTCTCGCACTGGGATCCGAGCCTGCCCCAGACCATCGATATCGATCAACTGGGAGACGAGATGGGTCTGGACCCGAATGGCGGCCTCTGGGTCAAGGATATGGTGCCGACCATCAATAACCATCTGAACCAGTATCTGGGACAGACGGTCGATTGGTATCATTACGACAAGGCCACCAGCCTGGCCGATTTCCGCTACATGCTCGATATCGATATCCGGCAGAACGGCGTGCCCCTGATCACGGGCGTCATGACGGGCGGGCTGCCTGGCTGGGGATCGAGTAACGTCGGCCACATTATCGCCGTCTACGGTTACACCCGCAGCCCCGACGGCACCGAATACGTTGAGTATTGCGATACGGCTGCGCCAAGCGCCGGTTATGCAGGCATGATCCTGAATCAGCTCGACCTCGCTTCGTTCTGGCAGGCTGCGGGCCCGGAGTGCGCCGTTGATTGGTAAGCAAATGGGCGTGACGGCTTGAGCCCAATACCTTTTAAATAAGCGTGCTGCATGCAGTAAGGGGACCCGAGGCTGAAGCCGTCTGGCTGAGAAGAGCAAAGCCGTGCGGGCTCGTGTGGGAGCAGGTTGGCTTGAGCAGCAAGGAATGATCTAGCACAAGCCCCGAAGGGGGCTTTGCCGCTCTGAGCCCGATGGCTTCAGCCTCGGGTGGCCCTCGAGCGCGCAACCGGGCTTGCCCGCAGAAGTCTCGCTCCTTATTTGAAAGGTATTGGGCTCAAGCCGCCACGACAATATCGTCGCCTGCCCAGTTGCATTATGTCGAGCCATGTGCTATCATATCCGTCTCGCGGCACGAACAGCCATCGCAGGCCGCCTGCTCATTTGCATTATGTCGAGCCCTGTGTTATCATATCCGTCTCGCGGCACAAACAGCCCGGCACGGTGGCGTAGCCATTTGCATTATGTCGAGCTGTGTGTTATCATATCCGTCTCGCGGCGAGATGGGCTCCGTACCATTCGCCTCAATCCTCAGGTCACCAGTTTTGACCTGCCGGCGGGGTCTCACCGGCGCATCCCAATGTAACTCCAATCGACGTCAGGCCTTACCTGCCAACCAGCGCCCCTTGGCTCCGGCGTTTGCCGGAACAGCGTGACGCCTGGCAGGCGCGCCAGCAAGACGGCCATCCGCCTATGGACGGGCGACCGCCTGGGCTGTTTGGGTTCCCGCGACGGGCGCACGCGGGCGCTACCGCTGTGTGGCGCCCTCTCAAGCGCCAATAGCGCGCTCAGCGCGCGACGCCGGAACCGTAAACGAGCCGCACGCTGCTTCTGTCTCGGTCAGGGGATGGGCAGCGCTCAGGCCGCGAGAGATCCTGGCCAAGTCTTTTGGAGGAATAACCGTTTTGCGTAAACGGATTATCAGTACATTTGTTACGGTCGCCACGCTGGCGACCATGAGCACGCCTTTGGCGCATATTGCCCGGGCAGAGACGGCGCCGGCGCCGAATCCGCGGCTGCAAGCTACGGTGCAGAGCCAACTGGCAAGCCAGTCGCCCAAGGTAGTCCGGGTGCCCGCGCCGAATGCGCAATTGCAGACTGTGGTGCCGATTCAGCCGGCGGACCCATCGCCCAAGGTGATCCGGGTGCCGGCGCCGAATGCGCAGTTGCAGACCCTGCTGGTGATCCATCCTGCGGTCCAACAAGCCGGCCAGCCTGCGGGCGAGCCGGTGGTCCAGCAGGCCAGCCAACCGGTAATCCAGCAGGCCAGTGACACGACGAATACGAACGGTAACAGCAATCAAAATCAGCGACCCGCCGTGACGGCCAACCAGGTCGATGCGGCGAGCGTTTCCAGCAAGCTGCGCCAGCAGGCGCAGGACAAGGCGGGCGAGCAGGGTCTCCTGAACGCGATGGGCACCAGCACGGCTCGTGCGGGCGACACGATCGATACCAACCAGGCTTCGGTCAAGTCGCTAACGGATAGCGGCCAGATCAAGGTGCAATCGGATACGCAGGGCGCATACGCTTATGTGCAGCCTTACATGGAGCCGAACGATTTCGCCCACCGCAACTATTGTGGTGCGGGCGCGACCGTTTCGCTGCTGGGGCACTTTGACCCGAGCCTGCCTCAGAACGTGAATATTGACCAGATCGGCCAGGAGATCAATCTCGATCCCAATGCGGGCGCCTGGGTCAAGGATATCGTGCCGGCTGTCAACAGCCATCTCAACCAGATCGCCGGCCAGGATGTCAACTGGTACCAGTATGGCCAGGCCCAGAGCCTGAACGATCTGCGTTGGATGATCAATGTGGACATCCAGCAGAATGGCGTGCCTTTCATCACGTCGCTCAACACCGGTGGTCTGCCCGGCTGGGGCTCCACGGATGTGGGCCACATCGTGGCCGTCTATGGCTACACGCGCATGCCTGATGGGACCGAGTACGTCCACTATGAGGACACGGCACCCCCGAGCTCCGGTTTCACGGGCCACACGTTCAACACCGTGGAACTGGGCCAGTTCTGGCAGGCCGTGAGCGGCAACAGTGCTCAGGTCTGGTAAGCGTTTTCGCCATGAGCCTTGCGAGGGCTTCACCTTCGCAAGGCTCATTTTGTTTGACCTCTGTTGACGAGGGCCCGCCCATCAGGGCCCTGCATTGGCAGCACGCCAATAGCAAGTGGCTCCCTTGGCCAAGCTTAGGTTACTGTAGCAGGCACAGTCTGTTATGGCTCAGCGAAAGGCTTCCGCAGGGCCGTAGGGCGCCAGGCCCACGGTGATATAAGAATTGATCGCCGTATCGTCCTCCGCGCAGGCAAACTGCCACAGCCGCCGGCAGAGGTCGCGCTTGACCTCATCATAGGCAGGGTCGGCGGCGAGGTTGGTCATCTCATCGGGGTCCCGCCGCAGGTCATAGAGCTCATCCTGGTCAAAGGCGTTAAAGACATATTTCCAATCCGCCGTCATCACCGAACGCTGGGTGTAGTAGAGCTCCACGCCGTTGCACTGGGTAAAGAGTGCGTCGCGCCAGGCGGAGGGCGCCTGCCCCGCCAGGAAGGGCGCCAGGCTGGCCCCGGCCATGTGCCTATCCGCCTGCCGGGCTCCCCATCGGGCTGCGGATAGCCCGATGGGGAGCCCCGGCTGCGCGCCGGCCAGCTCGATCAGGGTCGGCGCCACATCGGCCAGCGAGACGAATGCGTCCACGCAGCGCCCCGGGTCGCGCACCCCCGCCGGCCAGCGGACAATAAAGGGCACATGGTAAGCCCCCTGGAAGCAGGGGATGCCTTTGGCAAAGAGGCCGTGCTCGCCGCAGTAGTCGCCATGATCCGAGCAGTAGAGCACCAGCGTGTCCTCCGCCTGCCCCGACGCGTCAAGCACGCCCAACAACTGGCCAAAGAGGTCATCGAGATAGGCGCAATAGGCCCAGTAGTGGCGGATTGCCTCGCGCACCTCGCGCTCGCTCAGCTGGCCGAAAACCTGCCGGCGCATGCGGGCGTAGACCTGCGGCTTATCGGCGAGCGTATCCGCATAGCTCGGGGGCAAGGGGACCGAGTCGAGGGGGATGCGGTCCAGGTAGGCCTGGGGGACGAAATAGGGGTCGTGCGGCCCCACCAGGCCGACGTAGAGGCACCAGGGCTCCTGGCTGTGGACGAGCTCGCGCAGGGCCGGGATGGCCACTTCCATCGTGTGCTGGTCGTGGTCCTGCGGTGCGGCCTCCCTCGCCCCATACAGGCGATAGGCGCCATACCCCGGGCGCAGGATCTGCCCTTCCCCGCGGGCCGTCGGCTCGGGCTCAGCCGCCAACCGGCGATAGTCCTCCCAGCCGCCCCCGTGTTGCGTGCCAGCGCCGGCCGAGACAAAGTGCTCCACCCAGCCGCGGTCGCGCGGGCCCTCCTCCACGCTGACGTGCCACTTGCCGCAAAAGTGCAGTTGGTAGCCCTGCTCTGCCAGGTCCTCGCTCCACAGGCGTACGCCCGGCCGCAGGCCCCGGCTCAGCGCCTGACGGTTGCAGATATTGTTCCATACCCCATGGCCCGAGGGGTAGAGCCCGGTGAAAAAGGTGGCCCGCGACGGGCAGCAGTGGGCCGTTGGGCAATAGGTGCGCGTAAAGGTCACTCCCCGCGCCACCAGGCCGGCCGCGTGGGGTGTGAGCGCCGGGCGTGTGGGCCACACCGTATCGGCCCGCTGATGGTCCGTCATAAAGATGAGGATGTTGGGTCGCTTTGTGCTGGGCATCATTCACTCCTAACCGCGCCGGTCCGTATCGTGGGGCACCACGTCGCCCGTTTCCAGGTAAGCTGGCTGGGCTTGCCCTGCCAACCCTCCGGCGTGGGCAACCGCTCCGGCAACCGCGCGGGGTCGATCGCGCTGTACCAGGGATCCTCCACGGCGTAGGGCGGGTGCGGATAGACAAGGGGCAGGTAGATGCAGAGGGGTTGATCTTTGGGCGCATGCCGGATCAGGTCCACCGCGCCCATGACGTTGGCCCAGTCGCTATCGTGATAGTGCTCGGCGCCCCCCGCTTCGATACGCCCCACGTAAAAGGAGTAGTACGAGTCGCCGGCAGGGCTGCCGCGCCACACATCTGGCGGCTCTGGGCCCCACAGCGGGCGCACTGGCTCGGCAGGCCGATACTTGACGGTGCAATACTCGCTATAACCGTGTTGCGCCGGCACCAGGTCGTTCTTGCCGCCCCACCAGACGTAATAACCCGCCTCTTTCAGCGTGCGCAGCAAGACGGGCTCGTCGGGGCGTATCATGTGGAACATGGTGCGGTGCCCGCGCACGTGGGGGTACCAGCCGCTCATGAACGAGCAGCGGCTGGGCGTGCAGACCGGATTCTGGCAAAAGGCGTTGCGGAAGGAGACTGCTGATGTCCGCACCAGGTCGTCGAGATTGGGCGTCACAGCAGCCGGGTTGCCCAGGTGCCTCATGACGCCGCCGCGCCACTGGTCGGGGTTGAAGATGAGGATATGCGGTCGCCTGGCCAAAATGTGCACCTCCATGTCTTGGGTTTGCAGTCCTCAGAGAAAAAGTCGGGCAATTTGCTTTGCCGCCTCCCAGCAACTGCCCCTTGAGGGTGTGGGGTGAGTGCTGATGAGCGCTTTGCGGTCCTGCAGGGCCACAAAGCGCTCATCAGCACTCACCCCACACCCCAAAAAGCTAAGGCCGGACGGTTGCGGAGCCCATAACCCGGCAAGGCGCCAGGTGGGCTTTCGCCGGCCGGTTTCCGTCAGGGCAACTGATATGAGACCTATACTGAATCCTGAGCTGGCAAGGAGACGTAAAAGGTGCTGCCCCTGCCCTCCACGCTTTCGGCCCAGATGCGCCCGCCATGGGCCTGCACCACGTGCTTGGCGATGGCCAGCCCTAGCCCGGTGCCGCCCCGGGTGCCGGGGACCCCACCGGGCTGCCCACAGCCCGGTGGGGAGCCCCGGGTGCCGGGGACCCCACCGGGCTGCCCACAGCCCGGTGGGGAGCCCCGGGTGCGAGCCCGGTCGACCTTGTAAAAGCGTTCAAAAATGCGCGGCAGATCGGCCGCTGGGATGCCGATGCCGGTATCCTGCACTGAGAGGATGACCTCACCCCCCTGCCAGCTGGCGCTGACCGTCACCCGGCCAGCAGGGAGCGTGAATTTGATAGCGTTGTGCACCAGGTTGGTGATCACCTGCTGCAGGCGCTCGACATCGGCCCGCACCGCAGGCAGGTCGGGCGGGAGCTCGACCTGGAGCGCAATCCCTGCCCGCTCGGCCTGGGGCCGCAGGCGCTCCACGGCCGGGATGACCACATCGCCCAGGCCAGCGGGGCGCAGGTTGAGCGGCGCTTGCCCCGATTCGATGCGCGAGAGCGCCAGCAATTCCTCCACCATCTGCGTCAGAGAGTCGATCTCGCCTTCCATACGGTCCAGGAAGTGCTGGGCCGCAGGCGGGTCATCGAGGGCGCCATCGCGCAGGGTATCGACCAGCGCCTTGAGCGAGGCCAGCGGGGTGCGCAGCTCGTGCGAGACGTTGCTGATGAAATCGCGGCGCACCGTCTCCAGGCGGCGCACACGCGTCAGGTCCTGCAGGATCACCAGCTCGCTGGCGTGGCCGACTAGCGGCAACGGTGTGACGATGACGTGCAAAAAGAGCTCGGGGCCAATCTCCACGGTCGCTGTCTGCTCAGTCCCTGAGCCGCGTGTGTGCTGCCACAGCTCGATGAGCTGGTGGTGGCGCACGACCTGCGCCAGCGAGCGCCCCCGGGCCTGCTCGAGCGTAACGCGCAGCAGGTGCCGCGCGGCGGGGTTGATGAGCTCTACCTGCCCCTCAGCCCCCACAATGAGCACACCATCGGCCATATGCTCCAGCATGGCGCTCAGGCGGCTGCGCTCAGTGGCCAGGTCGGTGATCTCGTGCTGCAACTGGTCGGCCATGTCATCAAAGGCGCGCGTCAGGCGGCCGACCTCATCGCGCGTGGTGGGGGTCAGGCGCGCATTGAGGTCGCCCTTGGCCAACCGCTCGGCCACACGGGTCAGCCAGCGCACCGGGCGCGCCGTGCGCTCGGCGATCAGGATGGCCAGCAGAACAGCGACTACCGTGGCGAGCACAGCCGCAATCAGGATCGCCTGCTGCAGCCGGGCCACCTGGGCATCGACCTGCGATAGCGAGAGGGCCACGCGCGCAAAGCCGACCGGGGGCGAGCCGCCGATGGGCACCGCCACATACATCATCGCATAGCCCTCGGTCGCGCTGGTGCGGATGCTCATGCCCTGCCCCCAGGCCAGGGCCTGTTGCACCTCCGGCCGGTGCAAGTGATTCTCCATCTGCCTGCGGTCGGCATGCGATTCACCCAGCACCGTGCCGTCGGCGCCGATGATCGTCACCCGCGCCCCCAACAGCCTGGACCACTGCGACACCCGGGCATCCAGCTCAGCCTGTGAGCCCAGGATGGGCGCGGCATCGGCGGCTACCAGGCGCGCCTCGGCCAGAAGCTGGGCCTGCAGGTCAGCCAGGTGAGCCTGGCGCGCCAGGTTCGAGAGATAGGCCGTGAGCCCGCCCAGGCCGAGCAGGATCAGGATCATATAAGGGAGCGCAATGCGCCAGCGGATGGAGCGAAACATCATGCCCTCCGGGGCAATACGTAATGCGTAAAGCGTAATGCGTAACCCGTGAGACGTGAGGCGGGCGCCGGCCGTGGAGCGGACATTCCAGCCTGCCGTAGCTCCAGGTTGCTCACCGGCGGCCGCATGAATGAACCTGTCACCTGGTTACACACGATCAACCATCGAACCGGTAGCCGATGCCGCGCACGGTGACGAGGCGGATAGGCTGGGCGGGGTCGCGCTCGATCTTTTCGCGCAGCCAGCTGATGTGTACGTCGACGGTGCGCGCGCCGCCCACGTAGTCCCAGCCCCATACAGCCTCGAGAATCTGCTCACGCGAGAGCGCCTGCCCCCGATGCCGGGCGAGGAAGAGGAGCAGCTCATATTCCTTGGGCTTGAGGTGCAGGGGGCGCCCGGCACGCTCGACCTCGCGCCGGGCCTGGTCGATGACCAGGTCATCGAAGCTCAGGCGCTTGGCGCCCTGCGGGCCCGCCTCAGCCTGTATCTCCTCGCGCAGCAGGCGCTCGCGCCGCAGCAGGGCCTTGACCCGGGCCAGCAGCTCGCGCATGCTGAAAGGCTTGGTCACATAATCGTCGGCGCCCATCTCCAGGCCGACGACCTTGTCGACCTCGTCGGCGCGGGCGGTGAGCATGAGGATGGGCACGCTCGACTCGCGGCGCAGGATGCGGCAGACCTCGATGCCATCGAGGCCGGGGAGCATGATATCCAGCAGCACCAGGTCGGGCCGCTCGCGGCGCGCCGTCTCCAACGCCAGCAGGCCGTCGGCCGCCGTGCGCACATCATAGCCCTGGCGCTTGAGGTTATATTCGAGAGTCTCCAGGAGGGTGGGCTCATCCTCGACAACCAGGACCTTGGGGCCCAAGGGACAGTTCCTTCCGGGAAAAGAAAAACTCGACGGCGGTATTATAGCCTTTCGAGGGGGCGGGGTAAAGCGGATGCCTGCCTGTAAGGGAATTGGAGGTCCGGTCTACGGCGCAGACCGGACCTCCAATTCCCCAACAGAGAGTTTTACGGTTTCCCCAGCACCGCATCGGCCGGCATGCCGGGCTTGAGGGCGCCGTCGGGGTTGGGCAGGCTGACGGTGACGGCATAGTAGGTGTTGACGCGCTCCTCGCGGGTGGCGACGTTGCGCGGCGTGTACTCGGCCTGGTCGGAGATGCGGGTGACGTGCCCCTGGAAGGTGCGCCCGGGGAAGCTATCGACACTGACGTCTACCGGCTCACCCAGGGCGACCTGCCCGATGCTCGGCTCGGGGATATAGAGGGTCAGGTCGAGCCGTTGCAGGTCGCCGATCTTGAGCAGGGGAGCCCCGGGCTGCACCGTCTCGCCGGGCTGCACCAGGCGAGCCAGCACAGTGCCCGCAGTCGGGGCCTTGAGGGTGAGGCGATCGCCCTGGTGACGCAGGGTATCGGCCTGGGCCTTGGCCAGTTGCACCTTGGCCTCGGCCAGGGCCACATCCTCTGCCTGGGGGCCGGCTTTGAGATCAGCCAGGTGCGCCTCGGCGACGGCGAGCGCCGCCTGGGCCACGGTCACCGCGCTCGCTGCCTTGTGCTCGGCCGCCAGGAGGGTGAGGGGGTTCTGGCGGATCGCCTCCAGCCCCTGACGGTAGATCTGGGCCGCGTTCAGATCGGCCTGTGCTGCGGCAACGCCCGCCTGGGCAGCGGTCAGGCGATACTCGGCCGCCTGCCGGTTCGGTGAGTTGATAGGCTGCTGGTCGCGCTCAAAGGTCGCGCGCTGGAGCTCCGATTGGGCGGCCTGGAGCGCCTGCTGCAGGCTCGCCTCTTGCGTGCGCGCCGAGACGATCTTGGCGTCGAGGTCCTGAGGATTCTTGCGGGCATCGCTTGCATTTTTCAGTGTGGCTTGCGCCGTCTGCAGGGCAGCCTGGGCCTGGGTCACCTGGGCTTCTGCGACCGCGACCTCCTCGGCCCGCGTGCCAGCCTGGAGGGCCGCCAGGTCGGCCTCCGCGCCGGCGACCGCCGACTCGGCCTGGGCCATGTTCTGGCGCCACACGGCATCGTCGAGCGTCAAGAGCACCTGATCCTGCTTGACTGTGTCGCCCTCCTGCACGGGCAGGGTGCTCACGCGGCCCGCCACCTCGGCGGCCACGATCACTTCGTGCGCCTGAATGATGCCCGAGGCGCTGAGTGGTTCCTGGGCCTGCAACCCCTGGGCCCCGCTCAAGCACAGGATGAGGGCGCCGGCCAGGGTCAGGGCGCCCAACAGCCGTCCACGCTGCAGATGAATCATTGCGGCGCCTCCTCCAGGGTCGCATCCGCTGGCATGCCGGGCTTCAGGGCGCCATCGGGGTTAGGCAATCGCACCTCGACCTCATAGAGCGTGTTGACGCGCTCATCCTGTGTCGCCACATTGCGCGGCGTGTACTCGGCCTGGTCGGCGATGCGCTTCACGGTCCCCAAGAAGACGCGCCCCGGGAAGCTGTCGACGCTCACACGCACGCCCTGGCCCACATGCACCTGGCCCAGGTCCTTCTCTGGCACGTAAAGGTTCAGCGATACCTCCTGCAGCGAGCCGAGGGAGAGGAGCGTTGCCCCGGGGGCAGCGATTTCGCCCGGCTCGATCTGGCGCACCAACACGGTGCCGGTAATGGGTGATGTGATCTCCATACGTCCCCGTTGCACGCGCAGGGCGTCGAGCGCGGCTGCCGCCTGAGATACCTTTGCCTGGGCAGCCGCCAACTGGTCTGCCGTGGGCCCCGCCAAGAGGGCGCTCACCTGGGAGCGCGCCAGCTCAACCCCGGCCTCGGCCTGTTTGAGGGCGCCCGCGGCCGCATCGACGTTGGCAATCAGCGTCTGCGGCGCCGCAAGCTGAGCCTGAAGCTGGGCCAGGGAATCGCGGGCGCCATCGCGCGCCGCGGTCATCGCATTGAGATTGGCCCAGGCATCCCACAGGTCATAGGGCGCTTCCTGCGTCTTGAGCGGGAGGGAGGGCTTTTTGATGGGGTAGTGCCAGTTGTCGATCACATTGCGCGCATATTGCAGGCCATCCACCGCCAATTGCGCCTCATCGCGCTGGGCCGCCGCTTGCTGCACTCGCGCTTCGGCCGCCGGCAGTTGCGCCTGTGCCACGGCCACCTGCAGAGCCAGCTCCTGCGGGTTATTGCGCAGCGCCTGGGCATCGCTCAGCGCCTGCTGAGCCGCAGCGCGTGCCGCCTCGGCCTGGACCTGCTGGGCCTTGGCCACGGCGACCGTCCCCGGCCGCGACCCGGCCTGCAGTCGGGCCAGGCTCGCCTGGGCCACGGCCAGGTTGGCCTCGGCCACGGCTATCTGGTCATCGATAAGCGTCGTGTCCAGGCGCACCAGGGGCTGGCCGGCGTGCACCGGGTCACCCTCTTCGGCCAACACCTCCACCACGCGGCCGCCATATTCGGCGCTCACATGCACTTCATCGGTCTGGATCACGCCCGAATAGAGCGTGGCTCCCTGTTGCGCTGCTGCCGGCGTGGCCACATCTGCGCCAGGCGGGCGCAGGCTAAAACCATAACGCCCGATCAAGAGGACAGTACCCAGCACCAGGATAATTGGGAACACGATGCGACGCGGGTTCCTCACCAGTACCTCCGCTACAAACCTTGACTGCGCACACTGGAGATGAACACATCCTCCAGGGTGGGCGAAATTGGCTCGATGCCATACACATCGGCGCCGGCGGCGCCCAGCAGCCTGGCTATAGCCTCTCGGACAGCCGGCGCTTTCGCGGTCGCCACCACGACATGGATCTGGCTGCCATAGAGGGCCACTTCTTGCAGCGGCAGGCGCCCCTCGGCCTGGGCCCGGCGCAGGGCTTTCATGGCCAGGTCCGCGTGAGCGCAATCGACCTCCAGCACCTGGCCACGCTGCATGGCCTCCACCTTGAGGGAATCGGGCGTGCCCTGGGCCACGATGCGCCCGCCGCTGATAAAGGCCAGGCGCTGGCATTGCTCTGCCTCATCCATATAGTGGGTCGTCACAAAAACGGTCGTGCCGCGGCCGGCCAGGAGGTAGATCAGCTCCCAGAAATCGCGGCGAGACACGGGGTCTACCCCCGCCGTGGGCTCGTCGAGAAAGACCAGGTCGGGCTCGTGGATGATCGCGCAGCCGAGGGCGAGCCGCTGGCGCCAGCCGCCGGAGAGGTTACGAGTGAACTCGCCCGCGCGCCCCTCCAGGCCAGCCATGGCGATAATCTCCTCCCGCTTGCGCCGAAAAGCCGCCCGCGAGAGCCCATAGGCCTGAGCGTAGAAGCGCAGGTTCTCTTCGGCGGTCAGGTCATTGTAGAGCGTGAAAATCTGCGACATATAGCCGACACGCGCCTGCATCGCTTTGGCCTGACGGGCCACATCATACCCAAGCACATGAGCCTGGCCGCCCGTGGGCAAGAGCAGCCCCAGCAGAATGCGGATAGTCGTCGTCTTGCCAGCGCCATTGGGGCCCAGGAAGCCGAAAATCTCGCCCTGGCGCACCTGCAGGCTGATGTCGTCGACCGCTTTGAAGCGCCCAAACTCTTTGCTCAGGTGCTCCACTACGATGGCCGGCCCGGCGCTCATGCTTGGCCCCCCTCCGCCCCCCGGCGACGCACCAGCGAGACGAACGCATCCTCCAGGCGCGGCGAGAGGGGGCGCGGCGGGTCACAGGCAATCCCATGCCCCTGGAGCCAGGCTGCCAGCTCCGGCCCGCGGCGGGCGGCGTTATCCACAAAGATGTGCAGACGGTCGCCGTAGGTCTGCACCTCCAGTACCCCCTCCTGCCCCGCCACGAGCGCTTTGGCGGTGAGCCACTCGTGAGCGCGCAGCTCCAGCATTTGCCCCGGCGCCAGGGCCTTGATATCAGCCGGCGTGCCCGCGGCAATCAGGCGGCCACCGTACATCAAGCCCACCCGGTGACAGCGCTCGGCTTCGTCCATATAGGGCGTGCTGACAAAGATCGTCAGCCCCCGCTCCACGCGCAGATCGGTCAACAGATCCCAGAACTCACGCCGCGACACCGGGTCCACACCGGTGGTGGGCTCATCCAGAAAGACCACAGCGGGATCGTGCACCAGCATGCAGGCCAGGGCCAGCTTCTTCTTCATCCCGCCCGAGAGCTTGGCAGCGGGGCGGGCGTGGAAAGCGTTCAGACGGGCAAACTCGAGCAGGTGTTGTGTACGCTCCTGCCGTTTCTCCCGGGGGACGCCGTAGACCTGCGAGAAGAAAGCCATGTTCTCGGCCACGCTCAGGTCGCCATACAGGCTGAACTGCTGCGCCATATAGCCCACTCGCTCGTGCACCTGCAGGCTCTGGCGGAGCACATCATAGCCCAACACGGCCGCCTGCCCCGCATCGGGCACGAGCAGCCCATTCAGCAGGCGGATGGTCGTCGTTTTGCCTGCGCCATCGGGGCCCACCAACCCAAACGTTTCACCCGGGGCGATGGCAAAATCTACCCCAGCAACAGCCTGGACGTGCCCGCCATGGGTGCGGCTGCGGAAAGACTTGTGCAGGCCAATAGCCTGGATAATGAGAGAGGAGTCATCCATGGTTTGTTGTGCCCGTGTCGGGATGATCGTAATAAGTAATAGGTAAGGTCGCCATGACGTAGCCTTTCCGGCTTTTCGTTGCTCTCGCCAGGGCGAGATGACCACAGAGCAGTGCATGCTGCGCCACGGCAACCTTACTTATCACTCAAGCCTCCGCTTGAAACTCAACGCACTCACCGTAAACACCAACACCGAGAAAACCGTCAGCGGCAGGACGTTGTCGCGCAGATAGTTCAGGCCCACACCCTTGAGGATGATGCCCCGGGCCACCTGGAGGTAATAGGTGAGGGGCACCAGCGCGCCCAGGTCACGGATGAGGGGTGGCATGCTCTCACGGGGAAAGATATAGCCGGAAATGAGGAGCGACGGCAGCATAATCAGCGTGGCAAACTGCTGTGCCTGCCGCTGATTGGTGGCCACGGTCGAAAGCAGCAGCCCTAAGCCCAACGAAGAGAACAGGAAAAGCAGCGACAGCAGGAAGAAGAGGGGCAGGCTGCCCGAAAAGGGCACGCCGAACCACCATAGCCCCGCCGCCAGCACCATACCCGTATTGATCAAAGTAAACACGACATAAGGCGTGATTTTGCCCAGAAGCAGCTCACCCGGACGGATAGGCGTGACCAGGAGCTGCTCCATCGTGCCCACCTCACGCTCGCGCACGACTGCAAAGGCAGTGAGCATGAGGGTCTGCGTCTGCATGATCAGGCCCAAAATGCCCGGCAGCATAAAGTTGATCGAGCGCATATCGGGGTTGTAGAGCAGGCGGGTATGCAGATCAATGGGTGTCGCGATGGCACTGCCCCCCTGCCGCTGGACGCTCTCAGCCAACAGATCGATGGAGTAATTCTGAGAGGCCGTCACTGCTGCACTCAGGGCCGAGCGGGCTACGCCGGGGTCGGAGCCATCGATCAACACCAGGGCCTGCGCGCCGCCCCGCTGCGTATCGGCGGCGAAATGCGCCGGGATGACAATGCCCACACGAGCCCGGCCGCCGTCAATGGCTGCGATAAGATCCTTCTGGCTGGAAACATAGCCGGCAAAGTCAAAATAGGTCGTGTTGAGGAGCTTTTGCAGATAATTCCAGGAAGCCTGCGAACGGTCATCGTCGACCACCACTGTCGGCAGGTGGCGCACCTCCGTCTCGACCGCATAGCCAAAGATGACGAGCTGAGCCAACGGCAGCATGAGCATCACGATGAGTGTGCGCCGATCGCGCAGGATGTGCAGGAACTCTTTCTGAATTACGGACCACAGGCGCTGGAGCATGTCAGGCCTCCTCTGGCTGGCCTATGCCTTGCAACACGAGCTCGACGACGCTCTCCGCCAGGCGCCGGCGCTCTTCGGCAGTGGGCAGCGGCTCTGCGCCGCGCACAATAGGCAGCACCAGGGCTGCCATCATACCCAGAATCAGGCGCACCACCAGCCCGGTATCAAAGGGGCGCAGGCGACCGGCAGCAATCTGCACCTGAAAGTAGCGCTGCAGGGCCCCCGCAATGCGCTGCAGGCGAGGTAGAGCGTGCTCGCGCATCAGGTCGGGGTCCGTCCACGCTTCGGCCAGGATCGCCCGGATGTAGAGGCGATGGTCCACATAAAAGCCGAGCACTGCCCCCACCAGGTCCGTCAGCGCCGGGCGCGCCGGCACTGCAGGGTCCAGCTGCAACACCATCTCACGCATGCGGTCTGCGCCCCGCTCGAACACCGCCACCAGCAAATCATGCTTGGTGGGGAAATAGTTGAAAATCGTGCCCTCGGCCAGATCGGCCGCCTCGGCGATCTCACGTGTGGTGGCATTGTGGTAGCCCTTGGCGGCAAAGACCTGCGCCGCCGCCGCCAGGATCCCCTCGCGCCGCCGCTCCATGCGCCGGGTCCGCCGGTCTTGCGCGGTGGTCATAGCTGCTCCCCTCAGATTGAGCGTATACTCAGGAAATGAGTGTATGCTCAGATTGTAGGGCAGTTACCTGGAGGTGTCAAATGCGGGAAGATCGAGGTTGCCTGGCCGCTTCCCGGGCTGTAGGCTATTGTGGTATAGTAAGTGCGAGAAAAGAAGACCTGAACAAGGAGGTCACCATGTCCACCTACGACACCATCCTCGCCCGCCGCAGCATCCGCAAGTTTACCCCTGAGCCGGTAACGCCTGCCGAGCTGCGCCGCCTGCTGGAGGCGGCGATGGCCGCCCCTTCGGGCCACAACAAACAGCCCTGGCGCTTTATCACCGTCACCGGGCGCGAGACGCTCAACCGCCTGGCCGATATGCACCGCTACGCCAAGATGCTCTACGAGGCGCCCCTGTGTATCGTCGTCTGCGCGGAGACGGAGAGCGCGTTCTGGCCGCAGGATTGCGCCGCCGCTACGGAGAATATCCTCCTCGCCGCCGTCGAGATGGGCCTCGGTGCCGTCTGGTGCGGTGTGCACCCCCACGAGCACCTGGCCCAACCCCTGCGCGAGATCCTGAGTATCCCGCCGGAGATCGCCCCTTTCTGCCTCATCGCCGTCGGGCGCCCTGCCGAGGCCAAGGAACCCCGCACGCAGTGGCATGATGAGTTTGTGCATGAGGAAAAGTGGTGAGGGCGTCAACGGATTGGGGGAAAGGATTGCACGGGGCCATAGCAAGCCCGATCGGTTTCAGTCAGGGCATCTTTCTGCTTGACACGAGCCTGCAACACTCTTATCCTTTCACGCATCACGTTTGACGTTTGAGTGCATGAATGGAGGCGCTCATGTCTACTACCTACGATACCATCCTGGCGCGGCGCAGCACCCGCAAATACACCGATGAGCCCGTCGCGCCCGAGGAGATCCGCCGGCTCCTGGAAGCAGCCATGGCCGCCCCTTCTGCCAACAACGAGCAGCCCTGGCATTTCATCGTCGTCACCGAGCGCACCCTGCTTGACCAGCTGGCCACCTTCCACCCCTACGGCAAAATGCTCTTCCAGGCGCCGCTGTGCATCGTCGTCTGCGCGGAGCCCAGCAGCGACTATTGGGTGCAGGACTGCGCTGCCGCCACCGAGAACATCCTCCTCGCTGCCACCGATATGGGCCTCGGCGCCGTGTGGTGCGGCGTGCACCCCAACAGCGACCGCGAGCACCATGTGACCGATATCCTGGGCATGCCCGAGCACATCAGCCCCTTCTGCCTTATCGCCGTCGGCCACCCGGCGGAATACCACAAACCTCGCACCCAGTATCGGGACGACCGCGTGCATTACAACCACTGGTGATCACGCTGAGCGCATGGTGAAAGGCAGAGAGCCCGGCTATTGTCCCGCGCGCCCTGTTGCGCGGCGATGGCGTCGCTCAGCCGCGCAACGGGCCCGGGTAGGCCTATTTCAAAAGCTCCGCGGCGATGGCGGCATAGCCGCGTGAGGCGGCGATGACGTCGCTCAGCCGAATCTGCTCGTCGGCCACGTGCGCGTGCTTTTCTTCCCCAGGGCCAAAACCCAGGGTGGGGATGCCGGCCGTGCCGGCGGTATAGACCCCATCGGTGGAGAACTGCCAGCAGTGCAGGCGTGGCCGGGCGCCCAACGCCCCTTCCAGCGCCTGTGTGCAGTGCGCAATCAGCGGATCGTTCTCGGCCATCAGCCAGGGGGGAAAATACTCCCGCGCCCGGCACTTGTAACCGGTATAACTGCTGGCCTCATAGTCGGTCACGGCGATTTCGGCTGCCACGCCCTCGCGGCTGATGACGCGCCGCAGCTCGGTGAGCGCCTTGACCTCCGTCTCTTCTTCTGTCAGCCGCCGATCAACATAGAGAGTGCAGTGGTGGGGCACCGCATTGCGGCTCTCTGCCAGCGAATCGATCTCGGTGACGGCAACCGAGCCCCGGCCCAGGGTCGACTCGTGGTTGAGTTGCTGCGCCAGCAGCTCGATGCCCACGATCACACGCGCCGCGCCGTAGATCGCATTCTGGCCCGCTTCGGGGCTGGCGGCGTGGCATGAGCGCCCGCGCACCGTGATCGAAGCCTCCAGGCGGCCGCGCTGCCCTCGGGCCAGGCCCAGGTTAGTCGGCTCGCCCAGAATGCAGAAATCGGGCTCGATACCCTGCCCCTCGATCACTTCGCGGATGGCCAGGCCCTCGCAGGGCTCCTCCTGCACCACCATGGCCAGCACCAGCGTACCACGGCGGGGGAGTCCCTTATCGAGCAGGCGCCGGGCGCCATAGATCATGGCGGCGATGGCGCCTTTCATATCAGCTGCCCCCCGGCCATAGAGGATATCATCCTCGATTACGCCCCCATAAGGGTCATGACGCCAGCTCGCCTGCTCGCCCACATCGACGGTATCCATATGAGCATCGAAGAGCAGAGTTGGGCCTTCGCCCGTCCCCAGGCGCGCAATCACGTTCCCCATCGGGTCAACACGCACGTCGGGCAGGCCCAGACGCTGCATTTCAGCAACCACCAGTGCAGCAACGGCCCCTTCCTGCGTCGACAGGCTGGGCGTCTGCACCAACCGGCGCAGGAACTGGATCATCTCCATGTTCAGCGAAGAGGAAAGCGACCAGTCCATAATCTCCTTGTCGTATCCTTCCAGGTAAACAGACCATGGGAACTCGTGGGAACTGAGAGAACTAATGGAACTCAGGGAACTGAGGGGACTTGTCCCAGACTGCTCAACCCGGCGTTTCCACAGTTTGCGGCGAGTTCTCCGAGCTTCGAGTTCCCATGAGATCCGACGAGTTCCTATGAGTTCCCCCAGTTCCGTCAGTTCCCCCGATTCTCAATACGCGCCGCGCGCGAAGAGCACTGCCGGCACCGTCTTGAGCATGATCTTCAAATCCAAGAATGGAGTCCAGTTTTCGATATAGTACAGGTCCAGGAGCACCATCTCATCGAAGGTGAGCTCGCTGCGGCCATTGGCCTGCCAGAGGCCGGTGATGCCGGGGGCTGCTTCCAGGCGGCGCCGGTGCCACGGCTGGTATTGCTCCACCTCTTTGGGCAGCGCCGGGCGAGGGCCCACCCAGCTCATCTCGCCCTTGAGCACGTTCCAGATGCTGGGCAGCTCATCCATGCTCGTCTTGCGCAGCCACTTGCCCACCCGGGTGCGGCGGGGATCGTCGCGCATCTTAAAGATGGGCCCCGAGGCTTCGTTGCGGTCAGCTAACTGGCCCTGGATCTGCTCGGCATTCTGGCACATGGTGCGGAATTTGTAGATGGTGAAGGGGTGGCCAAAGCGCCCCACCCGCGTCTGCCGGAAGATCACCGGCCCTGGCGAATCGAGCTTGATCGCCAGGGCGATCAAGCCCATCAGTGGCGCCGCCACGATCAGCGCCACGCCAGAGATGACAACGTCAAAAAAACGCTTGATAGCCAGGTTGCGCCCGCGGATCAGGGGTTCCTTGACGCCGATCATGGGGATGCCGTTGAGTTCGTTCATCTCCACGTGGCTGAGGCTGAGCTGGAAAAGGTCAGGCACAATCTGCGCCCGCACCCGCTGCCGCTCGCACTGCCCCATGATCGTCAGAATCTTGCGGTGCGCCATCCAGGGCAGGGCGATGATGACCTCATCCACGCCCATCTCCTCGACGATCGCTGGAATGCGATCGGTGCCGCCCAGGGCCCGGTAACGGCCGATGTCGGTCGAGCCCTTTTCGGGCAGGTCGTCGACAAAGCCCACCACCTGATAGCCGTATTCAGGCCGCGCTACCAGGTTGCGCATGACCGTGCGGCCGGCCTCGCCCGCGCCCACGATCAGCACGCGTGTCACCCCAATGCCGCGCCGGCGCAGATAACCCTGCACCCCGCGCTCAACAGCACGGCTGAACCCCAGCAGCGCCAGCACCCAGAGCCCGGCATAGAAGAAGATCAGGCGCGAATAGTAAAAGCCCTGAAACAGGAAGATGAAAAAGATCACTGTGGCAATGCCCGTCAGGGTGCCGCGGAAAAGGATGCTCATCTCATCGAGCCAGGAGCGGCCGCGCCGCTGCACATAGGCGCCATCGAGCCAATACAGGACCAGAAGCACCCCTGTCAAGATCAGCGCCAGGCCTAAATAGTCACCATAGGGCCGCCAGAAACTGGGATCCACCATGCGAAACCACTGCAGCCGGTAGCGCCACCAGTAGGCGCCCAGAAAGCCCAGGTTGATTAAGAGGCCGTCGAGGACGAACTTGCAAATTGGCCAGGATCGTAGATTAGGCTTGCTCATTTCCGGCCTCCCATAGAGCGGGAGTTTGACAACAGAGTATTGTAGATAGCTGCCGTTTCCCTGGCCGTGCGCTGCCAGGAGAACTGGGCGGCCCGCACCGGCCCAGCTTGCCGCAGAGCCGCGGCCAGTTCGCCCTTGGCCAGGGCCTGCGTCAAGGCTGCCGCCAGAGCATCGGTATCATGAGGATCGACAAGCAGGGCAGCATCGCCCACCACCTCTGGCAACGACGAAGCCCGCGAGACAATCGACGGCGCCCCACAGGCCAGGGCTTCCAGGGCCGGCAGACCAAACCCCTCGTAGAGAGAAGGATAGATGAACCAGGAGGCGGCATTGTACCAGAGCGGCAACTCTGCCTGGGGCACAAAGCCGGCAAACTGTACGCGGTCATGCAAGCCCAAGCGCTCGACGGCAGCAAAGATGGCATCGTAATACCAGCCCTTGCCCCCGCAGATCACAAGCGGCGGCGCCTCAGGCACACGGGCCAGCGCTTCCAACAGGCGGGAAAGGTTTTTGCGCGGTTCCATCGTGCCCACACAGAGCAGAAAACGCTCGGGCAGGCTGCGCCGGCGGCGAAACTCCTCGACCTCAGCACGCGGCAGAGGGCGGTAGGCTTCATCAACCCCATTGGGCACCACGACAATCCGCTCCGCCGGCACGCCAAAGAGGTGGATAACATCTGCCTTGGTGCTGGCCGACACGGTAATCACCCGCTCGGCATGGCGGGCCGTCCAGCGGGCCATAACCTGCTGATAGGTGCGCTGGGCAGGGCGAAAGGCCTCTGGATATAGCATAAAGCTCAGATCATGCACGGTTACCACCAGCCGGCAGGGCCGCAGGAAAGGACCCACATTGACTGGGGCGTGCAGCAAATCCACGCCGGCCCGCAACAGGGCCAAGGGCTGCAGGACCTGCTCCCACAGGATGCGCAGAGGAGGGCGGTTGGCGGGCAGCCGAAAACGGCGCACCTGCCAACCGGCAAATTCGTCGGCTCCTGCGGCGCCGAGATAGGCTGTAAGCCTCAATCCATCGGCGACCGCCGGCAGTGTGCGCAAAAGAGCGTGAATATACTGGCTGACGCCGGCATTGCGGTACCCGGCTTCGGGCGAGAGGAGTTGGGCGTTCAGCGCAACGTGCCCACCAGTCGGGCACCCCACAGAATTCCGACTGTTGGATTCCACAGCGGGAATTATACCCATAGATTGTGCAACTGCCAAACCACCAGGCCATATCCATAGGCCAGATTTCCATACTTTATCCAATTCATTGAGAACACTTTCGCTGTTCGTAAAAAAGTCGGCTGGCCGAGCTTTGACCTCCCGGAGGCCCGGGGCCCCCCGGGGAGGGTTTGTTTCCTAATGTCGGATGGCGCCTTCGATCTTGCCTGCGACCTCTCCCACCTTGGCGCCTACGCCACCCGCTGCCTGAGCGCCAATGAGCGCATCGATCTCACTGGAAGCCGAGGAGGGCAGGCGATCTTTCAGATAGTTGATGGTCGTCGTCGCTGCTTGCCGGGCCTGGCTCTCGGAAACCCCTGTCCGATCCATGATCATTTTGACCAGCTCTTCCATTGTATCTTCCTCCTCTCAGGCCCGCGTAGATCGGGCCACAAGTCCTACGAGCAATCAGGGTGCCAGGGTGTATGCAAGACGTTTCGCCCTTTGTGCAGTTTTGCGGGCTCCCTGCTCCGCACTATAATCATGTTACACTGATTCCCTCTACTGACCCAGACTGTTTGCTGTGCAAATGGTGTGTCAGGTTCGTCTGGCCGCACGCCTGTGGCCGTTTGCGCATCGAGGAGGTTCCCCGTGGAAGAATCTCTGCATCTGGTCCCCCGGCCGCGTACTGTGGAGCGTCGCGCCGGATCATGGGCTCTTGCGCCCCACACGCTAATCTGCCTGGCCGCCGGCGCCGATGACGATGATCTTTTCGCCGCCCGCCAGTTGCAGGCTGAGATTGCCCAAGCCACCGGCTTGACCCTGGCCATCGAGCGCCAACTGCGCCCGCACCAGCGCCAGGATACCATCATCCTTTTGCGCGCAGAGCGCGATCGGGCCATTTTCCCACCGGCGGATTTCGGCTGGGAGCCGCCAGCGCAGGCGCTCCCCGACCAGGCCTATCAACTCACCATTAGTGCCCAGGGCGCTGTGGTCGTGGCTGAAAGCGCCGCCGGCCTGTTCTATGGCGTGCAGACCTTGCGGCAGCTCGTGCGCCTGCACGCGCCCGCGCTGCCGCAGGTTTACATCGATGACCGGCCCGCCCTGGCCGAGCGTGGCGTGATGCTCGACGTCTGCCGCGCCAAGGTGCCCACGCTGGCTACGCTGCTGGAGCTGGTGGAAAAACTCTCCTTCTTCAAGATCAACCAGTTCCAGATGCACAACGAGCAGGCCTTTTACTTTCCCCATCACCCGGATATCGGCGCCAATGGCGCCCGCCTGACCAACGAGGAGATCCTCGAGCTCGACGCCCATTGCCGGCGCCACCACATTGAGCTGGTGCCCAACCTGCAATCCTTTGGGCACATGCAGAACATTCTCAGCCTGCCCCAATACCGTCACCTGGCCGAGACCGAAATGTGCTGGTCCATCGCCCCCACAGAGGAGGGCTACCGCTTCCTCGACGAGCTCTATGGTGATTTCCTGCCTGCCTTTTCCTCCCGGCAGCTCAATATCAACTGCGATGAGACTTATGACCTGGGGCAGGGCCGCTCAGAGGCGCGCTGCGCGCAGATCGGCCCCGGCCGCCTCTACCTGGAGCACATTCTGCGCGTGCGCGAGCTTGCCGCCCGCCATGGCAAGCGCCTGCAAATGTGGGGCGATATCCTCCTGCAGCACCCCGAAGTGATCGACGACCTGCCCCAGGATATCACCCTGCTCGATTGGCACTATGAAGCGGAGGAGACCTACCCTTCGGTCGCCCTCTTTGCCCAGCAAGGGCGCCGTTTCCTGGTGTGCCCGGGCACATCCTCGTGGAACACCCTCTTCCCGCGCATCGACAATGCGAACAGCAATATCCGCACGCTGGCGCGTGAGGGCGCCGCCTACGGGGCATCGGGCCTGTTGAATACCGACTGGGGCGATCACGGCCACTATCAGCCCCTGGGCCAGTCTTTCTACGGCTATGCTTTTGGCGCCGAGCAGGCCTGGACGGGCGGCCAGACCCCCGATGACGTCTTTGATCCAGCCTTTGGCTGCCTCTTCTTCGGCCCCGAGCAGGGTGAGGCGGTCGTGCGGGCCATCCGCCAGTTGGGCGCGGTGAACCTGCTGCCGGGCCTGGCGCGCCCGAACGCTTCGTTTTCGGTCTATGCCCTTTTTGATGAGCCACTCAATGGCATGACCATCGAGGGGCTGCCCCCCGAGTCGCTGCAGGGCATGCGGCAGGCCGGGGCCGAGGCCGAGGCCGCCTTTAACGCCGCCGCCCCTGGCAACCGCGAGGCGCTGACGCTGCGCGAGATGGCCTTCTCGGCGCGCCTGATGGCCGAAGCGGGTGAGAAGGTAGCCCTCAGCCAACGCATCCGCGCCGACTGGCAATCTATCGCCGCTTCAGTGCTCAAGAAAGAAGACGCCCTGGCCGAGATCGATCAGTGGCTCGCCGCCCTGGACCAGCACTGGGAGAAGATGCTCCGCCTGCGCGCCGAATTCATCGAAATCTGGCAGGCGCGGGCCAAGCCGGGAGGCATCGGCCAGGCACTGCAGAACTACCGCGACGTGCTGGCGCGCTTCGATGTGGCCGCCTACTGGCTGCGTACTCAGCGCCAGGCCCTCGCCGCCGGCAAGCCGCTGGATGGCGCCCTGGCCAGCTATGGCCTTGTGGATTACCGCATCCTATGGGAGCGGCGCGCTCTGATGTAGCCCAGCTATGCCCCTGCCTTGTTGTACAAGTCGATATGGCGGGCAGTGGAGGTCGGGAGCGTAGGCTTGTAGTAAGGGAGAGGGGGAGCCGGATGGCCCACAAGCCCCATATGCTTCTGTGGAACCTGTTTGAGGCCATCCGGCTCCCCCTCTCCCTCACTACGAACCTGCCTGCAGGCATTAGTGATAACCGCTGAGGAGAGTGCCATTGCGTAGGACAAAACGTATTACCCTGGCCCTGGTGGGGGCCCTGTTGCTGGTCGGAGCCATCACCTATGGCTTTGTGCTGCGCTTGCCATTCTTCTCAGATGATCTGATCATGCTGCGCTGGCTGGACTGGCATACTCTGCCCGGCATCTGGAGCACCAGCCGCGGTATCGGTTACTTCCGGCCCCTGCCCTTTAGCATCTGGAAAGTGCTCGCTGCGCTGCAGGGGCGCTATGATCCCATGGCGGCCCATGCAGTCAACCTGGGGCTGCACCTGCTGAACACGCTGCTGGTGTTCGCCCTGGTCGCAGGGCGCAAGCGGGAAAAGAGCCTGCCCTTGGGGTTTGGGGCGGCGCTGCTCTTCCTGCTGTTCCCGTTCAGCTACCAGGCCGTGCCCTGGGTCGGCTCGCTGACTCACCTGTTGGTCGTGGCGCTGATCTTGAGCTCCCTGCTTCTCTATCGCACCGGCGCCCGCCGGGGCGCTGCGGGGCGCCCCTACCGGGTCGCCTCGCTGGCGCTCGCCCTCCTCGCCCCCTTTGCTCACGAAACGGGCGTGCTGGTGTTCCCACTCCTGTTCCTCCTGCTTTTGACCGACGAGCGGCCCGAGCCGTGGCAAAAGGTGGCCCGCCGGATCTGGCCCTTTATCCTCTGCTCGGCCGTCGGCGCGGCCGTTTATCTGCTCGTGCCCAAGTCGGTCAACCAGCACAGCCTGCTGAACCTGACCGATCGTTGGCAGAACGGCACCTACTTTGGCCAGGGGCTGGTCTACCCGATCGATTATCTGGCGCCGCGCCTGCTCACCATTCTGCACAGGCCCGATTCACTGCTCGGCATGGGCCTGATCGCCCTGGCGGTGAGCGCGTTCTGGGCCCTCCTGCTCTGGCGGCTGGGCCAGGGCAAACTGGTGGCGCTGGCCCTGGGCTGGTTCGTCATCCTCAGCGTGCCGGCCTGGGCGATGCTCCCCTTTGCGTATATCCAGGATGGACCGCGATTGCTCTACGAAGCGTCGGTGGGCGTTGCGCTCTTTTGGGCCATCCCGCTCGAGATTCGCTGGCCCAGCCGCTGGCAGCGCATCGCCGGCGCCACTTTGGCCTCAGCAGTCCTGCTGTTGGCTGCCGGCAGCGGCTATCGCTTTATCCGGGCGCGCGTTCCCCTCTATGAGCAGATGCGGCTGGCCGTCGAGGAACTGCTGGCCGCCCAGCCGGCGGACGTCAAGGCGCCCATCCTCTGCATCAACTATCCCTGGTGGTTTGCGCCGCCGCACAACGATTTTGTAGCAGGGCATGAGGGGGTTACACTGGTCCCCAGCACCTATTCGAGCATCAACGACCTGCTGTGGCTGGAGACGGGTGAGGAAAGGCCGGTGAAGAGCGTGGTGCTCATGGACCTTTTGCCGCAGGGGCCCTGGCGCTACCTTTTCGCCTGTGTGGGGTCCTGGGTCAACAGCGATTCCGTGCAGGAGGAGGTCCGGCACGCGCAGCAAGTGATCGTAACCCGGTACGGAGAGGGCAGCGTCTCCGTCCAGAATGTGGGCGGGCTCGAGGCTGAAAACCAGCAGGCTGCAGCCGGCATGGCCACTTTTGGGCAGGAGATTGGGCTGGCGGCAGCCTCGTGTACGCGTGAGGGCTCTACCCTGCGGCTGGAGCTGCATTGGCAATGCCAGGCGCCCATCAGCGCCGACTGTACGGTCTTTTTGCACCTCTACGATCAGAGCGGCAAACTCGTGACCCAGTCTGATGGCTATCCCCTGGATGGCCTCTCGCGCCCCATGTCATGGCGGTTGGGGGACGCCTGGCGCGATGTGCGGCAGTTGTCGCTGCCGGGGAACCTGCCGGCCGGGCGCTATACGGTCAAGATCGGCTTTTATGATCGCGCCAGCGGCGCCCGCCTGCCCGCCGTCGACCCGGCCGGCCAGCGCTTTACGGATGACGCCGTGCCCATCGCCTCTTTGACGCTGCCCTAGTACTACAACGACAGTTCCTGTCGTTTGCTTGCGCGACGCTTTGCATGAGATCGTTTGGAGCGCTCGTTACGCTCGTGTGTTTCCGAAAGCCAGGCCAGCAGGTCGTCGTCAGTCCAGGCACGCTGCGGGAGCAGAGCACGCAATACTCGGCTAACCTGTGGCAGCGTGATCTGGGGCATCTTTTTCCCCCCAGTCCAGCTGCAGCGTCAGTAGGAACGCTGCGGCTAGCATAGCCAGGACCATATGATGATGCCAACCTTGCCAACTGCGAACTTCATACTCGTCGAGGCCGGCTTCCCCCTTGGTGGTTTGGAGGTCTGTCTCGATGCACCAACGCATCGAGCCCACGTGAGCCAGCTGCGACAGCAAGGTGTCGGCAGGCGCGTTGGAGAGATAGTACTTGAGTTCGCTCCCATCCAGGTTACGGCGCAGGACAAGCCAGCACGCGCGTCCCGGCAACTCCTCACGGCTCTCCCACACCCGTTGCGCGGCAAACTGGTAGCTGCGAGGCCCCTGGGCGCCTTCGGCGACGGTCAGCACGCGCCAATCAGCGGCCGCAACGCCCTGAGCTACCTCCTCAACGCTCTGCGAACTGGGCTCACCGTCTACCAGACGTGGTCGCGATGGCTTCCGTCCGTTGCCTGTCCAAGCCGGCACTTCAGTCTTGGCAAACCGCGTAAACACCGGCGTTGTGCAGGGCACTTCCAGAACGTACAGCCAGTCCTCGGCATCCAGAGCGTCCCGAAACGTCGGCACTTTGCCATAGTCTTCATCGGCGGTCACCCACCGGCCCGTCAGGTGACCCGCTTTGCGCGCCTGACGCAGACTGGCCAGGGCCAGATCGGCTTTGCTCTGATACCTCACAGCCTCCGGCACGCCTGCTGCCTGACGACGCTCACTGTCCTCGGCCCATCCCTCCGGCAGGTACAAGCGGCCATCGACCAAAGCATGCCCCCGCTCCGAGACGTAGCTCAGGAAGACGCCGGCCTGGCAGTTAGCAATCTTGCCCAGTCGGCCACAGTACTGCCGTGCTACCCCAACCGATTTCTGGCCTTGCTTGGGAAACTCCGACCCGTCGATGACAAAGATGCCCTCTGGGCTCGCCAGCCTCTGGCCAATATAGCGTTGCAGCCGGTCGATCACGCGCTCACTCGACCAAGGCGACTCTGTCAAGAACCGCTGCAAGGAGCGTGGCGTTGCACCCTCGATAACTTCGGAGACGTTCTCGGCGTTGCGCCGGTCCGTCTGCTGCACCAACAGCCCACGTATGTACTGCTCAGCACGGTCAACCGCTTCCGGACGGCCAAACAGCGGTGCGAACTCGCGATGAAAGCCGGCGAATGTCTCCGCTACGCGCTCGAATTCCGCTCGATTCATGTTCCATCCCCCCAGTTACTCTTGGGGGATATTATACCATAAGAACCATCGTTGTAGTA
>Ga0078972_1003107_pt1 | contig 51095 bp, 49 predicted proteins | sample YelNatPaOPGAMG01_FD_67568 | JGI IMG/M metagenome (GOLD analysis project Ga0078972, IMG submission 67568) | Hot spring thermophilic microbial communities from Obsidian Pool, Yellowstone National Park, USA - OP-RAMG-01 (SPADES assembly) (version 2) | ecosystem: Environmental > Aquatic > Thermal...
CTTTCTAGTCTCCGTCTCAGAAGTCATATCTATTCCTCTCTCCTTTATTATTGGATTGTCCAAAAGTTTTATTAATATATAAAATTTTCTCTTAGACCACCAAATTATGTTCTGATCGACTATTGGTCGGAAAATTTTAAGGTCTAAGAATAACTCGCTTTTCTATCCCCGGTCTTTATATAATCGTCAAAAATATGCCTTAGGGTTTTGTGGTATGCAGTATCTTAATTAGATTGGCAGTACATGTCATCTTAGGCAAGTACACTCTCGTCCCTAACTCGACATCGGATATTTACCGATCTTCCTTGCATGCATAACCATTGCCCGCAGGTTCTCTGGAGTTGATTCAAGCATGCTCCCAGAGGAGCAAATGATGTATCCTCCCCCCTCCGCTGCGCTCTCGATGCACCTCTTTACATCTTTCTTCACGTCTTCAGTGGACCCGCTGCCGAGTATACGGAGATCGACGTTCCCCAATAGGCAAACTTTATCCCCTATCCTCCTCTTAACGTCGGCCAAGTCCATACCGCCGAGTATGTCTATAGATTGGTAACCATTAATGCCTGCTTCCGTGAACATCTCCAATAAGGCTTCGTTATTTCCATCGGAGTGAACTATGTAGAACGATCCTTTCCTCCTGATCGCGTCCGCCACTCTCTTAAGTCCTGGGAAGATGAATCGACGGAAGTGCTGTGGGGACACCCATGGACCGGTCGAATAGCCAAAGTCCTCGCAGCTAAGTATGCCGTCGGCCCCATTGTCTATTGCAGCCTTCGCCCGTTCGATCACGACGTCGGCAATGAAACTATGCATCCTCTCGACCACGTCTGGATGGCTATAGTACCATGGGAGGTAGAGCGGGAACTCCTCGAAGCTGGTAATCTCCTCAACCCCCCAGATGCAGCCCGCGTCGAAGAGTATGAACTTCTCCCCCTCGTTCAGCTCCCTCATGTACCTCAAACTCTGATACTGGGCACCACTCACGGCCTCGATTGTCTTTTTCGCATTTTCATCTAGCCAATCGATTACGGCGCTTGGCCCCCTCGACACGACTCCATCTACGGGAGACCTACTCCACAGAGTCCCTCCTTTAAAAAAGTGCCTTGCCCCATCGATTACCCATTCCTCCTCGCTGACCTTTTCCACCGACTTTGCTGGCCTGAACCTCCACTCCCAGAAACGGATCATGTCTAGATCCAACTTGCAATACAATTCATACTGATCCCTAACCCACTGGCTGTTGACCCATTCGAGTTTGCTCTCCGAGATACTTCCACACCTTTGCATCTCCAAAAGGTACTTCGTGTTCCCATAGATCGGTTCCCTTCCGAGGATGGCCCTAACCGTGTCAACAGGATCTATTATCATCTCGAAGGTAGGTACCGTATCGGGCTCCTCTAGTTCAAGTGCTCTCACAACTCTATCTCTGGGCTTCATGAAAATGCCATTACCTAATATATAATAAGAGCTTAAAGTTTTTGTGTAGATTGCTTTTTGAAATTTAATTAACGAACACTATTAAAATAAAAGCTATGCGAGAAACTCTGAGCCTATCTGCACGCGTCTCTCACATATCCTCTTTCAGATTGTTGGCCTGACCATAAGTTTTCCTAGTAAAAATATAGAACGTGATGACTCCATATAAACAACCAAGAGTTGCAAGTGCTATTCCTGCTGAAGCCCCCAACAGCAGTTACAAATAACCTCTCAAGCTTACTTCTACGAATATCGATGCAAGATGTTCCTGTTCTGAAACAACAGCAAATATCAATTGAGCAAGACGATGCCAAACTTACATGTGCTCTGGAAGATGGCCAAGGCAAGATATAGAAGTTGGATGCATGTTACTGGCTTCAGACCCTAAAGGAGTTCGCGAACATTTCCCACCATGTGCTGAACATTCTTAGGAATCTTTTCGTTGAAGTCGCGAACTACCTTCCCAAATTTCCCAAGTGTGTCCTCAACAACGACATAATCTAGCCCTGGGATGATCACGTCGTCCCAACGATCCCCAATCCCTCTAAGCGCAACATCCAACATCGTTACTATCTGCTCCCCGAGCGGCTCGTTTGAGTCCTCTGTTATAGCTCCATAGAACTCCTGGCACTCCGTGTATCCCGCGTTATGTGTTCCAGTGTATGGCTTGAGAGCTGAAAGGTCGCCAATTTTCAGCTTGAACTTTTCATTCACCTCTCGCGTCCTGCTCCTGAAGTACTCCACGAGCGCTTTCTCCTGCATCTTTGCTGGCAGCCCCTCCTTGGCAACCCTGCAGTATTCCTTGTATCCAACTTCGAAAGCTTCCTCTATGAAATCGAACCAGTACTTCTGCTCCTCCTTTACGTCTTTCAGATCCTCAACAACTATGACAGACCTCCTTACGCATGAGTTGAGGCCATCGCGCTTCGGAGCCACTCCTAGGTGGACGTAGTCCCCCTTCCTTATCATCCTGTTCAGAGCCTTGCCTATCAATGTTCTGTTCGCTTCGTTCGCCCCAACCATAATGTCCCATCCGTTCTCCTCAGAACCAAGTTCCTTTGCTATGAAGTAGCCCCAGGCGGCGACCTGCGTCTCTAGCAACCCTGGCTTGATGACCGCCAACATCCCCCTCATCATCGCGTTCGCGATCTTGCTTGCATCCTCTATGAGTTTCATCTCCTCATCGGACTTCAGGTACTTCACCTTGTAGTAAAGTTCCTGCGCGTCGACAACATTTTTCGGGCCAAACAACCTGTTCAGGTACTCGATCACTGCCGAAGGTATCACCTGCCTTGGAGTCAGGATCCCGACCGACTTGACTTCCCTGCCGCCGTTCGCCTCCCTTAGGACGTCCTCAAGCCTCTCTGCCCTGATCGGGTACTTCTCGTCGGCCAGCTGCAGCATCTGTACCTTGTGAACTTTTGAGCCCGATCTCTTTGCCAGCTGCTCCGCCACATACCCTCCCTCCAACCCAGCGATTATGTGGAATCCAGTTTCTCCAATCGCTCCTGCAACCTGCTCTATCGATATGTTCGTGTTTCCACCGAGGTAAGGAACGTCGCCGCAGTAGTGTTCGTCTGAGAAAACAAACCCTACCTGCAATCCCGCGCTCTCGAGAGCTTCGAAGGTGGCTTTTTGTCTCCTTTCAAACTCTCTTCTGCTGACCATTATGTCCTTGTCAACGACATCGTACTTTTCCAATACAACGGAGATCTTCTCGAACTCTTCCTTCAATGCCTCCAATCTTGCTCTTCCAACGCCCATGATAGTTCCGCGCTACCCCTAATCGCTGTTCGCTATATATCTGTGCACAGCTCGACATCGCCCTCAAGGTGTAAGCGCTGTGCGAAAACTTTCCTGCACTGCAGCGTAATTTGGAAATGCTATGCATTTGTCCAAGCTCCTTAGAATCTCTGTAAGGTTTATGGGTGCTAGGGAGGATTTAGAGTGGAATGTGTAAAAAGGTCACCCTCCCATTTCCGGTTATATCATTTGCACATTTTTTTGATGAAAAAATCTATATTTAACCATTTTATTTTGATTTTTCCGAACAAATGTGTCATCTAATAAGGAAAAAATAGACAAGGCAAAGAGCAGAGTACTGGAGGCTTGCGAGAAGGAGGGTGTCAGGCTTGTAGAGCTTCAATTCGTGGACATCCTGGGCAACACGAAGAGTTTGACCATCCCAAATGAGCGCGTCGAAGATGCTTTGGAGAATGGTGTCGGTTTCGATGGCTCTTCCATAGAGGGGTTCGTGAGGATATTCGAGGGAGACATGGTTGCTGTTCCAGATCCTACAACCTTCCAAATCATACCTTGGAGGCCCAGCGACAAGAAGGAGGCCCGGATCATATGCGACATCTACAGGCCTGGAGGCCAGCCATTCGAAGGAGATCCAAGGTTGATACTGAAGAAGGCGGTGGCAGAGGCTGAAAAGGACGGATTTACGTACCAAGTGAGCCCAGAGCTCGAATTCTTCCTGTTCCGGGTCGAGAATGGCCCAAGGGTTGAGCCAGTACCGCACGATGTCGGAGGGTACTTCGATTTCTCTCCACTAGATCAGGCATCCAATGTGCGCAGGGATGCGATCTTTGCGCTTGAGCAGCTTGGACTGAAGGTTGAAAAGAGCCACCACGAGGTTGCACCTGGCCAACACGAGATCGACTTTGAGTTTTCGGATGCCCTGACCACAGCAGACAAGACAATCGCATACAAGAATGCGATCAAGGCCGTTGCCTTAATGCATGGCATCTTTGCCACATTCATGCCCAAGCCCTTCTTCGGTGTCAATGGTTCTGGAATGCACACGCACCAAAGCCTTTTCTACCTAAAGAATAGGAGGAACGCTTTTTACGATGCCAACGATAAGTACAATCTCTCAGACATCGCTTACCACTTCATCGGCGGGCAGCTGAAGCACGCTAGGGCGATGGCCGCCATCCTTGCTTCTACCGTGAATTCATACAAGCGCCTCGTACCTGGCTACGAGGCACCGGTCTACATATGCTGGGGGAGGCGTAACAGGTCTGCCCTGATAAGGGTGCCGGAGTATCATCCAGGAAGGGAAAATTCAACTAGGATGGAGCTCCGATGTCCAGATCCTTCTTGCAACCCCTACCTTGCTTTCGCCGCTATGCTGAGGGCAGGGCTTGATGGTGTCAGAAATAAGATAGAGCCTCCCCAGCCGGTTGAGGAGGATGTCTACGAGTTTGATGACAAGAAGCTCGCCGAGTTCTACATCGAGACGCTTCCATCTTCCCTCGGCGAGGCCATAGAGGAGCTGGAGAGGAGCAACTTGATGAAGGAGACCCTTGGTGAGTTCACATTCAAAAAATATTTGGCTGCAAAGTCAAAGGACTGGGACGAATACAGGCTACAGGTGACGAGGTGGGAGATCGACCGATACCTCAAAATGTAGCTATTTTGCAAAGGAGCTTAGCTTGGCACTAATCATCGAACTCATTAGATCTGCATTAGATCGTCTTCAGAGCTCCATTGGATGAAGATCTTGGGGAATTGAATGGGGCCCCTCGATGGTCCACATTCAGCTGCATTATCGAAAATCGAGTAGCCTGACATTCAAGAAGGAGATATTGAAACTAGGGCACGAATGTTGTTGCGATTAAATTCATGAAGATGATCGACCAGCAATTCCAATCGTATCGTTCATGCGACATTATCAATTTTAGATAAATGGTTCACGAATGAAAACAATTCTTGCTTTTCATAAACAAGAGATACATTGGTTAAAATCGATACCTCTCTCAATATTTGCGTAACGGGCCCGCCGAGATTCGAACTCGGGAATTAACAGCTTCTCCACGCGTTGCTTTAGAGGGATCGGCCCTACTGCCGCCTTAGTCCGGACTTGGCCCGACAGCGGTTTCGATTCTGTTCGTTTGGCCACGGGCCTGGGTTATGGGTTGAGTTTCCTTGACCCTTAAAGGTTTCGTTTTACTGCCCAACCTTAGCCATTGCCAGACCGCAGCTCCCACCTGCGTAAATCAAGAATGATGCTTCGATTAAGCTTGTCTTTTAGGAGCAAGAGCTCATCCTTTGAACGCTTATATAGGGAGAGCGTTCGTTCCATTGCAGATTAGGTATGAGGGATCTAGTTCTCTAGGACCAACAGATCGCCTCGTCCCCACTATGCATTCTCTCCCTTTCCAGCCTTCGGTCGGAGCTTCGAGGTTACCGTTAAGTGGTCAGGAAAAACATCTTGTGATACGAATCAAGGGTGCCCAGAATGACCTCCAATGTCGATGTTAGAAGCTTCGAGGAGAAGTGGAGAAGGAAGTGGGAGGAGTCTGGAGCCTTCGAATCCAACCCAGACCCAAAGAAGCCGAAGTTTTTCATAACGGTCGCCTACCCGTATCCAAACTCCCCGCAGCACATTGGGCACGCCAGGACTTACACACTTACGGATGCGCATGCAAGATTCATGAGGATGAAGGGAGCCAACGTTTTACTGCCGATGGCATTCCACTACACCGGCACCCCAGTTCTTTCGATGTCGAAGCGGCTTGCCGCCAATGATAAAGAACTGATCGAGGAGTTCACAAACACCTACAAGGTCCCTAAGGAGAAGCTGGAGGAGTTCAAGGAACCTGAGAAAATAGCGAAGTACTTCCACGAAGAGATCAAGTCTGGCATGAAGGAGATGGGATACAGCTTCGACTGGAGGAGGGAGTTCACAACCATTGACCCGCAGTACAGCCGCTTCATAGAGTGGCAGTTCAACAAGCTATTTCAGCTCGGTTACATCAAGAGGGGGTCCCATCCCGTTGGCTGGTGCCCAAACGACGGAAATCCGGTAGGGCAGCACGACACTAAAGGGGATGTTGAACCTGAGATAGAGGAGTTCATTCTGATCAAGTTCCGCTTCGACGATGGTTATGTCTTTCCCACTGCAACTCTCAGGGCTGAGACCGTGTTCGGTGTCACGAATGTTTGGATCAATCCTGAAGCTGAATATGTCAGAGCTAAGGTCGATGGGGAGCCCTGGATATTTGGCAAACCATGTGTTGAGAAGCTCCGTTTTCTGAATCGGAATGTCGAGGTTGAGTCTGAATTTTATGGAAAGGAACTTGTGAACAAGTATGTGACGAATCCTGTAACAGGGAAAAGGGTGCTAGTGCTTCCAGCTGGTTTCGTGGACCCAGGAAACGCTACTGGAAATGTCATGTCCGTTCCAGCCCATGCACCATATGATTACATTGCTTTGGAAGATTTGAAAAAGAATTCAAAGGTACTTTCAGAATATGGAATCGATCGCGTAGCCATCGAGAGCTTGAAACCCATCTCACTCATAGAAGTTGAGGGGTATGGCGAAGTCCCAGCAGCCGAGGCCGTGCAAAGGATGGGCATAAGGGACCAGAACGATCCCAAGTTGGAGGCAGCTACAGAGGAGGTATATGGGAAGGAGTTTCACTCAGGTCTCATGAAGGCTTGGACAGGAAAGTATGCTGGACTCACTGTCCAGAAAGCCAAGGAAGCCGTGAAGCATGATTTGGTTGCTTCTGGCTTGGCCGACTCGATGTACGAAATTGTGAACAGGCCCGTTTATTGCAGGTGCGGTGCGGAGTGCGTCGTCAAGATCTTTTCCGACCAGTACTTCATAGACTACGGAAACCCAGATTGGAAGATGCTCGTCAAAGAGTGCCTCGGAAGGATGGAGATACTGCCCTCGGAACTAAGGATCGAGTTCGAGAATGTCGTGGATTGGCTTCGTGAGAAAGCTTGTGCAAGGAGGAGCGGGCTCGGCACGAAGCTTCCTTGGGACCCAACTTGGATAATCGAGTCTCTTAGCGACTCAACGATCTACATGGCTTACTACATCGTGTCAAAGTACGTAAATGCATATGGCGTAACTGCCAACCAGCTCACGGACGAGGTCTTCGACTACATTTTCCTTGGGCATGGAGACGCAGAATCTGTTGCGGAGAGGTCGAACATACCAAAGCAGGTTTTGGAGGAGATGCGGAATGAGTTCACATACTACTACCCTCTGGACAGCCGCCACTCCGGCAGGGACTTGATTTGGAATCACCTGACATATTTCATCTACAACCACGTTGCAATATTTCCGAGAGAGCTATGGCCGAAGCAGATCGTGGTGAATGGGAGCGTATTGATGGAGGGACAGAAGATGAGCAAGTCGCTGGGTAACATAATACCTCTGAGGGACGCGATAAGGCAGTATGGGGCAGACGCGCTGAGGCTTGCTGTACTTTCAACTGCCGGCCTGCTACAGGATGCGGATTTCAGCAGGGAGATCGCGGGATCGATGAGCAGGTGGATTCAGCGGTTCTATTTGAACGCGGAGGAAGTTCTGAATCAGAAGAAAGACTGCGCAGAGGAGCTTGGAAATTACTTGGACAAGTGGATGGTGAGCCGCCTGTATGATAGGGTAAAGAGGGCGACCGAAGCGATGGAGACATTGGATGTCAAGGAAGCCATTAACCAGACGATCTACCTTTTGGATCAAGACCTACAGTGGTACCTGAGGCGCGCGTCGGCTTCAAGAAAAGGGGGTGCACAATCGCGGGTACTCAAGGAGGTAATCGAGGTGAGGGTCAGGTTGCTTTCGCCTTTCGCTCCATACACATGCGAAGAGGTCTGGAGCATGCTCGGGAAGGAGGGTTTCGTGTCAAATGCACCTTGGCCCATTTACGAAGAGGCAAAGATCGACAAGAAGGGCGAAGCTTGCGAGGAGTTGGTCAGGGAAACGCTGAGGGATGCGCTGAACATTCTGAAGGTCCTCAAGCTTGCGCCCAAGAAGCTTCACATGTATGTTGCAGCAGGCTGGAAGTGGCGCTGCACGATGGCCTGCCTTGAATCACTTGAGAAAGGCCTTAGCTTGGGTGAGACGATGAAGCTGCTGATGGGCTTTGGAGATATCAAGGGAAAGGGACGTGAAGCTTCCGAGTTCATAAAGCGCGCGATGGAAGAGTTTGCAAGGACACCACAAGAAAAAAGGAAGGATATGCTAGCCCTTGGTATCATTCCAGAAGCTCAGGTACTAAGCGATGCGAAGGATTTTCTTTCCAAAGAACTTAGTGTCGAGGTATTTATCTACGATGAGGACGATGCTGCAAGACACGACCCAGCCGGCAGGGCAAAGTTTGCAAAACCATACAGGCCTGCGATTTACTTCGAATAGCTTTCATCAGCGAGGTAAGATACTAAATTTTCTTCGACAGTATGGCAAACCTCCTCGTCTCGACCATCCCTTGCCTTTCGTAGAATGAGTAGTTCTTCCCACCTCCCCAAGCGAACCAAACGTTCCTCGCCCCCTTCGATTGCAGCATCCTTAAGCACATGTGAAATATGACCGTCCCGATCCCCCTGTTCCTGTGGTCGGGCAGAACCCCGAAGGGACCGAAGTGTTCGATCAGGCCATCTGTTGCGACCTGGCAATATCCAACTATCTCCTCATCCTTAAGCGCTATCGTTGCAAAATCGAGGCTGCCTGCGCGCATCTCAAGCGTTCTCCTGAGGTCCTCCTCCCATCCTGGAAAATTTTTCCTGAGGAATAGAAGGAGATCCAGAACATGTTCCCCATCTAGTTGCTGGAACCGGTAGCCTTCCTTTACCAACTTTTCCTCGATCTCAAGGACATATTTTGGTGTATCATATCCCATCAGCGACCTAGACATGGATACCGAATCCCTGCTCACCTCCTCGAAGCCGTTCTTCAGGAAGAAGTTCATCGCTTCCGGATATGCTTTGACATCCACTCCTGGCACCACATACTTGGGCCCTCCAGAGATGATGATCTTTTTGACACCCTTTTCCTTGTGCCTCTTCTCGATTTCGTGCAACAGCTCGGTTCCGATCCCCTTCCTCCTGTGCTCTGCCCTCACGCCAATAATATTCACATAGCCTAGGTTTTTTTGGACAGGCGCGAAGATGAAGCCGATCACCTCCGACCCCAATTCTGCGATCAGACAAAGGCTTGGATCATAATTCTCTTGCAGTATGACCTTTTGTCGGAAAACCTCTGGCCCCATCCTGTCTTGGGGCATGGCCTCATCCAAAAGTTCCAAGACCTGCCTCTCGTCCCTTCCCCTGAATTCCCTAATCCTCATCGCCGCACGCTCCGATATATTGAGCTTCCCATATTTTAAATGAACGTGGCTTCCAATTAGGTTCGCCTTCAGCGCTATTCAGCAACTGGAACTGGAGGAGCGAAACTCTTAAGTCAATCCTTCAAAACACCCACGAACGGTGACCGAGAAAGCCGAGATTGACAGACGCTCGAGAGCTCAGCCTGGGAGAGCGTTCGGCTGAAGACCGAAATGCTGGTCGTAGACCGAATTGTCGCCTGTTCAAAAGTCCGCTGAAAATCAGGCTCTCGGCACCTCTTCCTCAACTACTTAATTATGCAAGCCTGTCAGGCTTGCACATCGAGCGCAAAGTAACTAACATCCTTCTTTCTAAAAACGCTATGAGAAGACGGCCCTCCAGATATTGGGTTCAAGCTTTCTACCACGATCTTACGATTCGTGCCAACATATGCGTGAACAAGCACGCCCCTCAAGCCTGCCATTGCCCTCATCAGTTCAGCATCATTGTTTTCAAGAAGGCCAGCCTCCCCAGCAAGTTTGCCACATCACGGTATCCACTGGGAGACGAGCCCATGGCTGAAGGCACCATAATACCAAGATCGAGAAGAGCCTGCAGGGTTAGCTGGACAAGCCTCTCTATGCCACGATAGCTCCTCTCGCATCTGAGCTCTTCGACAAGCTCTCTTATGGTATTGGCTTGTTGGTCGGGCCTCTTTAAAATATCTATTCCAACGCCCTAGCGATTATGGCGAATCGGTTTTTTATGTGCTTTGAGCACCAGCATCTGATGCAATTCGGCTTCATGCCCACACCCGCACCAAGATACGTAATTGTATCAGAATTAAGAGCTGCCGAAAATCCATTGGGGTTGATGTGAAGTGAAGCCCTTCTCAGAATCCTTAAAAGGCATCCAATTATCAAAAATTCGAAGACCGATGTTGCGCGATCCTGAAAAGTTCATCGAGGACAGCGTTCGTGCCATACGCGAACGGGTTGGCACAGCAAAGGCGGCAGTGGCTGCGTCTGGAGGAGTTGACAGCACAACGACCGCCATGCTTGGAAAAAGGGCATTGGGGGAAAACCTGACAGTCCTGTTCCTCGACGACGGTCTCATGAGGAAGAACGAGCCCGAATCGGTTACCGATTTTTATAGAGGGCTTGGATTGGTCGTCAGATTGGTCAATGCGAAAGATGAGTTCCTAGCAGCCCTAAAGGGCTTAAGCGATCCGGAGGAGAAGAGGAAGGCCTTCAGGGATACCTTTTACAGAGTTCTTTCAAGGTCTTTGGAAGAGCTTGGGGCAAAGTTCCTGCTACAAGGTACGATAGCTGCAGATGTCGTCGAAACCAAGAAGGGAGTGAAGACCCAGCACAACGTTCTAGAGCAGATCGGAATCAACGCAGCGAAGGCTTACGGATATGAGCTCTTGGAACCACTAAAGGAACTGTACAAGGACGAGGTAAGGCAAGTAGCAAAAGCACTTGGATTGCCTCAAGACAAGGTCGGGAGGAGGCCATTCCCAGGCCCTGGCCTATCGATAAGGATCTTGGGCGAGGTCACGGAAGAAAAAGTGGAACTCGTCAGGGAGGCTACATCGATCGTCGAGGAGGAGACCGAAAACTTTCGATGTTTCCAGGCCTTCGCCGTCTTGGCTAACGACAAGGCGACTGGAGTTTCTGAGAGCGGTGGCAGGAAGTATGGCAACATTATCATCATACGGATAGTAGACTCAACCGACGCGATGACCGCCGTTCCAAGCGAAATCTCCTGGACTCTCTTGGAGAGGATGAGAAACCGAATCTTGAAAGAGATTCCATCCGTCACGAGAGTCCTTTATGACATCACTCCCAAACCACCATCAACGATAGAGTTTGAGTGAATTTCAACACATCCTTAGCAGGCTATTAATCGCTCCAATGGTTTCTTGCCGTTTCAAAATTGACACTAATATTTTGACATTAGGGCTATTTCTATTCCACGAATGTTAACAGATTGAAGACTTGCACTTATCGCTCTCAATGGCCAAAGTTTCCGATGCTGCCAATTACTCTTCTAATGATTAATTTCTGAATGCACCAACTTGAGAAGAAAATACTTACGGGGCCCTCTTTTAAAAACTACAGAGAGTAAGAGAATGTAGATGGGAGGAAGCGCATTATTTGTTAAAGGTCTTAATTCTAGAGGGCATTCGGAAATGAAAAAGTTCTATTTTCTTGCACCAGAACGGAAGTTAATTTTATTGACCAAACTTCATATTGGGTTGGCACAACTTCCTAATGCTGAAATAGATCACAATCAGAGGGGCTGCAAGAATTATCATTCCAAGAGGGAACTCTGGAACTGTGATCATTGTGTAAGAGGCCGTTGAAGTACCGGAAGGGCATCTGTCGATCTTCGTACCTCCTTGCGGACCTGGCAAGAGCGTAGATGTTGAAGAACCCTGATATGTTCGCCCAACGATGTTCGTTACCGAATATCCAGTTGCGCCAAGCGAAGTCAGGTAGCTCCTCTTCGCCTCAAGCTTAATGTAGCCATAGCTGCTAGTAGTGCTGTCTGTGAGTTTCACAGCTATATTGCCACTCGATGATTGGTAACGAGTTCCAGAACTCATCGAACTGAAGGTGCTAGAATCACCATCGTTCCAAGTTGTAGCGCCATTATCCTTGTAGCATAGCTTCAGCTTACCCTCCGACGAGCCTGTGGCCACGAACATCAAGGAGAAGTCCTCGGCCCCAATTGTGAAATTTATTTCATACTTGTCACCAGAGGTCATGCTGGAGACGGCGAAATTGCCCAGCCTTATCGCTATGGCCAGGCTGTCGGAATCGCTTCCAGCCTGGAGGCCGTTCACGCCTGTCTTTCCAATGATATCATAGGGAGAGGAGATATAGGTGACATAGATCTTCGGCTTATTCGATGTAGCCTCCTTCGTGTAAAAGGCAACGGCGTAACTGCTGGCTTCAGCGGTGCTCTTGAATATCCATCCGTAATTCGTGGATGGTGTCTGGACGAAGTTCCGAACATCATAGGTGACCGTCCAATTTTTGTAACCACTACTACTTACGGAAATCTGATCGGTCGCCGTGCTGTTGAAGTCCCCCCCTACGGTTGTCCACGAGTTCGTGCCATCGTACGTGTTCCAGGTTACCCCCGCCTCCGTCCAAGCCCTTTCCGGGCTCTGTTGCACCCTGTGGACGCTGACCGTAAACCCTCCGCTCTGATAGAATGTACCGGCATAGAGTGAAACTTTGGATAAATCAACATACGCATAGGACGGGATGCTCGTGAGGTCGAATTTGACTATCGCCCTGCGAATTTTTGGAGAGGCGCCGTATCCGACGTCCATAGATGTGGTGCCTCCATAGTTAGTGTTGGGGTTTTTCGAACTCATGTAGGAATCCGCTGAAGATGACGTGATGGTCGTTGTCGTTAGGCTGTCCCAGTCAGACGAACTTGTTCCGGATAGGTCGCCCAGCGCAGGATCGGTGGCCAGAGCACCTGGAAGTATGGAAACTAGAAGGATTAAAAAGATTAAGCAGAGGGCGCTTTTCTTCACAATGGCCACCTTTACAATCATCACCATCTGTTTTTCAAAGACGGAGTCCATGCTTTATTTTTATCCATAGTTCTCAGAGACTTAAATCCGGACCTATCCCCATGGGTTATGACAAACCATGAAGATAAGCCTAGACTGTCTGGCAGCTATCTTCATCGATATAAATCTCTTTCTTCCTGAGGAGGCCCCATTCTGATCAAAGCTTGAGCCGTTAAGACATATGTCGAAGGCCTGAGCTTCAGCAGAGTTGCCAGCGTTTCAGATGAACTCGGCTACTGCTTGAGCTATGAGGCTGTGAGGAACTGATTCCACAGCGCTGGCGAGCTTCTGTCTCAGATCAAAGCGCAGGGGTGGCTTCATAGCCATAGACGAGACTGTAGTTTGGAACCTCATCAAAAGAGCCTACATTTGGGCTGCAAGGGAGATCAGGTCAGGCGATGTTATAGATATTAATATATCCAGAGTAAGAGGCATTGCAGAGTGTTTAAGGTTCATGGATATCGTTAAGGGCTCATGCGCAAACAAGCTGACGATCTACACAGATAGGGGGCCGTGATACGATTGGCCAATGGCTTTTCTAAAGATCAGAAGGAGAAGGAAGATATTCGGCAGAAGAAATGCGATAGAGTTCTGGTTCGGCATGCTTAAGAGGAGGGCAAGGCAGTTCAACGTTTGCTTTCCAACTTATAGCTCGAGTGTATCGAAGAGATAGATCAGATCGTTGTTTGCGTTAAGTTTGCAGTCTCTCGTATCCAGGCGGATGGCAAATCTGCATGCGCTTAATGGTTCAAATGGGAATGCATGCCCATCGCTCCACAACCTAATGCTGCCTACCGCCCCAGCACCTTTCTAAGTTCGCTCGAGGTCATAGTCCTCTCTTCGAACGTCCTTTCTTCCTTCGCCCTCATGAATCTTTTCTCAACATCTTGGAAATCATTCTCATATATGTGGAAACTATTTGTGAAGTCCACGTACTTTCCAACCTTGAATCGCTTACCCGCCTTTTCACTCAAACTCTCCGCTATTCTTTTCTGGAGCTCGGTCAGAGCGTACATGTTCCAGAACGCCGCCTTGTATGCATCCCTAGACCTCCAGCTCGTCTCCATCACGAGCTCTTCTCCGTAGACCCTGCACCAGATCCTCTGGAGGCACGGTGGGTGCTCGAGCTTCCCATCAACCCATGGCTTCCAAGTGATCGCTTGAGCCCTCCTGCTGCACCCAATGATCTCCAACCCTCCTACAAGCTTCCTCTCATTGAGCTTCGAGACTATGTATTCTATTTGGTCCACCTTCACCTCGCCAGGTAGGCCATACTCGAAGAGCCGCTCGTGGTACTCATAGGGGCGCTTGCCCTCATGCACAAGGTGGTCTTCCGTTCCATCCACGACCTCCGCAACATATCTCTCCAAGTCCTTCAAGCTGCCGCAAATTCCTGCCCTGTGTATCCTCGGCTCCGAGAAGGGGTTGCTAACGACCATCAGCATCGTAGCATCCTTGCTGTACTGGTCGTATTCTGTGTAAGCAGAAACTCCATACCTCCAAACTAGCTCTACGGCCTTCTCCCAAACCTCGGCGATGCCCTCGCCCTCAACTAAGAAAATCGGTGGGTTCGTCATGACCTGATCAGCAAACCAACGCTTAAGGCATGCTTTGTGCATTGCAGCTTAAGCGTTTCTAGAGAAAAGTTGTGCTTTGCAAGCAATTTGGGGTGCAAGGTGAGGGGAATAGCTACTTTTACGTGCACGGCTCATACTCTGTATGATTTTTAAGCCAATTTTGAGCTCAAATTAGTATTATAAATAAAATTTATATACTCTACTACGTACAGACGTGTACGTAAAATATGACACGCGGCATCCGCCTCGTTATAAAAAGGAGGTATGGAGAACTCGCCCTAGAGGGCGAAAGCGTTGAGGAACTCAAAGCCCTGCTCCAAGATGTCGCGAAGGTCGACGAAGCCGTAAACCTCATTCTCGAGAGCGAGAAGCTTGTCCAAGCTGGTGCGGAGCTCGAAGACATCGTCACCTACAGGGGAGACAAGCCCATCATAGTCGTAAGAAGGGAGCTCCTGACCGTGAGGGAGGCGATACTCCTGCTCCTTTATGCATCAAGTACAGGAGAGCTTAGAGCTTCCGAGATAAATGAGCAGCTCACCGAAAGCGGAATACTGTCAGCAGGTTACAACTCAAGGATCTCTGAGATGACCAGAGAGGGGCTCATCATAAAGGGGGAGGTCGGATACAAGCTAACAGAGCAGGGCAAACTCGTTGTAAAGGACATCATTAAGAGGATAAGGGGTGTTGAAAAAGTTGAGTGAGAAAAAAGATTTGAAAGTAAGGCTCGAGATCGATGGCCAAAGCGCAGAGTTCGAGGGTTCACCAGAAGAGGTTGTATCTGCAGCCCTGAAGTACCTGGCGCAAGCATACCCAGCTCTATCAATTGTAAAGAGGATCGTGTTCTCTCCAGACTTGGTAGAGCTCATCGGGAAGCTATCTCCAGCCCTCTCCATCGCCGAAAATGGCGCGATCATAGTGAAGAAGGAGGTTGCAACCGAAGATGGAATTCTTCTCGTAACCGCCGGTTCAGATATAGCTTCCAAACTTGGAAAGAGGGGAGACCCGTCCATGAGCATCGAGGAGATAGTCCTGACACTGAACATGGCTGAGAAGACGGTGAGGAACGTTTGCAGCCTCCTTTCAAAGCAGGGCCACATAATCAGAGATGGTAAGGGCAGGTACAGGATATCGCAAACTGGCATCTTCCATTTGCTTTCAAGGTTAGGAACGGGTGAGAAAACTTGAGCGAAAACAGGGAGCTGAAGGTAAGGGTCAGACTTGGCGATTGCGAAGCTGAAGTCGTGGGTCAGAAGGAGGACGTCTTGGAGATACTTGCAAACTTTGAAAAGGTGGTCTCTAACTTGACCTCAGCTATCAGGTATCAGAGCTTAGAGCAGAAACCCGCGGTCCAGACCGAGGATGTGCCCCAAGTGCAGATGGAAAGGAACATCCAGGCGCCCGATGCCATCATCAAGCTTCTCTCGACTGACTGGGGAAACAGGCCACGCAACCTCACGGACATAATGGGTGCACTTGAGGTTAATGCGATACATTTCCCAAAGGGAACTATTGCGGGCCGCCTTACAGACCTCACTAGGAAAGGGATCTTGCGAAGGGTGAAGACTGCTGGCGGGTTCGGCTATGTGCTAGTCAAAAACCCGCAGGAGGTATCCCAACAGTAGGGATGCAGCAGGCTGCCCAGCCCGACCTATGAGCTTGGCAGCCTTTAACGGTGATGCCTATGTCCCGCCACATCCCTGAATTCACGGGGTCAGGCCTCGTACCTATAAGCGTACCCATGGGCCTAGATGGCTTCCTCGGAGCCTCCAGCTTCACTCTCCCAGAGGAGGACGACCAGCAATATCCGCTTGAGGTCTGCTTCTTGCCAAGTTGCGATGAGGAAACAACCATAGTAGGTCTCGATGCATCCGCTTTCTGCCTCGGCGAGTGCGATAGGGGAGCGATCGTGGCTGTCAGGGCTGCAATGGTGTCAAAGGCAAGGTCGACGAAGTACAAGGCAAAGAGGTTCGGCCCAATGCCATTCATTGTTCCATTCATGGGAGGGGATTCACAGCCGCAAGATCCGATGAGCTTTATCGAGGGCTACATCAAGGATTACGTTTTGAAAAGTATCTCGAACTCGATAATACTTTGGGATGGTCGTCTTCAGCTTGTCGAAGGTTTCTTGGGTGAGCTTGAATACGCGAGAGAAAATGGCAACGTGATAGTTGCGCTTTCGAAAGAGGCGCTCAGCTACTACCATCCAGTTCACGAGAAGATAAGGGAGCTGGACCGTCCTTTCGTGGCCATCTTAGGTTCGGACAAGTTGAAGACAAGCGTGGCTACGAAGCTTGAGGCGAAAGGCCTTGTGCTGAAGGCCGAGCACTCCCCACCCAAAACAAACGAGAAGGTTGCCGAGGACTTTGCCAAGATCGTCGCCAACGACCTCATAGGCTCTGGCTATCCCGAAACCCTGAGGCTAGCACACATACTTTGCAAATTCTCCCCAACCGAAGTGATAGGCCTGAGGCAGGCTGTTCTGGACAAGACGAACATAGAGCTCAGGAGAAAGAACGACGCCAGGAAGATAATCTTTGGCGCCCTCTGGGGTTGAAGGGCCTTGTTGCGGCTCTACAGGAAGGATGGCGATACACTCGAGATCATCGAGTACCCGTCCGGAAACAGGGAGAAGGGCGAGTACTTGGGGGTCGAGGACAGGAATGGCCTTCTCATTCTTCAGATAATCGAAACCACATACCTGGAGATCCCTGGTCTCGTGGAGGATATGCTGAAAGAATCTCCCACCATATCACTGGAGACGAGCGAACTCGATGTACTTGACCTTGAGTCGATCCTTCAGCAGGTAAAGAATGCAATCCTCCTCAAGTGCAAGGTTCGGGGTGCGATCGTCAATGGCTCATTCGTGCGCGATGTTGCATGGATTCCATCAAGGGTGAACTGCTCCATCAAGCCTATAGATGATGCGCTCGTTCTTTCTTTTCTTTCCAAGATCGGGACCAGGCCGATGCCTGTGGGAAAGACCAGATCGGGTGCAGCTTTCGTCCTCGATGCCGAAGATTTCGATGGGTCTCTCACTGTTATAACTGGAAAGAAGGGAACGGGCAAATCGCATCTGAGCAAGCTGATCTTGAAGGCGCTTGTTGATTATGGGGCTCCATGCCTTGTGTTTGACGTGAATGGCGAGTATGGGACGAGCCGCATCAATGGTGGTAAAGACAAGGTCATAACACTGGTTCCAGGAGAGAACTTCAAAGTGACTTTGGATTATGTGGGTCTCGATGTATTCCTTGGACTGATGGAGCAGACAATGTCGCTGCCCTCCAACTCGAGCTGGGAGCTGAGGAGGATCTGGGAGCCTCTCCAATCGAGGGGCAGCGTGACGATACGCGGGATAAGGAACCAGATCTTCTCGAGCAGGGTGAATGAATACGTAAAAGATGCTCTTGTCAGGAGGCTCGACGCTCTCGATGGATCCGGACTTTTCACAGAATTTCCGGACGACAACACTGCATTCGAGCAGTATCTACTTGCAGATGGTGGTGTCGCACTGATATTCGACCTCCACAAGCTTCCGAATGTCTTCAAGAGCATGGTCGTCGAGCTGATCCTGAAGAAGGTGAAGTCGATGCTTGAAAGCCAAAAGCTTCCTGCCATCTTCCTTTTTGCCGAAGAGGCCCACATTTACCAACAGCACACTTTCTGGGAGGATATTGTTACGCGCATGAGGCACCTCGGTATCTTCTCCATCTTCGTAACGAACGAGCCGAACAGCCTTTCAGAGACGATCTACAGGCAGGCGGATAATATCTTCCTTTTCAACTTCACGAACGAAAATGATCTGGCCTTCGTCTCGAAAGCTTCTACAGTCGATGCGCAGACGGTCATAAGCTTAGTCAAGAGTTTGCCAATCCACCACTGCCTGAGCTTCGGAAGGATGACACTTGACCTCCCGATCGTTGTGAGGGTCGAGGAGGAGAAGTACTTTAAGCCAGCAGAGACGAGGTGCTTCTTCAGGAAGCCTACCTCTGGCGGCGGAAAGCACCCAGGCCCGGAAACTGCGCGCTTCCGGCCAATTCCTCAGAGATCCTAAGCAGTTGGTTGTATTTTGCAGTTCTCTCCCCTCTAGCAGGCGCGCCAGTCTTTATCTGTCCTGAGCCTATGCCTACCGCTATATCAGCTATGATCGGGTCCTCTGTCTCTCCAGATCTATGGCTAACGACTACGCCATAACCGTTCTTCGCTGCAAGCCTGGCTGCTTCGAGGGCTTCGGAAAGCGTTCCGATCTGGTTGACCTTTAGCAGGAGCGCATTCGCCGCTCCCATCGATATCCCCTTCGAGAGGCGCTTGATATTTGTTACAAAGATGTCGTCACCCACTATCTGTACCCTGTCACCAACTTTTCTCGTAATCTCGGTAAAAGACTCGAAGTCCTCTTCATCGAATGGGTCCTCGATCGAGAGCAGCGGATATTCTTCCACAAGGTCGAGCAGCATCTGCATCAGCTCCTCTTTTGCAAGCTCCTTTCCATCCACAATGTACTTGCCCTTCTCGTAAAAGCTGGAGGAGGCGCAGTCGAGCCCGAGCATGACCTGCTTCTTAGGATCATATCCTGCCGTTTCGATTGCAATTAGCAAGTTGTCCAGAGCACTCCTGATATCGGCAAGGTCCGGTGCGAAGCCTCCCTCATCTCCCACATTGATCGACGAGGGACCGCATTTTTTACGAAGCAGCTCCTTAAGCGCTTGGTACACCTCGGCCCCTGCCCTGAGAGCTTCTTCGAAGCGTTCGAAGCCAGCGGGTATTATCATGAACTCCTGAAAAGAGAGGCGGGTTCCGGCATGTTTTCCACCGTTTATGATATTCATGAGAGGGACTGGCATCTTCGTGGCCTGCGTTCCGCCGAGGTACTTGTAGATGGGCTGTCCCAGCGCTGCCGCCGCAGCTTTTGCAGCGGCAAGTGAGATCGCAAGAGTCGTGTTTCCACCCAGTACTTTCTTCTGCTCCGTTCCATCCCGCTCCACAAGAAACCTGTCTATTCCCTCTTGGTTCGTTACATCGAAACCGACAAGCGCAGGACCTAGCTTCATATTTATGATCGAGACAGCCTTCAGCACGCCTTTGCCGCCAAATCTCCTCTTATCCCCGTCTCTGAGCTCCAGTACCTCATAAACTCCTGTTGAAGCCCCGGAGGGTACCGCAGCGCGACCAAAAGCTCCGCCCTCTGTAACTACCTCTGCCTCAACCGTCGGATTTCCCCTTGAGTCCAGTATCTCCCTCGCCCTCACCTTTCTTATTTTGTGATTGCCTGTAACCATCGTCACGACCACTGAACCGTCCAAGCCAGTTTTTACGGCTATCTGCCAATGCCGATGAAGGGGATGGCAAATTCAGCAAAAATGAGCAGTATCACAGAACCAATTACTAGCCTCTTTCCCAGCTGTCTGTCGATGTTCGATGCCCAAAGGATGGCGCCAGCGATGGCAAGAAGGCCGTAAGTTGCGGAGATTATGTTTACCACAGCCCTCAATACCATAATTCCGAACCTGGCAGCTCCTTCCGCAGCTCCTGAAAGGATTCCCTGCACAAAGTTGTCAAACCAATCCGCCGTAATCGTCTGTGTTTGGTTTCCAACCGGCTCTGCTATTGCAACGGCTGGCATAGCGGAAATGAAAAGCATAATGAATATGGTTGTTCTCAGCTTCATTTCTTTCGGTTATCGTCAAAAGGGTATTTAACCACCAATGAAAATGCCATTCCGGTGCCCTGGAGCTGGTCACCTGTTCCTCAGCTTCGAGATGGCTGGAGGATTCTGCCTTATAATCCGCTCCGCCCATCCCTCGATGCTTTCGTCAGGAGGCACTTGCTTCTTCAAATAAACGCCGGTCCTGCCAGAAGCATCTCTCCTTAGCAAGACCCTCTCCCTCTCCCTGATCAGGTCGATGCTGATCCCAAGAAGCTTCGCTACCTCCACTTCAGAGCCCAGGATGGACATTTCTAAATGTCCCCTCTCATTTGGCTCTATGAGCACGAGCCTCTTGTCAACACCTCTCGTTCTCCGCTGCCCCATAACATCGGAAAGTGAGCAGATACCACCAAATTTGTAGAACTCATGTTCGAGCGTTTTGAGCTTTACGAGCGGGAATGTCACAACGATATTATTTCGTAGCTGTATCGTCGCTTTCAAAGCATGCGAAGGTGTTGCCATCGTCACGAAGCGCGCCAATGGCTCGTAGCCGATGTCGGAAAGCGCCAACTCCACTTTGTATGAGGGAATGACGTCCAAAGCGACTATGTCGATGTCGCTCCTCGCGTTTACATCGCCACGCGCTGCGCTTCCATGCAGAAACGATACAACACCTCTGGCCTCCAATGAGGACATCACCTTCATGGCCTCCTGCCTCATCTCTCTGAGCATTTTGAAATGCCCTTCAGTATAGATGACTTCGCGCAAAAGGGGCCTTCTAACAGGTTTGACTCTTGTCATGCGCTTCTTTTCCAAATTACTACAAACCGATCAGCTAGCTTTTAATCTAATCGTTCGATTACTTGGGAAACGCTAATATCACATCTCTAACGCCAAGAAGCTCTTTGGGGAAGAAAAACTGATCCAAGATCTCCTCCCGTTGGCACTCCTGCTCGCCACACCTCCAGCTGCATATTTGGTGCTCCGCCTTATGAAGGCGAGGAGCGCGATCGTGGAAGCTTCCCCGATACATATCATATTACGCACAAGGGCTTTGAACCGTTTTCTGGAAGAGGCACCAAAGCGCCACCCGAGGTTTGCTTCGGTTCTTTCTCAAATCTTGCTTGCATTCTTCCCGGTACTCGTCTTCCTTTTCTTCCTCCTGTTCGGCACGAACCTCCTCAACCTAGTTGGGAGGCCATCCGAGGCGAACCAAGTTTCGCTTGTGATTCCTGGCGTCACGCTTGGCCTTCGTGAGATGCCTTACGTCATGGCTGCTCTCTTCGTGGGCGTTGCGTTCCACGAATTCGCGCATGGTATTGTTGGATCGAGCAAAGGCATACCGATCAAGTCTGTTGGTGTCGGGCTCTTCCTATCTCTTGGCTTTGCCTTGGTCGAGTTTGATGACGATGGTTTCAAGAAGGTCGACAGGGGATCGAGGATCAGGGCCATAGCTGCCGGGCCATCGGCCAACATGGTGGTATCAGCCATCATGATCCTCCTGATCAGCTTGCTTTCCTCAAGCGCCAGTGGTATCGTAGTATTGAGCGTTACACCTCCCGCAAGCTCATACCTGAAAACATGGGATGTCATAACAAAAATCAACGGAACTGAAATGCTCTCTGATGCCAAATTCAGGTCATACATGGCATCTGTCAAGCCCGGAGACCTACTTGTTGTGCAGACGCTCGAGGGGATTTTTTATGTGAGGGCTGGGACGAACCCTTCCAACAGCAGCAGGGGCTATCTTGGTATCTCTGTAACCAGTTACATTCCAGTTCTGGAGTTCATGGGTTTGAAGGGTTCATATGACTTTGTTCTTCTCTTGAGCTGGATCAACTTGGCAAACTTGAGTTTGGCTGTTGTGAATGTCGCACCCATCGATCCTCTCGACGGCGGTAAGATTATCGATGAACTGCTTCCAGACAACAAAAAACCATTTGTGAGAGCTCTAAAGCTTGCCATATTTTCTATGACGGCCATAATCCTCGTGGGGAACTTCGTCCTCTCCGCCTATAGGTTCGGCCTATGAGCTCCCGCACATGCAGCCTCTGTGGAACAGGAAATTGGAGGCACTCAATTCCCTTCACTCGTGAAACGCTTTGCGACAGCTGTTTCAGGAGGAGGTTCCTGGAAAGGGTTAGGAGGACATTGAACAAGCTGAAGCTTTTGAATATCGAGAGCAAGCTTTTGCTCGGAGTTTCGGGAAGTTGTGAGAGCCTCGCCATGGCAGAAGCGATTTGGAAGCTGGAATCGAAGTACAAGGGTGTCCAGCTTTCCTTCGTCCATGTTTCGAGGTGGGATGATCACAAAGAGGAGGAAGCTATCGCTGGAACTTTTGAAAAACTAGGCCTTCCATTGAACTTGCTTAGAACCATCCAATTGAAGGAAAGATTTGGTTTCAATCTTCCAGACTTGGTCAAAGATGGCATCGTCTCCGAGAGGGAGCTGTGCAGTGCATGCCAGAGTCTGGTGTCGGGCGCCTTGACCATCGAGGCTGTAAGGTCGGGCGCTGATATCCTTGTCTGCGGGGATTCTGCGGACGAACTGGCAGAGGAGGCGCTTTCCCTCCTTTGCGTTGGCAGATTTGGGAGAATGGATGTAAAGAAAGAACTCTTGGACGGCACGATTTGGTGCATCCGGCCACTCAGCCATGTCCTGAGAACTGAAGCTGAGAGCTTTCTGGATTCTTACGGGATCCATGCTAAGTACTCTTGCCCGTACAGGGGGCTCCGAAGAAGGGAGTTCGCTGGATCGCTCAAGGCAATAGAAGAAAAACATCCTGGATCGGTTTTCTCAACCCTAAAATCGTTGCTCGATCTCGCGCGTTCATAACATGAAAGATTGGCATCCAGCTCTTGGATGCATAGTTAAAGGCGCCTTTCCCCAATCACATAGATTCGGGAAAGATTTTATTCTAGCGGAGCGTAACGATCGTTGGCGGCGGGTAAGGCTGGGAGGCTTGCCCTCTCCTACAAACCTGAAACGGGCAACATGCTGGGGCCAGTAACCTGAGGAGCGCGACCAAGCGCTCCAGGGGGCCTGCCTGCCACTGGGTTGAAGTCCAGCTCTGTCGGGCGAGTGCAGGAGTAGGCGCATCTGTAGGGGTGCGCCGTATCCCTAACCGACGAATGCGCCAGGCCCGGGAGGGAGCAGCGGTAAGGCGGGCTACTTTGCGCTGGCAGAAAAACTGGGCTGACTGGCGGAGGCAGGTACTCCTGAAGAATGCTGGCCGCCATCCGAGGGAGCCGCCGCCAATTGAACAACTCAACATCCGGGTTTAAAAAAGCCCCAGCTAGAGGCCAGGCGCACGCCTTCAAATTTAGCTTATCCTTTAAAAAAAGCATGTCCTAGCGACTACAATATAACCTCAAACTAATCAAGCGCAAAATGCCAAAGCCATCATGAGCAAAGCGCAAATATAAGATAAGATTCGGGCTGAACCGATCAAAAACAGGTCTTGAGTAAAAGGGATTTGTCGGTTTTTTCTTCACTGAGCCGATTCCTCTTGGGCTACGGAGTTTAGGTACCTGTCAAGCCTCATGTAGTCCTTAAGGAAGAGCATTCCCTTTTCAGTTGCTTCATATATTTGCCCGTTCGTGTCGGGGCTTTCCGTGATTTTCACAAGTCCACGGCTCTCGAGGAATGTCAGATATCTTTGGAGCTGCGAGTGGCTAAGGTTTGCCTTGTACATCACGTGTGTCTTCCTTGCCCCTCCTGCAGCTGCCGAGATTATTGAGGCAAGAATCTCCAAACCGCTTCTGTTTTTAAACCTTGTTTCATTCGACATAGCTCACACCGCGCAACCTCAAAATTGGTTTTCACTTCGCTTCTTATAAACAGTTACCTTTAATGTTCATTTATTATCAAGTATTATTTTATGTATTGTAATTTTTTAGAAAATCGCCCCTCTCGGCTACAACTTCTCTAGCACCTTTTTATGGTAATCCCCTCTAGTGATTTTGTCTCGAAAACATAAGCCTTTATTAGAGAGTTCGGCAGCTCCAAGGTGGAGGCGCGTGTGTTTTGGCTAGCCACGCTTACGTTCTGATTAATGTTGAGATAGGGGCTGAAGGGGATGTGGTCAAGCAACTGGAGGCTAATGCAGGGGTAAGGGAGGCTTGGGTGGTCTATGGTGTCTATGACATAGTCGCGAAGGTAGAGGCAGAGAACACAGACAAATTGAAGGAGATAATAAGCGATAACATCAGGAGGTTGGATGGCGTCAGGAACACCCTCACCCTCATTCCAATAGAGGGATTCGAGAAGAAAAAGTAGTCGGAAATGGGCGCACTAGCCCTTTGCCCTAGAGGTGCGCAAATTGGCAACAACCGGCCGAACGATGACCGGATACTGGTCAGACTACAGATATTTACCTGCTAGCAGGTGTAGCGGTGCATGAAGCGCGTAGGTTCACGTGAATACCGCCGGATGCAAGAGCAGATGATGAAGCGGATGGGGATGAAGATGGAGGAGGTTCCAGGCACCATCGAGGTTACGATACGCACACCTGAAAAGGTGATAAAGATCCAAAATCCATCGGTCGTAAGATACGAGCTCCAAGGTCAGACATTCTTCCAGGTGGCTGGAACTCCTGAGGAATCTGCTTCAACTCCGTCAGAGGCGCCTCCTCTTCAGTTGCCGGAGGAAGACATCCTATTGGTTGCCCAACAAGCTGGTGCAAGCCAGGAGGATGCAAGGAAAGCACTGGAAGCAACTGGAGGAGATCTCGCGCAGGCAATAATCCTGCTTAAGAAGACCTAGCTGGTCGATCTTGCCCTGATCCAGTTCTCACCTTAACTGCCACTCCCCTCTTGAAGCTGAGCATCTCCTCAGGTGAGAGCAAGGCCCTGCCTGTAGCAAGGACCCTGTCGTGGTCGTCGGTCACTATTGTTTCGTCACCCGGCCTCAGCTCCGGATCGACGCTGACCACATGTCTTGCAAATACAGACCTTCCCTGGGAAACGAACTTTCCAGCTCCCTTCTCGACCACGACCCTTTGCTTTGGAGGCAGGAAAGCCCTAACGAACCTTTTGGCACATGGGACTGTGAGTGCCAAGAGGCCGGTCGATGGCAGAACGGTAGCGAGGACCTGAGACGCCAATCTTGCCCTCCTAATCCTTCCAGTACTGGAAGAGAACTCAATCTTCGTCCTCGCCGGGAAGATGGCCTTGCCAGCGCCTGGACCGAACTGAAAGTCAGCTATCGCCCTAAGCCTCTCCAACCCCTCTTTTTGGGAATAATGGAATGTTTGGCGCTGCCTTCGCATCTGAACTACTCTCCGAAAAATTCGTACTTCTGGAAAGCTCAGTCCTTTATGGCCTCAAGTATCGAGACCGCATTCCATATGCGGAGCCTCGAGTAACTTGGCATGTTCGGATCCGCTGATATGTCGTCCAAGATATGTATGGCTGTTGCGGCCTTCACTCCAGGCGTGCCCTCCGTTCCTGTGAGCTTGTCTATCGCATCTTTGACAGCTTTGCGTATGTTCCTCGGAGTTGTGTTGTCATTTGCGATTATCTGCATCACATTTATCGCGTTCTTTATTCTCTCTTCATTCTCTTGGGCCCTTTTCGTTTTCGGCTTCATGGAAGGCGCACGTACTTTGGAGTTTTCCTATTTGCTTATATCCTTTTCAAGCACTCGGGCGCGACATCTGACAGGGGTTAAAATCTGGCAAAGGATTACCGCCAGTAATTTTGGATAAGGTATTTCGTCAAACCTTAAATGAGGGGAAAAATGGCCTCAAATTAACGCCGTTAAGGAAGTGGTGCCTTGCCAGAAGTTCGGGGAAGCGAAACGCTGAGAAAATATGAGGAGATAAATGAGAAGATAGGAAGGGGAGAGGCAACTGTTTTGACAGCCGAGGAGTTCGTTGCCGCTGTGGAGAGCAAGGGACTCGAGAGAGCTGCTAGGGAGGTCGATGTTGTCACAACTGGAACATTCGGCGCAATGTGCAGCAGTGGCGCGTTCTTGAACTTCGGCCACTCAGACCCTCCAATAAAGATGTGGCACTGCTGGTTGAATGATGTTCCTGCGTACAAGGGGCTGGCAGCGGTCGATGCCTACATCGGGGCAACGGCAGCCAGCGAGAGCAGGGGATTCGAGTATGGCGGAGGTCACGTCATAGAGGATCTGGTGTCAGGGCGCGAGATCAGGCTTCGCGCTGATGCATATGGAACCGATTGCTATCCAAGAAGGTACATAGAGACGACCTTGACTATCGAGGACCTTAACCAGGCTGTCCTACTGAATCCGAGAAATGCCTACGAACGCTATAATGCTGCGACAAACAGCACAAGCAGGACGATCTACACATACATGGGCACTTTACTGCCCAACTATGGAAATGTTACCTTCTCTGGCTCTGGCCAGCTAAGCCCCCTCCACAAGGACATGGGTTTCGAAACGATCGGAGTTGGGACAAGAATATTCCTTGGCGGTGGCACAGGGTATGTTATCGGAGAGGGGACACAACACTGCCCCCAGAAGCGGTTTGGGACACTCATGGTCAAGGGAAATTTAAAGCAGATGAGTGGCCGTTACTTGAGGGGCGCAACCTTTCACAGGTATGGCCCAACAATGTACGTAGGCCTTGGTCTGCCGATACCGATCATAAACGAGAACGTTGCCAGAACAGCTGCACTTAGCGATTCAGAGATATTTACAGACCTGATCGATTACGGTGTTCCTTCAAGGGAAAGGCCCACTGTCAAGCAGGTTTCCTACAGGGAGTTGAAGTCCGGAAAGGTTCTCATCGGAGATGAAGAGGTGCATAGCTCGCCACTATCGAGCTTGAAGATGGCCAAAGAGGTGGCTGAAGTTCTACGCGACATGATATTGGAGAAGAGGTTCTTCCTGAACAGGCCCGCCGAGCTTCTGCCCGCAGAGATGGAGTTCAAGCCATTGCTGGAAAAAAGCCACGCAACGGTTGCGGTAGGGAGGTGATGGAGCACGAACCTCAGGCTCGTGTACAAGCCAGAGCACATCAAGAGGCCAATCCTTGCAGAGACTGTTTTGAAGAAGAAGGTTCTACTGAACATACTTGAAGCAAAGGTTAACAGCCAGAAGGGTGAGCTCATAGTTTCAGCGCCCCTTGAAGGCGAAGCCCTTGAAGACCTGATAAGAAGCTTCGAGGCTGAGGGAGTTGCTGTTGAGAAGCTCCCGCGCATAGTCGAGATCGATCAGGAAAAGTGCACTTCCTGCGGCGCCTGCATCTCCCCCTGCCCAGTCTCAGCACTCTCATTCAGTTCCGACTGGTCTCTTTTGCTTGACGAAAAGAGATGCGTGGGATGCAGGGTGTGCGTCGACGCATGTCCATTCAGAGCGATAAAGATGGCGTGAACGGTGGCACAATTGGAGAAAATTTTTTCGAGGGGCCTTTACAGGGCAAGGAGGAGGATTGGGGAATCGAACATATTTGTCATAAGCGACATCGCGGAAGGGATCGACGCCGCATTCAGGTCGGTAATGGAGAACAGGGAGCAGCTCAAAAGCTACATAGAGCTCAATCCTTCTTACAGATTTTCGCTGTCCCCAGTTGAGATCGACGAAAGGTTGCAACCAAGGCTGGCCAGTTTGGCAGCCTCAAGCGCTTCGCTTGCGAATGTAGGCCCAATGGCCGCAATACCTGGAACCATTGCCGACCTAGCTGTAGAGAGCATGCTCGAGCACGGTTGCTCCGTTTCAGTGGTCGAGAACGGAGGGGAGATCAGCGCCGTTTCAAGCATACCATTGGTCGTCGCAATATATGCAGGTAAAACCCCAACTTCTGGGAAGATCGGCTTCCTTCTGGAGAGGAGCGATTTCCCAATAGGCATAGCGACGAGTTCAGCCTCAGTGAGCCATGCGCTGAGCTTTGGTGAGGCCGATGCTGCTGTTGTTGTCTCCGACTCTGCTTCGATGGCTGACGCAGCTGCAACGCGCGTTTGCAATGAGGTCAGGGGAGAAGGGGAGGAGGAAGCGATAGAGGCCGGCCTCAGGACGGCGAAGGTGATTCCATGTGTGAGAGGTGCCCTTATCGTGAAAGGCTCGCACATTGGCTTCGTTGGAAGCCTTCCAAAGATAGTAAAATTGAGGGGGGCTGCAGAAGGAATATTCGAGGCCTGCCTCCTACCAGAGACGCTTGGGACATGACACAAGATGGTGCTACTTACACGAGATAGTTCTGCTTATATCGCTCCAATAGATGTCATATTCTAGGGTATGGCAGAAGTTAAGAAAATGGCAGAAGCGCTCAAAGCTGGCGCCACGATGCTCGCAGAACCCTGTCCATCGTGCTCCTCCCCACTCTTCCGTTTCAAGTCCGGCGAGGTTAGGTGCGTGAGCTGCGGTGCAATTGTGAAAACGGTTGGAGAGGAGAAATCGACAGAGGACCTCGAAAGCATTTTGCAGCCTTTGGAAAGGAAGGTTGTTGATATCCTTGCCGAGGCCAGCAAAAGGCTCGAGGAAGCTGGAAGCGCAGATGTCGAAGCTAAATTAGCACTGGTTGATAGGTGCCTCAGCATATTGGAGAGGATACGAAACATCAGGAAGGCTTCCAGCGCCAAAGGTGCTGATTAGATGCGCGTTGAAGAGGGCTACATTTCCCACCCATTCCTAAAGCCCAAGAAGATCGAGCTGAGAGGTTACCAGAAAAAAATTGCTGAAGTTTGCCTGCATGGAAACACGCTCGTCGTTCTCCCTACCGGACTTGGTAAAACGGTGGTTGCGATCCTTGTTGCTGCCGAAAGGCTCCTCCTCCTGCCAGATTCAAGGTGCCTAATCGTCGCTCCCACAAAACCTCTTGCCATGCAGCATTTCGAGTCCTTTCGCTCAGTTTTCAAGCTTGAGGAGAAAGATTTCGCATTATGGACAGGTGAGGTTCCTCCAGAAAAGAGGAACCTGGGCGACGCTAGGCTCGTATTCGCAACCCCGCAGGTCCTGCAGAACGATATCGTCTCTGGAAGGCTCTCTCTCGAATCTTTCAGCCTCCTTATCGTTGACGAGGCGCACAGAACCGTTGGCGACTATGCTTACGTCTTCCTGGTCGACAGGTACATGTCGATGGCACGCAATCCTCTCGTCGTTGGCTTGACCGCATCTCCAGGTTCGGACGAATCTAGAATAGAAACAGTTGCAAGGAACTTAAGGGCATCTTTCATCGAGGCAAGGTCTGAGAAGAGCGAAGACGTAAAGTCGTACGTCCAGTCTGTTAAGTATGAGTTCGTGCCTGTCACACTTCCAGAACCTTTGTTGGAGGCAAAGAAGCTTCTAGAAGATTTCCTGAGGGAGAAGGCAAGCAATGTCTCGAAGCTGGGATTGGCACGCTTGAAGCTACCTCTCAACTACAGGGAGGTTTCGGCTCTTTTAGCAAGGACGGCCGAAAGCATAGGCTCTGCAGGAACAGCGAAGGACAGCAGCATCTTCGAGTGCTTGAAGGATCTTGCTTCAGCGAGGAGGATCATACTTTCTTTAGAGAGGCTTGAAACGGAAGGTGCAGACTCCTTCCTTTCTCTAATGGAGAGGCAGCAGTCTCAGAGCATGCGCAGCGGAGCTCCCATCTCCCTGAAGAGGATATTTGCCGACAGGAGGATAAAGGACGCGATCGGCCTTTGCAGACTGGCAAAGGAAGCAGGATTCACGAATCCGAAACTCGACAAGCTTAGGAAGATCGTGACCTCTTGCTTCAGCGAAGGTGCTAGGAGGGTCGTGGTCTTTGTGAGCTACAGGGATTCGGCAAATGCGATCCTCAGCCTCCTCAAGGAGACACCTCCTGCAAGACCCGTAAGACTTGTAGGCCAGGCGGACAGGGCGGGAGATGCCGGAATGTCACAGGAACAGCAGGCAAAGATCATTTCTGCTTTCAGGGCTGGCGAGTACAACACCCTGGTAGCTACGCAAGTTGGGGAAGAGGGATTGGACATCTCATCTTCGGACGTCGTGATCTTTTACGAAAATACGCCCAGTGCCATAAGATATGTCCAGAGGATCGGAAGAACGGGAAGAAGCGCCCCAGGTAAGGTCTTCATCATGTACTTCGAAGGAACAAGGGACGAGGCTTATCTCTGGATCGCAAAGAGGAGGGAGAAGGCGATGAGGACTTTGGTCTCTAGGCTCTCCCGTTCTGGCAATAACAAATCTAGGGAGCTGAGAGAGAGCAAAGGACAAGGGGTTCTCAGCCCCTTCCTGACCGATCAGGGAGATGAGAAAAAGATTATCGTCATCGTAGACACAAGAGAATCAGGATCTGCTGTTCTCGCCGAACTCTCAAAGCTCGGCGCCGAGGTTAAACTTCAACCGCTTGATGTCGGCGACTATGTTTTATCGGAGCGCGTCTGCATCGAGAGGAAGACCACAAGAGACTTCGCGATCTCGATGATGGATGGTCGCCTCTTCGAACAGGCCTCGGCGCTCAAGGGATACGAAAGGCCCGTCCTGCTCCTCGAGGGCGAAGAACTGTACTGCACGAATGTCCTGCCCCAAGCTATAGCTGGTGCCCTCGCCTCCCTGGTCGTAGATTTCGGCATCTGCGTACTTTGGTCTAAGAATGCTTCTGAGACTGCGCAACTGCTTTTTGCCCTGGCTCGCAAGGAACAGTTGGATAACAAGTCGATGCCTAGGGTCAGGGGGGAGAAGAAGCCCGCCTCCATACCAGAGCAACAGGTTTACCTCGTGGCTGGCCTTCCGGGCGTTGAGAGGACGACGGCGAGAAAGCTGCTTGAGCATTTCAAAAGTCCAGAGAGGGTGTTCAGTGCAAGTGAGAAGGAGCTTCAAGAGGTGGATGGAATAGGGGAGGTAAAGGCAAGGAGGATCAGGGAGGTTCTGGGAGAGCGCTTTGAAGAGGAGGCTTAGCAGGAATCTTTTTCCTGCGCAGAAATTCGACAACGATCCTCCTTATGTCGGCAGAAACCTGCTCAATCGATTTGCTCCCATCGACATGCCTCATCTCTCCACAATCAACCAACCTTTTGTACTCCTTGCGGACCTTGGCTAAGACTTCCCTCTTCTCGAACTTCACCTTCCTCCTCTTTATTCTTTTCAAAGCTTTACCAACTGGCACATCTATCAGTATCGCGAGGTCCGGTGGGGGTGAGAACTTGTTGATCTCCCTGACCCACTTCGAGTCTCTCAGCACAGCCCCCTGGTACGCGATGGAGGAGTGAATGTACCTGTCCGACAGGACGATCCATCCCCTTTCCAAAAGCGGCTTTATGAACTTCAGATAGTGCTCCACCCTGTCGGCTGCGAAGAGGAGCGCCTCATATTCGGTAGGAGTGTTGCGTATCCTGTAGACGTGAAGCCTTATCACAGATCCTACCCTCCCGTAAGTTGGTTCGGCCGTATACTTGGCCCTGTAGCCTTCGCTCCTAAGCCAGTTCAGAAGAAGGTATGCCTGCGTGGTCTTGCCCGACCCATCTATGCCCTCTAGACTTATGTGCACTCCACGTCGCAACTAAGTGACCGTGCATTGACGCCTTTACCCTGTATTTGAAGACTGCTGTAATCCCGGCATCTTTACCGGAAGGGCATGTATCTCAATGGGGTCATCGATTGTCCTTGTCTTCAGATCATCTTATCGTACCACTTCAATTCAATTTGCAAGGTGAATTTAGCTCAACCAAACGTCCTTCTGCACAAAGCAACAAGACCAATATATTGCGTTAAATGCTGGAAGTTGGCATGAGTGTGCAGGTGATAATTCCCAACAGGCTTCGATTTTGGGATGGCAGCGAGTTTGAGCTCAACGATGTGTGGGTACAGGCTCTTCACGACAAGCTGAAGCACAACAAGAAGACATTGCAAGAATTCTTGGAAGAGTTTGGACTTTGGCTAAGGGAACGGTGGGAGACGAGGACCTGCTCAAGTAAATTCGGCATTCGGAAATGGGATGATTTAGATGAATTTGACTACGAAGTTACGAAGATCGACCACGTATCGGACCTAGCCGAGATCGAGCTGTACCACTACCTTCGGGCTTGGATTTTGGGTTTGGCATTGGGCAAGGCGGGGGGCAAAGTGCTCATTCTTACGAAGGATGGGATTGTCGAATACCCCTAGCATAGTATATGCATGGACTTTTTCGACTTAACAAATATCTGCAATAGACAGAAGCTTCAAGGAATATCTGCATCAATACTTAGCGCAAGCTTGAACTACCAATTACCCCCATGCTTGAGAAATGTCCAATTCTTTTTTATGCTCATGCTAGGAGAAAATCATCCTCCATACTTTGGGCTTGTACACCTTGTAGAATGACAACCATGCACCTTCCTTCTCAGCTATCTTGATTAACGTTCTTAGGTTGTTCGATATCTCTCGCAAAATGGGAAGTACCGATATCGTTGGAATCGACCTCAAAAAAGTAATATAGTTCAAATCACTTCCAAGTTCGCTTCCCTTCCAGAAAGTAATCTTTCAAGCGCGCTCTCAAACTCATACCTGCTTGCATAATCAATCATTTCGAATCTTGAGTCTATTATGTTTTTTACTTCCTCCAAAGGCTTTTTCTATTGCATTTAATCCTCCCCAAATGAAGAAGCTACTACCTGTGAGCCAGCCAATTGGGTGAGATCCAGATCATTCCATCTTTTTTGTATTACGATGTACGATTCAAGACATTCTATTTGATGATCCACATCTTGTCTTATCCAAGTTTTTCAAGGACAAAATCTTCTCTGGTCAGTTTCTCGCAAGATTCCGCTCCCATGGGATATAGTGCTCTTCGAACTTGGTAGAAGTAATATGACTGCCAAGTGAATCAACCACTCGATCTGATAGAAAAGGTGATGAGAAATCTAAATGATGTCTTTTGCCTAACTTAGCTGTAATTATGTATCATGCCTCATGAACTTCGCTATGGCTTTAGAATCCCCTATCGCTCTTTGTGCTTGCCTCCACAGCTGGAAGAGACCCTACCATTGCTCAGATAGGCATGATGCATTATTGTTGAGCTACGTGCCCCATAAAGATGTAGCTTAGGGAGAAGGTGAAGATGGGAGATTCTTGGTCAGGGACAGGACCAGGCTAAAGAATGTGCTTTCATACTAGGAATAAGCAACTGAAGGAGTATGGCCTCTTCAGAGTTGGGTATAACATGTCTTCACAGCTTGAACCGTTCGGAGCTCATCGCTAAATGACTGTCCAATGCAAGTACATAAAAAATAATCGGGGGAGCTTTTTGCGAACGAAGCTTATCGCCCTCTGAAGGACGGACAGGAGCATGTCCTTCATTGAAGGGGAAATAAAAAATTGATGCAAAATAAAGTTAGGTAGCGGGGAGTAGATCTGTTCCTCGCCTTTCGGCGAGCTTGAACTACCGATCTCAGGGTTATGAGCCTTCCGCGCTAAGCTGCGCTGCGGGCTAGACCTCGCCAGCCTTTGGCTTCTGGCTGCCCCACCCTTTTAGGGCGCCGCCTCGCTAAGGTTTTCCCCGCTGTCTCTACGGGCTTTCAAGGTTTCATATAGACTTTATGTTTCATGCCCTTGCCTGCTGTGTTGTAGCAGGCTCTATCCTAGCGTTTTGGAAGAAAAATGCCCAATTATGGCCCTTTGATCCAAGCTTGGTCTTGCCCGAAGCTTGTCATTGCGGGTACTTTAGAACCCAGATCTCGGTCTCCTCGGGCAGATCCTTCCTTTCAACTTCGATAGATGTGGTTTCGAACCTCTTTATTCTCTCTTTGCCCTGTAGGAAGGCGTCCACCTTCTGAAGGCGGAATGGAAGCGATGGAGTGCCGAAGTGCATCGGTATCACTACCTTCGGCTTCACTTGGTCGACCACTATCGAGGCCTTCGCCGCATCTATCGTGAATGTCCCGCCAACCGGTATGAAGAGAATGTCAACTTTTCCCATTGACCTCAGTATCTGTTCATCCAGTATGTGGCCCAGGTCCCCTAGATGAGCAAGAACCATACCATCCATTCCGATCGTGAATATTGTGTTCCGCCCCCTCTTAGCACCAACTTCCTCGTCGTGGAACACGTGGATGGCTTTAACAGAAATGTCCTTGGACTTGTAGTCTCTCTTTATCACAGTCGGGTTTCCCTTCAGGGCCGCTACATAGTTGTGGTCTGTGTGCTCATGCGAAACTAGGACGTAGTCGGCATCGACCGAGGGCATCGGATAACCTAGCTCCCTCCCATCGAAAGGATCGAGCACAACCTTGGTCCCTTCCACGCTAGTCAGGCGAAAACAAGCGTGGCCAAGATATTCTATCCTCATGCCTTCAAGCCCGGCCTTTTTTTCAGGAGAACATGTTTATAACGATGCCGCTCGGGCACTTCGTAGCCCATAACGTCGGCTCCATTGGCAAGCAAAGAGCTTCATTCACCTGTGGCCAAGCCGAATAATCGAGGGGCAGCTCCTCTGGCTCTTTATGCATTATCGCATCAAGTACCAGGCCCCTCGGGCTTAGGTCCCCCACGAGCCACCAATCGGATTTGACCGTAAATAAGCATCATGGAAGACATTCTTGAAAGTTACACAACAGCTATTATAATGCCTGGCTGCGAACTTTCCGCTTACACGCTGGTAGAGAATGCCAAGGCACTCATCGATTCCGCCCGCCTTTCAAGTGCTCCTTGACAAACAATAAAGAGCGCAAGCCTAAACACTTCATGGATAGGCGCTAAAAGGGCTCAGATCCAAACCTGGGCCAAAATTACTCAGCCCATAGCATCTTCTTTCACCATCTGCTTTCCAAACCATGCCATGGGCGCAACAGAAAGGTTCACATAGCATGCATGCAAGCGAAGGGCCAGTGAATGTAGTTGGTCGTTCGAATAGGCATGATCGGATGTGGTGGCATGGCCCAATCGCACATGGAGTGCTTGGCCAAGATACCGGATGCAAAGATGGTGGCTTTTTCGGACATAGTCGAGGAGAGGGCGCGGAGTTGCGCTGAGAAATACTCAGGAAAATACTACACAGATTTCCACAAAATGATATCCAGCGAGGCTCTTGACGCATGCTACATCTGCATACCGCCTTTTGCCCACAAGGACCAAGAGCTACTTTGTTCAAAAAGGGGAATTCCATTCTTCGTGGAGAAGCCTGTCGCGCTAAAGATGGGGAAAGCCAAAGAGGTGCTGGCGAGTGTGCAGAAATCACGCGTAATAACACAAGTAGGGTATGTTTTGAGGTTCAACGATGCTTTCCAAAAACTCAGACAGGCCCTGCGCGAAAGGGGTGGAAGGATCGGCCTGATCGAGATGCTTCGCTTGGGTGGAATTGCAGGAGACGAGAATCATTGGTGGAGGAGAAGGGAACTCAGCGGAGGGCAACTCGTGGAGCAGTCAACCCACCAGGTCGATCTTGCAAGGTGGTTCGTTGGAGAAGTTTCATCTGTTTACGCAAAATTCGGAAGGCAACTTAACAGGGACCTTCCGAACTTCACGATAGAGGACGTTTCGACGGTCGTCATGAAGTTCAAGAATGGTGCTATCGGGACATTGACGAGCTCGTGCGCCGCGCAGGAGGGAGGTGGGTTCGGAGGGTTTACGATCTTGGCTAAGAACCTTCAGATTCTAGCATATGGAGATTATCGGCTCATCGAGGGTGGCAAGTCGACTGAATTCAAAGAAACTGTCGATCCTGTTTTGGAGGAGGACAAGCACTTTATCGATTGCGTGCAGAGCGGTTTGAAGACGGCCATTCCATACTCTGAGGGTGTGAAGACCCTGGAAGTTACTTTAGCTGCCGTTGAGTCCGCAAAGGTTGGAAAGGAAGTAAAGTTGCCTTTGTAAAGCTCTTGGCAAATAACTGGTTCGATAAGAGGGAAGAAAGGGGTACTTGATTTGGTGGCGATGCCAAATAGCGACCCAATAGTACGAGCTGTCGAGAAGATCACCCCCTCCGTTGTGAACATCAGTACCGTAAGAATGATGCGTGAGAACCTTTTCACAGTCGTTCCACTTAAGGGGATGGGCTCGGGATTTGCAATATCGAGCGATGGGAGGATTCTGACGGACTACCACATCGTGGAGCAAACCCAGCAGGTCGAAGTTACGCTCTCGGATGGAAGGAAATTCAAGGGGATCGTTTCAGGAAAGGATGCGAGCACCGACATAGCTTTGGTAGAGGTTCCAGCTGGAAACCTTGTTCCAGCTGAGCTTGGTGACTCTGACAAGCTTAAAGTTGGGCAGATGGCGATCGCGATAGGAAATCCATTCGGCTTCCTTCTTGGTGGGGGACCAACAGTTACAGTTGGCGTTGTGAGTGCTTTGTCGCGCACGATAAGTACCGAGGGAAGGCTTTACGAGGGCCTTATACAGACCGATGCTGCCATAAATCCTGGCAACAGCGGTGGGCCCCTCGTCGATGTGGATGGCAAGGTGATCGGCATAAACACAGCAAACATACCGTTTGCGCAGGGCATTGGATTTGCAATCCCGATAAATACTGCAAAGTATGTCGTCGAGCAGCTCCTCGAGAAGGGGCGTGTCATCAGGCCATGGCTTGGCATCACAGGCCTAACCGTTACTAAGGAGGTAGCGACATACTACGGCCTGCCAACATGGAGCGGTGTCGTGCTTGCTGGAATCGCGCGGAACGGTCCAGCTGACGAGGCAGGGCTTGAGGAAGGTGACATAATTGTGCAGGTCGACGGGACCTCTGTTGAAACGATGGAGCAGCTCCAGAGGGAGATTAGAAAAAAGAGGCCAGGCGATACTGTCGAGCTGACCGTAGTGCGCGACGGCAGGAGGCTTGAAGCCTCCCTGACCCTTCAGGAATCCCCATATTAGCCTGGCACAGGGCTGAAAAATCCAAGGAGTTGACAAATCGACCCGTTCTACATTTTAGAACACATTCTGAACGGCAAGGCCTAGACCATGGCTTTATCATGTGGAGCTAGGCAAGCATCTCGCAAGGTGTAATGCATGAAGAAGCAAAATATCATGGGCGCTTTAGTATTCGCTATTTTGCTAATTCCCGCAGCGGTCATAGCCCTAAACCTGCCTAACTTTGCATACAATTCAGAGAGAGAAAGCGGGCACATCAGCTTGGTCGTCTACCAGATCGGTCTCTCGCATGTAACGATGACAGTTCCAGTTGTCTTCTCCGATTCTATTGCGACGATCTCCATTCCTTCTTCGGCAATCCCCCAGACGATAAGAGTTATGGGTGTTGAAGTTGAGTCGATGAGGTTGAGGCAGAATGTGCCCCAATCGCTCCTAGTCAAGGGCGACAGCGTCGTTGTCCACACACAATCAGCATCGTACATTGGGACCTACGAAGGAATAAGGGACAATTACCTCGTAATATTGCAAGAGGGGAAGTCGGCGCTTGTTGACCTTAGCGCTATCACCGCCATAGAGGTCAGCAGGGCTGTTGCAATGGAAACGCAGTATGGCACCATAACGCTCGAGATAAAGGCCAATGTTTCGGGTCCGCAGACCCTGAATGTTTCATTCCTGTCAAGGGCGACGAGCTGGAAACCTTCGCACTTCCTAGACCTTGAAGATGGCAAGATTCAGACATGGGCAATCGTTGAAAGCAGCGAAAACTGGACGGACGTATCTTTGACGCTCGTAGTTGGCCAGCCCCATATCGTTTTTGAAGGGCCAATATATGCTTACGATGGCGCTGCCTTCGCAAAGTCCAGAGAATTCAGCGTAATGGGCCTAGAGGAGTACCACGCATACAAGTACGACAAGCCATTCACGATCTCTTCAGGTGAGACGGCGATGGTCCTGCTTTTGTCAGGAACATTGAAGGTAGAAGAGGAATACTTCTGGGCAGGAGATTACTACCAAAGCTCCTCAACACCGGTCGAGTATGTCAACATCACTAACACCATGGACGAGCCGATACCGGAAGGAAGCATCCAGTTCTACAGGGGCAACGAGTGGGTTGGCAATGATTTGGTTCCATACGTTGCGGTGAACTCGACAGCAAAGATGATGGTTGCATATGCACACGATCTGAAGGTTGAGCAGAAGACTGTGAAGATCGAGCACCTCTCAGGCGTCGATAAGGTAACGGTCCAGGTGAAGGTCACGAACTACAAGGAAGAAGGAATCTCGATTACAATCCAGCAGACGATCCCGTACAGAGCTACGCTTGAGCTTGCAAATCCAACGCCAAGGCAGGAAGGTCAGGTACTGACCTGGACCGAATCGCTCGGTCCGGGAGAGTATGAGATCATCACGTACACCTACAGCATTCCTGTTGAAAAAGCGCTCTAGCTAAAGCAGAGGTTCGGGGACCGATTCCTCGATCCCAGCCTCCCCCCTTTTTTACCTATGCTCTTTCCTAATGTTTCGATATATTTCCCGATATTCGAATTTGATCATATTTTTGAATCCAAATGAATTCAGCCAATGCGCCAGAGAAATGCACTTTTCATCGCGCATTTGCTGCTCTGCAAGTTTTGCTCATCAATGGATGGAGCGAACCCAGCGATGGAAAGTTTTGTTCCCCTAGAGAACCCAAAGCCTGGAGAGACCCCTTTCTCCTGGCAGGGAGAGAAGATGATTCGAGTACTAAACTTCGTACCTAAGGGCTTCAGCCGGGTTGAGTTTTGCCGCTATGTAAGCTGGAACCACGGAAGCCAGAAAACTGAGTATCACGCTGATCAGTATGGCATACGCGACCCAACGGAATGATGCGAGCGCAGCTCCTATAACTTCAGGTCTTCCTTCGTTAATATAGAAGATCCCGAGCGCTGCTCCCCAACCGGTGACGGAGCCCAACAGCCCGCCTAGAAAACCTAGGACGCACGACTCGATTAGGAAAAGCTCCAGCACATGCCTGTCCATCGCGCCCAGGCACTTTATCGTTCCTATCTCCTTGTACCGCTCAGTTATGCTCATGAGCATCGAGTTGACGATTCCAACACCGCACACGAGAAGGGCAATGACGGCCATCCAAAGCTGGTAAGCTGGGAGGGCTTCTCCCTCCGAACCTGGGTTGAGAGCGATCGTAATATCTGCCATCGTCAGGAGGGCCACCAAGAACGCTATTCCCAAAACGACGCTTACGACCGTGATCAGGGCTCTCGTGAATCTTCTCCTGATCGATTCAAGGCTGAACCTGAAGGCCTCGCTGAAAGGAAATTTTATCTCCTGCTTTTCGGACATCTGGGTTGTTCCCCCGGTTCACCATCGGCTGATGCTTAAAATATTTGCGTTTCGGTTATCTAGGCAGGCATTGTCTTTCGATCTTGGCCTATCGACCTGAATCTGCCTCTTTGCCAGTTTCTGGGGCGAAACCTTTTCTAGAAGAACCCTTCATAAGTTCTTTTTAATGGTGAATAACGATTAGCACGACCATGAGGATGGGGCCTTTCGAGAGGAAGATTGGATTGGGTGCAGGCGCCAGGCGCAAGAACAGAACTAGGATAGAGATAGCTGCCTCGATGCTCGAGATCGCAAAGCAAGGCGTGAGGAAGACGCAGCTGATGTATATGGGAAACCTAAGCTTTGAGCTGCTCCAGAAGTACTTGGAATCGCTAATGAAGGCGGATCTGATAGAGCTTCAGCAGGAAGGAAACCAGAATGTCTACAGGACGACGCAAAAGGGGCTCCAGTTCCTCAGAGATTACCAAGATCTCCAGAAGCATGCTGCAGCGCTTGCTTCCAAGAAGAGCATGCTTGAGAAGTTTCTTAGCAAATGAAAACCTTAAGCAAACTTTGAGTGCCAAGATTGTCCGTAGATCAGGCTTTAAGCTCCTCCACACCTCTATTGCTCGCGACATAGGCTAGGTCAGCTATGTTGCAGAAGATGCCAACCTCTACGACGCCTGGAATGAGCTTCAGCTCCTTCTCAAGTCTAGCTGGATCGCTTATCGCGCCAAAATCGACATCCAGAATGAAGTTCCCATTATCTGTGACGACAGGCCCGACCTTGCGCCCACCTGTCCGAATCCTTCCACGCCCTCCGATTTCACCAACCTTCCTGAGCAGGACATTTGCTGCCATTGGCAATACCTCGATCGGTACTGGGAAGCCAGCTCCAATGTTGTCGACCAGCTTTGATTCGTCAACAACTATGACAACGAATTTCGATGTCGAATCGATAACCTTCTCGCGGGCAAGGGCCCCTCCCCCTCCCTTTATCATCTCAAGCTTCCTATTTATCTGGTCGGCCCCGTCAACTGCAAGGTCAGGAGATGTGCACTCTTCAAGCGAAATTACTTTGAGTCCATTCTCGATGGCCAAGTAGTAAGCCTCGTAAGAGGATGGGACCACCTCGATGTCTAGGTTTTTAGACCTTGCCTCCTGGCCCAGCATCTTTGTGAATATTGCCATCGTGCTTCCCGAACCCAAGCCGATGACCTGACCGGATGAAACATGCTTCAGGGCTGCCCTGCAGGCAGCAGCCTTCAGTTCCTCGTTCAACTCGTGCCCTCTATTCTCGGGTATAGTTGGGAATCGAAATACACGAACCTGCTTCCATTGCTTATGCTCAACCTAGCTCCTTCGATTATGGCAGTTCCCACTAGGGCCTGTGATGGGAGAGCGCGCACAGCCTCAAGTTTTGATATGATCTCCCTCCTCTTTAACGCAGCATCTTCCGAGCTCATGCCCCTGACAGCTTCATTTATCCTGCTTATGTCATCAAGGCCCTGGGCGATGCTGTCGTAACCGTAGCCAACGTACTCGATCCCACCTTCCCAGTCGAAGCTGTCGTATGGCTTGAAGAAGTTTGGGTTATAGTGCTCAAATCCGTGCTTCTGCGTCAGGAAGTAAAGGTTCCTGTTCTTGTGGTCAGCCCAATACTCCCCCTCGGTCCCGCTCAGCTGGAGCCCTTGGTTCGTTAGGGCTGTGTTGAACTCGGAACACACCCAGCTAGTCTGGATGAAGAGCACAGATCCATCGGACCACTCTATCGTTGCCTGGATAGCATCGAATGCATCCTTGCCGTGCTTCGGTAGGAACTTCTTCTGACCGAATGCGACAAGCCTCCTGGGCTTTAGGCCTGTGATGAAGAAGTAAGCATCCGCGTAGTGGACACCAATGTATTCGAACGGTGAACTTTTCTCACACCATCGCTCGAATACCTTAAGTGGCATCTCGCGTTTCTCCTCTATCCAGGCATGCCCGTGAAGCATCTCCCCCAACTCCCCCCTGCCATACTTGAACTTGGCAGCCCTTATCGCCCTGTCGTGGCGCTTATGGTAATCGGTTAACACGTAGATTCCCTTCTCCCTCGAAGCATCCATTATGCTGTGCGCTTCAGAAACCTTGAGGCAGAGCGGCTTCTCAACTATCATGTGGTGCCCTGCAGCGATCGCATCCATTATGACGGGTGTGTGCAGGTGATCTGGCGTAGCAACAACCACAGCACCCTCCTCCGGTAGCTCGGACAATGCCTTCCTATATGCCTCTGGATCGCTCCTTCCCGGCCCGAACTTGTCTGGATCTGGGTATCCCTTGAACTCCTCACCAGGGAAGCGCTCCCTTAGTGCTATGATAGTGTCGGACCTTCTGCTTGCTACATATATCTCTCCGACATTCCCCCTCCTCCTCTCCTGGAAGAGCGTTGGAAGTATAACATCTTGACTTATCATTCCACCGCCCACGAGGAGAACCGGCAGCCTACTGGATTTCATTATGACTCCCTCATTGCCTCCTCTAGTGCTTCGATGCCATCCATAACAGCGCTTTCATTAATATTTAGCGGCGGACATATCTTGATCGTTGCACCACCATATCCAACGGGAGAAAAGAACAGCAATCCCTTTTCCATCGATCTCTCAACTATCTTGAAGGCCCTTTCCTTGTCTGGTTCATAGCCATCTTCCTTAACGATGTGCAGACCTGCTACAAGTCCCTTGCCGTGTACAGCTCCTATGAAATCATGCCTCTCCCTAATCTCCCGAAGCTCTTTGTGGAGAATTTCCCCAACCCTTCTCGAATTCTCCACCAGCCCCTCCCTTTCGATAAGCTCGATGCTTGAAAGTGCTGCTGCTGCGCAAACAGGATTCCCCGTGTGGGTGCTCGTCATCTCGCCAGGGCCATATAGATCCATCAGCTCTTTTCTCCCAATCACGGCCGACATTGGCAAGGAGCTCGTTATGCCCTTTCCGCAGCACATAATGTCTGGCGTGACGCCGAAGTGCTCGAAGCCGAAGAGCTTGCCCGTCCTGCCAAATCCAGCCTGGACTTCATCGAAGATTAGGACCACTTCGTTCCTCCTACACCATTCCGAAAGCTCCTGCACATACTCCTTTGGCGGGAAGCTGGCTCCTCCCCCGAGGTATGACTCCATGAGAACGCATGCGATGTCCGACCCATCTATGCCAAGTTTTCTTAAAGTTTCTAGGAAAAGGCTGAAGCTCTGGTCCTTGCACCTGAAGCCATCAGGAAATGGAACTTGGTAGAAGCCCGGGGGAAAAGCACCAATCCAATCCTTCAGCTGGGGAATGCCTCCTGCCATCTGTGCTCCAAGCGTCCTTCCGTGGAATGCATTCGTGAAACTTACAACGCCAATCTTTTTCTGGCTCTTCCTCCTGCCGTATGTGCGTGCAAGCTTTATCGCATTCTCGATCGTCTCCGAACCGGTTGTCAAGAGGAATACCTTGTCAAGCCCCTTGGGCGAGATCTGCACAAGCTTCTCAACAAGCTTGGCCCTCACCTCGCTCGGGAAGCAGTAGTTGTGAAGCAAACCATGTTCAACCTGCTCCACGATCGAGCGCCTGACCTCATCCCTTCCATGTCCGCAGTTGGCAACGAGGACGCCAGAGCTCCAGTCGAGCCACATGTTCCCCCACCTGTCAAAGACCTGAAATCCTTCAGCTCTATCCCAAACGACAGGAGGCTGTCCTGTCATCGAGATGGGTTCGCACCTTTTCAAGACCTCGAGGATTGGGATCGATTCCGGAACTGGGATCTTGGTGGCGATCCTCCTGAACTTTGTATTTACTTTCGGCACATCCCTTGGAACCATGTTGTACGAATATGCTGACATGCTGGACAAACGGGCAAGATGTCCTATTTAAGCAGCTTCTCATTGGAAATTTTCTTGACCAGCCTCAATCCCTGTTCCTCTCCATCTGTTCGAGCTCTTGGAGTAGATTTTCGACATCTTCCCTTATGCGGGAGAGCTCATCCTCGACACCCTGTTCATTCGGTTTCTCCTCTATACTGCTAGCCCTCTTCGTTGGCTGCTCTTTAATCGCCGAGATCTCTGCTGGTTTTTGGACCCTAGATTCTATAGGCGTTATTACCTCGGCAGGTGATTGGACCTTTTCATGTACCTCAGCGGCTTGCATAGGAAGTATCGGCACATCGATCATCTTCCTGCTAACTGCCTGGTCGAACCCGAGCTTTCTTCTAATCGCCATTATGGTTTCATTCAGTTCCGAGATCTTTTCTGCGAACGCACCTGCCATTCTCTCCCTTATCTCCTCAAGTTCGAAAAGCTCCACGACAAGCCTCTTTCCGATGAGCTCTCGGTCAAGTTGGCGGATCTCTTCCGCGTGTTTTTTAGATAAAGCTTCGAACTCTTCGTCATTGATTAGCCCCTGGCTATGGGAGTGCCTGAGCCTCTCTACCAGAGACTTGAGCGCTTCGATCCTAACTTCCAAGATACGAAGCTCGTCCCTGTGCGCCCTTGCCATCTCCTCAGAAACCGACCTGTCGAGCACAAGTGGATCGCTCGTCTTTTTGATGCGCCTCTTGGCTTTGAAGATCGATATCGAAAGGAGGGCGGCCGAGAAAAACGGCAATACGAGAGGCAGCGGTACCGATGCCATCTTGAACGTAAGCATATGTGGACCTCGATATACGCGTTTCCGGGAGAGCTGCGTTTGCCTGGGTGCGTAAAAAGCTTTTTGAATACAGTAATGGACCTTCGCAAATCAAACCATGCGCCGTAGAATCAAGAAGATATTCGAGAATGTTGAAAAGGATCTAGATGCCATCTTGCTAAAGAACTCTTCAGAGCCCTATGTGGACGCCAACTTCTTCTACGTTACTGGCCTGAGTAGCGGCCTGTTCGAAGAATCGATCGCGATATCGTATCCGGACTTTAGTTTAGAAGTTTTGACAACGCAGCTGGAGGAGGAGAGCGCCCGAAGGGGGAGGGAGATGACGGTTACGGTCTTCAAGGACAAATCTGACCAGTTTAGCATCCTGAGGGAGAAGCTCAAGCTTGCAAAGCGCGTTGGCATCAACATGCACGGCCTCGTGAGCAGCGATCTTGAAGTGCTCAAGTCGAACTTCCCAGGCATCGAGTTCAAGGATGTTTCTGAGGCGCTTGGAAAGGCAAGGTTGGTCAAGGATGCAGACGAGATCGAGCTTTTAACAAAGGCAGCCAGAATTGCGCTGGAAGCTTCTAAGTCTACGGTGCAGCTAGTTCGGAGGGGCACGAGGGAGACTGAGATTGCAGCTGAGTTGAACTACATCATGCAGAAAAAGGGGGCGGCATCGCCTGCGTTCGAAACGATAGTTGCCTTCGGTAAAAATTCGGCCGAGGCCCATTACAGTCCGAGCGTAAAAAGAATTAGGAAGGGTGAGCTCTTGCTCACCGATTTTGGCGCAAAATACATGCGCTACTGCTCCGACATAACCAGAACTTATGTGTATGGCAGAGCTTCAAGGCTCCAGAGCGAGATGTATGAAACTGTGATTAGAGCTAGGGAAGCGGGGCTTGAAGCGATCCGAGAAGGCGTTAATGGAAAGGATGTCCACAAGGCAGCCCAGGACATCATAGATGGCACGAAGTTCAAGGGCAAGTTCACTCATGGCTTGGGACACAGCATCGGTCTCGAGGTCCACGATGGAGCGCGCATAGCAGCTACAGCAGACATCATATTGCGCGAGGGAATGGTATTCACCATAGAACCTGGCATCTACATCTCAGGTTTCGGTGGTGTCAGGATAGAGGACGACATAATCGTAACGAAGGGAGGATACCGTTTTCTAAGCCCAACGTCTACCTCACGAGAAATCACAACTATAGCCTGAGGATCTTGTAAGTTTCCTCCAGTGCCCTCCAGTAAGTGTCTGGACCACCGATATCGATATCTATCTCATCTTTTCCAGATTTCACTGCGCAGACCTTCAAACCCCAATTGACCAAGTTCTGTATTCCGTCAGTTAATTGCCTCTCTCCTCCCTTCGATTTTTTCGTAACCTCCAGGGCCTTGAATATGGTTGGGTGGAAAACATATATCGGAATGACAGCAAGGTTCGAAGCCGGTTTCTCAGGCTTCTCAACAATCTCGTTGACCTTGAAGACTCCATCTGCTACCTCCGTGCCGCTTACGACCCCGTACTTCCTAGGATCATCAACCTCGTGCACGATGAGGGCTGCATCGCATGAGAACTCCTCGTAAACCCTCGCCAACCTCTTCAGGTGGCTGGCTCCCTCCGAAAGTATAGAGGTATCGCCTGCGTTGACAATGAACTCCTCGTTGCCCACGAATGGCTCAGCTCTCAGGACGGCATCGCCAAATCCCATGGGTTCGGGCTGGTTCACCCATGTTATAGCAGAATTGTCGAGCTTCTGGTAAAAACTTTCAAGGCTCGTTGCCAGGTCATTCCTCCCGTGGCTCTTGAGCATCTCGACAAAACCATAATCTTGCGTGAAATGGTCCTCTATTGCCCTCTTTCCCCTTCCAACAACGAAGCAGAACTCGCGCAGCCCAAATTGGTATAGCTGCTCAAAGACAAGCTGGAGAAGCGGCTTGATGCATCCCTGACCGTTCACATCCTTGTCGAACACGGGGAGCATCTCCTTCGGCATCTCCTTCGTGGTAGGCAGAAGCCTTGTGCCCAGGCCCGCAGCCGGAATGATGGCCTTTCTGATCATGTCAAAAGCTTGATCGCTGCTCTTCCTAAAATCTCTTGCCATACATTTCATCATCCTAGTTTTTGCGAAACCTCTATATCGAGTCTGAAGGCATAATCGAAGTGAAGGTTGGTGGTCAAATCCTGGCTTATGTCTTAGTATCCGCACCTGGCAGAGCATGCTTGTTTGGAGAGCAACGGTAAAACTGCCCAAATAGCACATGGATTGGTGCGGATTCTCGGTCATACCTGCTGCTGTCGACATGAGGTCGTACGTCCAAGTTAGTAGAGGTGATGATAATATTGTGGAGATCCATTCTTTTGCGCCCTTTGATCTTTACGGGAATTTCGACCCCACCAAGCAGAAGCTAAACTTGGAGAGCGACCTCAGGTATGTGCAGGCAACATTGGCGGCGCTTGAGAGGAGCGGCGTTAGGACAGCAGGGATCAGGGTCAGGTTTTTGAGGGCGGAACAGGTCGAGGAGATAAAAGGGCCTTCTGCACGCAAGCTGCTCGACCTTCCAGTCAAGAAGGGGCTCTCTTCGTCTGCCGCCATCTGTGTAGCGACAGCGGCAGCGGTCGATATTTTCGCCTCCGGAAGGCTTGAGGATGCGATCGATGAAGGGGCGATGTCGAAGTACGCCAACATCGCCTACGTGGCCGAGAGGGAAATACTTGGCGTTAATTGCGGCCAGATGGACCAGTATGCGGCAGCATATGGCAGGCTTCTCTACGTGGACTGCTCAACAGCTCCTGCGAAGGTGCATGCCTTGAGGCCTTCTGTAGCACTACCGATTGTGATAGGGGACACAGGGCAGCAGAAGGACACGCCAAGGATACTCGCTTGGCTGGGGAAGAGGCTTGAGGCAAGGGAAGAGAGGTTCATGGAGGGGATGAGGAACATCGTGAGGATAGTGGAGGAAGCCAGGCGCGAGCTTGAAAGGCATGATATGAGAAGGTCAAGGATCGGGGAGTTGATGAATGAAAACCAGCACTACCTCGACAAGTACCTGCAGGTCTCAGGAAGCTGCCCAGTTTCTCCATCGAACCTCGACCTGCTTATCCGCGCTGCCCTGGATGCGGGAGCACTAGGAGCAAAACTTTCCGGCTCGGGTGGTGGCGGAGCCATGCTTGCTCTCACAGAACCTGGCAACGAGGAGCATGTTGCGGAAGCAATTAGAAAAGCTGGGGGAGATGCTTACATCTCGAGAGTAGCAGAGCGCGGCGTTTCAGTTGAGCACATCGGATAGGAGGTAGTTTTGCTGAGGCTTGGAATCTCAACGGCACACCAGTCGATCGAGGCTCTGAAAAGACTACTGGAAAGGGAGGTTGTCGAGTTCATCGAGCTTGGAACGGGCGAATCTGAGAAATCGGAGGAAGCGATAAGAAATCTCGGAAGGAGGTCGATCGAGTTCCTGCACGGGTTACCTTTCATGGACTTTTCCACAAGGGACTTCATGTTCAATCCATGCTACAAGCCCCTTGAGGCGGCGATGGTATTGGATAGGATGGTTGCTAAGGCTTCGCAGCTTGGGCTCGAATACAGGTTCTACGGTGTCCACGCCGGTTTGCTGGGCTCGATAGCTGGACCTGAAAGCTTCACAATCAGAGACAGCATAGAAGCTAGTAAAGGAATTGAGAACTTGGCCATCTTTCGGAACAACATAAAGGAAGCTTCCAAAGTTATTTTGGAAAACATCTACGGATGGGACAGGTCGGCAAGAGCTATCGGAATGACGCAGGAAGAGATGGAGAAAATGGGCAAGCACTTTCACCTTTTGCTTGACATAGGGCACGCAGCGATCAACTTCGAGATGTATGAGGGATTGTCATTGGATGAGCTTCGCGTCGACAACCTGCCCGTCGAGGAGGTCCACCTGAGCTTCCTGAATAAAAGTGGTCCACCTCCCTGGGACCACCGCGGATTTTCAGAAACGGAAGAGAACCTGCGCATAGTTTCAAAACTTAAAGAGGTTGTTGAACTTTTTCCAGACATTCCTGTTGTGCTCGAAATTGGAGATGGAGAGCGCGTGGTTGAGGAAACCGTGGCACGAATTTGGCGATGACCATGCATTGCCTCCAAGGCTGGAATAGATGTTAGGCTGGTGTGCAGATTGCCCAAGATCAAGATCGACCTGCATGTGCACACCGACTTCTCGGACTCTGCAAGCGGGCTGAAGGAAGTTGTTAGCGCTGCGCTTGGAAAAGGTCTTGACGGTATAGCGATAACGGACCATGGCACATGCCAAGCCGCAAAGATTGCAATGGTGAAGTACTCTAGCGAAATATTAACGGTACCAGGATTGGAGTATTCAACTGAGGATGGCCATCTCCTGGGATTGGGGATCTTCGAAGATCCCCCGAAAGGTCTCACGGCCTTCGAGTTTTCAAGCTACGTGCATGCGAGAGGTGGCATCTTGGTAGTACCGCATCCAGGTATACCTTTCTTGAGCTCAAGCGAGAGGATCTTCAAAATTCTGAAACCGGATGCCATCGAGACCCGGAATGCTGCTGTGCCCCTTTTCTGGTGGGTCACGAGGAGGAACGAGGCACTGGCTGAGAAGCTCCATCTTCCGCAGACCGGTGGAAGCGATGCCCACAACTCCCGAAGGGTTGGGGATGCCTACACAACCATTGACTCAGACTCAAGGGAGCTGCGCGATATTTTGCTTGCAATTAAGGAAGGGCGCTCAAAGCCGGAAGGAAATGCGTCCCCACTGCTCTACAGGACAGGACTTTCCCTCTCTTTTCTCAAATCGCGAAAAGAAAGGGATTAAGAGTCCAGAACTATCCAGATTTGTCATTTTCAAACAAATGGCTTATTTTGAGTAGTTTTCCAGTTTCTTGAAAGAGTGCAGTATTTTCTTCTAGAAGACGCATTCATAAATAATATCTTTTCGACGATAGTAGATAGTATTGTCGGCGGGTGAAAAGCGAGGAGGGCCAAATCTCGCCAATTTGAATTCTCGCTGGGGCTGACACCCGCCAACAAATGAGCTTTTCCAAAAATACCTAGCTTATCAGACACATTGAGCTTTTTTCAGCATTATAAGAAAGCGGTCAGTGATATGCCAGAGCTAGGATGCATTGTGAGCATTCGAAGGTTGAAAAAACATTCCAAAAGGATAAGAGAAGGATAACGGCCGAATGATTGGTACATGTCTCGGGCCACAGGTGATGGCGCCAAACTTGGAAAGCGCTGCCCAAACTGCTTATCTGAGGTAAGGCCCCAAGACATTTACTGCGAGGTGTGTGGCAACAGGCTTGAGGGGCAGAACGAACTCGTGATCCTCGCAAACATGGTCCAGTCCCTGGAGAAGGAGAACAGGGAGCTCAGGCGCAAACTTTGGAAGTTGAAGAGGAGGCCCTCGAGGGCATCTGGATTTGGACTCTCTTTCGCAGGATTTGCAGCCTTAGCTTCTTCCATACTATACGAATCAAATATACTGGCTTTCATCGGCCTTGGTTTGACCTTCTGGGGAATTCTTCTTCTCTATGCTAGGCCTGCACACTACGTGAGGGGGCAGATCCTTGAGTCGGAGATAAGGACGCACTATCTGTCACTTCGAAGACTTTTGGACCATCTCGGATATGAAGGTCAGCCCGTCTACCTTCCGCCAAGAAGATTGGAGGAGATGAAGGGGGGAAGCATATTCATAGGCGCCGAGAGAGGAAAGGAGATGGACGACGCTCCAATTTCAGACCTTTCCGAGATGGAATTGTTCACGCTGAGGCCTAGAGGAGTCCAAGTTGTTCCACCTGGATTGAGCCTTGCCAACCTTCTTGAGGAGGAGATGGGGCGCAATTTTTCCGGCATGGATCTTGGTTATATCTTCCAGAACCTTCCCGCCGTCATAATAGAGGGTTTCGAGTTGGCAGATGGTGTAGAGATAGAGGAAGATGGAGATGGAGTCAGGGTGAAGATCATGAATTCGATCTTCGAATTTCTTTATAGGGAGGGAATGGATGATAGGCTTGAGGGGATCGGGTGCCCCCTGGTGAGCTCGATTGCGCTGGCGCTTACCAGGTCTACAGGGAAGCCTGTTACAGTGTCGGAAACGAAGCTGGATTCTGAAAGTGGAACGATAAATGTACTTTACAAGATGACAGGGGGCAGCGCGGCATGAGATTTCCTTTGGCTTTCTGGGACCTGAGCCTTTGGCTTGCAGTCATTTCGATAATACTGCTTGCAACAGCAGAGTTGCTTTCACCATACTATGGCAGGACAGGGATCGTCCTGAACAAGAGGGTGTTAAGGTCGGTCTCCCTTGCAATGGGCATCCTATTTCTTTTTACCGTTGCAGTGAGGGTTGTTGGCATAATCATGGGGTCTTGAATTTCCCAACTTTTTTGATCGTTGAGTTTAACCCAAACTTGAAAGGAACTTTCTGAAGATAAGTGAATGTCAGCACATCCATTTTCGGGCTATTAATCGATCCAATGGTTTCTTGCCATTTCAAGATTGACACGAATATTTTGGCAGAGCCTAATTCCAAGCAGCTCGGAAGATAATGAAGAAAAGGCCTAAGCCTATCGATCCAGATGGCAAAGCGTTGGCTAAAGTTTCCAATGCTATCAATTCCTCTTCTAATGATAGTCGATCTTTGAGGGACTAACATGAGGAGGTAGATGCTTACGAACTCTGCTTTGTTAAACATTGCGAAATGCGGAAGAAAACATAGATGGGGAAGTGCGTTTTGTTAAAGTGAAGGTCTTTTCTGGCTTTTAGAAGGGCCAATTCGATAATGCAAAGAGGAGGGGGAGATGCGAAGTTTTACTTTCTTTCGGTTGCGGATGCCAATTTCTTGGCCAGGCTTCATCGCAGATTGGCACAGCTTCCTAATGCTGAAATAGATCGCCATTAGCGGGACTACTAGAACTAGTACTCCAAGAGGAAACTCTGGAACTATGATCATTGTGTAAGAGGCCGTTGAAGTACCGGAAGGGCATCTGTCGATCTTCGTACCTCCTTGCGGACCTGGCAAGAGCGTAGATGTTGAAGAACCCTGATATGTTCGCC
>Ga0078972_1003108_pt1 | contig 51094 bp, 50 predicted proteins | sample YelNatPaOPGAMG01_FD_67568 | JGI IMG/M metagenome (GOLD analysis project Ga0078972, IMG submission 67568) | Hot spring thermophilic microbial communities from Obsidian Pool, Yellowstone National Park, USA - OP-RAMG-01 (SPADES assembly) (version 2) | ecosystem: Environmental > Aquatic > Thermal...
ATAGAAGGTTGTAGAGCAGGGTCGGTGCCCGATGTCTGCCCAACAAGAAGCAGCCCGTGCTTTAGCAAATTTGCTTAGCAGAGTAGCTCGATACTCTGTCCTGTTGGGAATTGGGGGAAGCGCGCTTCAGGCTTCTTTATACACCGGTACGTAGGGGGGAGGTTGTATGAGAAACACGTGCTATATCCGGTTTCAAATCGGGACAGCCATCCACACGTACTAACTTTAGAATTATAAATCATCATTATTAATAATTAATATATCACTTAATTATTATAAAGAGTTTATTCAGGATTACTATGGATTGAATGTTTACATTTATGTCACAGAAGCTTTTTTAAAAGGAAAATAAAACAGTAAGAAAAATATTATTTCTGGTATTATTAACCTTCAAATGGATGCTACTGTTTAAATGATGCGAAAAATGAAAAATTGAAGACACTCTATAAATTTAAAATACATTTCAAAGGAGATATAAAAAATGATTCATTCTATGAGAAATTTTTTCCACGTTATTATAATATCTTGTTATTTATTTCTCAGTGGTTGTGTTGCAGCAGCAGTTCCGGTTGTTGCGGGTTTAGCTGTTGCTGGGACGGTAGCAGGTATTGTAACAATTGTGAACTTGGCTCGTGATCAATATCCAGATATTGATTTTGATACGCAAGCGCCAATTGAAACAGTATATAACAATAGTTATAACGATGTTTGGAATGCAATTATTGATACCCTTATGGAAATGAAAGAATCAACTTCGATGATGGACAAAAACTCAGGGGTAATCAGAACAGCTAAAAAGAACCTTAATGATGTTTCTTGGATAGGTAAAGGATTGGGAAAAGCTACTTTCCTTTATGAATATAATATAACTGTGCGAACTAAATCTAAAGGAGTATCAGTAGAGCTAATGGTTCCATTTTGGGAAGAAAAAGCATTCGTAGCTGCAAAAGAAAAGAACATACCGGAAGGGTCCAACATGATGAGGCATATTTTTTATAGGAATTTAAACAAACGCATTAATCCAGTAGCTGTTAGATTACCTGATAGCCCGATGCAGGACATCAGGCACGCCCCTATAACTAAGGAAACCCAACCGAAAGCACCACTAACAACTCAACCTCTTCCACAGATAAAGCAGAAAAGTGATACAGAAGATACTGTCAAGCAGCATGAAGATTATCTCACTGGAAAAATTAAAAAATCTGCATCATCTGTAAAAGTGAGAGCTGTCCCTTTATCAAAAGACGATGCAACAATAGCTATTCTTAAAGGTGGAGCAGAGATTGAATTGTTAGAAGAAAAAGGTGATTGGGTAAAAATACGATTCATGGATAATAACAATAAAGAAAAAGAAGGGTGGATTAATAAGTATTCTGTTGAAGGATATAACGAGTGAGAACAAATAAAGATGTGAATAATGCAACCTATTAAAACAATATTTTGGTGATTTCAATACCTTTACTTTTTTCAGTATTGGTTTTCTCATTTGGTTTGTAAATGCATTGTGGGGCGGGATGGAGTCTTTGTTATGAATTAATGGTAGTATAAGTGCAACAAATAGCTGACAGTATAGCTAAGTCAAAATCAATGGATAATTAAAGTTATAATTTTACCTTCTGTTGAGATAAAAAGTGAGATAAATAGCTTTGAATGTGAAAATATTGATATTTATGGGACATATGAGAAGTCAGGAAAAAGTAAAGATTTAAAAATCATTATTGAATTAGAGAAATCATGATTATTGGACAATATAAGATTCTTGAGAAGATAGGTGAGGGGGGTATGGGTATTGTTTATAAAGCCGAGCATACCACCCTTGAGCAGATAGTTGCGTTAAAAGCTTTGCCTATAGCTCTGAGTTCAAATACTGAAATGAGGGAACGGTTTATACGTGAGGCTAAGATACAGGCTAAGCTGTCTCATCAGAACGTCGTTAACCTTCATAACTTTTTTGAGCATGATGGCAATTTTTATCTTGTAATGGAGTACATTGAAGGTGAAACCATTGAATCGATTCTGAGAAAGTCCGGGCTTATACCTCCCGAGAAATGCATATCAATATTTAAACAAGTACTTGACGGTATCGGATATGCCCATTCAAAAGGGGTTATCCACAGGGATATAAAGCCGAGCAATATAATAATAAATAGAGAAGGGGTTGTGAAAATAACGGATTTCGGCATTGCAAAAATTGCCGGGGATTTTCATAAAACACAAACTGGCATTAAAATCGGAACTCTCTGGTATATGTCGCCAGAGCAGGTAAGAGGACAAACTGTTGGTATCACAACAGATATTTACTCCCTTGGGATCACACTTTTTGAAATGGTTACAGGTAGGCTTCCATTTACAGGAGATTCTGAATATCAAATCATGAAAACCATTATTGAGAATAAACCACCATCTCCAAGGGAATTTTATCCATATGTCCCATTAAATATTGAACAGGCTATTTTGAAATCAATTGAAAAGAATCCGTATAACAGATTTCAGACAACGAGAGAATTTTTGAATGTTTTGATAGGCCATGAGGTATTTCAGGAAAAACATTTATCCTATCACGAGGAAGAAACATATCCAATAAGAAAACCAGAAATTCCAAATATTTTCCATAAAATAACTGTTAAGAAGAAAAACCTCCTTTGGACTGTTGTAATTGCTTTATTATTGATAAGTTTTAGTTTGATTTATTTTGGTATGTCAAGTGTTAAGAAAGATACAATTATTAATTCACAACAATCTCCTTCAGTATTATCTCAACCTAATTCAAAAGGGTTTCCAATTTCTTCTTTACATTCCATAAAAAATGATAACCCCAGCAGTTCCGATAGAAGCCAAAAAATTGATAAAAAGAAATCAAAGATAGAGGCCAAAGATAGTTTATATAGTTCGCCCATAAAAACTAATGAAGAACCAAAAAATATTGCTGGTTCATGGGGAAGAAAGAAGCTTAAAGAATGAGCATAGGAAGGCTTATTACCCTTTTTATTTTTTTAATATTATTGAATAACTGTGCAACAACTAAAGAAATTATTGAAAAAACAGTAGGTAGAGCTTCTTGTGATTTGCGTAAACCAGGCATGTTTCAAGTAAAAAATACAAGCGAGACTATGAAAGAGCATAACTGCACTTATGGTTTAAAGATGAAACTCAGAATAATAGATTCCAGCTTGATACCTTCCATGGTTCAAGGAGGTGATGATTTATGTCATCGTGTCACATATGCTTTATGTCCTTCGGCACCTGCTGAAACCTATGCAGCAAAAATAGATAGGAGCATTATTTTTAAAGGAAAAATAGTAACTACATACTCGTCAAATAAAGAGCTTAAACCAGGGACATGGGATATAGACGTTAAAATTCCCGTACCTAAGGATGCACAGGCAGGGGTATATGCAGTAAGAACGAATATTATTGTTGGGAATAACTATTACTCAAAGGTGGTTGAATTTCAAGTATTAATAAATAAATAGAGGGAGGTATGTGTGCAATGTGCTAATTGCAAAGCTAATTTGCCAGATACGGCAAAATTCTGTAGCCAATGTGGGGCTAAAGTCGGGGTGCGATTATGTCCAAACGGCCATGTGCTTGACACGGATTCTGATATATGCAGATATTGTCCACCGACAAAAAATATCAGCACAAAAAAGGTATCTGCTTCAACAAAAGTAGAAAAAACAACGACTATAGAGAAACCGACTGTTATCGAGAAAACAACTTCTTTTGAATCTCCTATAACACATGAAGAACAGAAAACAATGGTTTTTGATAGGACAAGGATTTATACTGAGAAAGAATCTGAGCCATCGAAACTCATGGGATGGCTTGTTATTATTGAAGGGGATAATAAATGGAAAGACTATAAGATAATGAAGTCGCGAATGTCAATTGGAAGAAATAAAGATTGTGATATTTCTATCGATGATCCTCATATATCTGCAAGACAGGCAAGCATTCGGGTTGCCGATGATATCATTACTATTACAGACCTTGACAGTAGTAATGGTACATATGTAAATGGGCAAGAGATTACAAAGGTCGAATTGAAAAATAATGATCTTATAAAAATGGGAGATACGGTACTCAAGTTTAAGACTTTTTGAGCTAATGTTGAACCTTAAAGCTTTTGGTATAACAGATATTGGAAATGTAAGGAAAGAAAATGAAGACAATTTTCTCATTGAGAATTTTCAATGCAAAGGTAATAATTGTTTATTGATTGCAGTTGCAGATGGCGTCGGTGGCGCAAAAGCAGGAGGGACCGCTAGTAAAATAGCAATCGATACGGTGAAAGAAGTATTATTCGATATGCAAAAAGTAACAACTGATGTACTTAAGACTTCAATCGGAATTGCAAACAAAAACATCTTTGAAATGTCATTGAAAGATGAAAATTATAGAGGCATGGCAACAACCTTTACTGCAATAGTATTCACTGAAGACACGTTTATACTTGGACATGTTGGAGATAGTAGGATGTATATTGTGAGAGATGATAATATTAAACTCCTAACAGAGGATCATACAGTGGTGAGCAGGTTATTTAAGGATGGAGTAATTGCCGAGGAAGACATGAAAAATCATCCACAAAGGAATGTTCTCTCAAACGCGCTTGGAATTCAAGATGAAATTTCTATAGATATAAGCCAGTATAAAATTTATGAAAATGACGTTTATGTGATCTGTACAGACGGACTTTATAAATATATAGATGACAACGAAATAAAAGATACTGTGAAAAATATACCTTTAGAAAACTTAACAGAATATTTTGTTTCGAAAGCAAAAGAGAGAGGAGGTGACGATAACATAAGCGTTGTCGTGGTCAAGGTTGATTCTTCTCTTGACGAAAGGGAAACAGTAAAGATTCCCACAACTGATTTATTTTCGGAAAAGAATAATAGAAGAAAGTTTATTTATGTGGCGATTTTGATTTTTATTATGAGCATTATCGGTATTTATCTTATTTTTGGGGGATGTGATCGATACAATAATTTTTTCTTTAGATAAAAATATCTTTTAAATTCTAATATTCAGGAGGAGGCATGAAAAATAAGTTAAGATTTCTTTTTTTAAGTCTTTTCATTATGGTTCTCACTTTATCTTTTTCTCTGCATACTTCCTATGCTATTACAGCAGAAGAGATTGCTGTAAAAAGTAAACCTTCTACAGTAAGAATCCTCATTGAAGTAAAACCAGGAGAAAATGATCTTCTGCAATTTTACAATTTCAAGGAAACCAGAAAACTAAAAGAGCCTATCAGGGTAAAAGCAGGAACTGGAATTATCATTCATGAAGATGGATTAATTCTTACCGCATATCATGTTATATTTCCACTTGGTAAAACTCCCGCTATCTATGTAAGACTTCCAAAAGAAGGGGATCAGTTAGCTGAGGTTGTAACAACAGATAAGGAAAGGCAATTAGCATGTTTACATATAAAAAAGTTTAGGCTGCCTTATCTTAGCTTAGGGGATTCTTCCGAGACCAGAGTAAAAGTCGGAAGCGATATTTATACAATAGGATTTCCATTTGCAGCTGAGACAAGTGAGATTACTGATCCCGAACCATCATTCACACAGGGGAAAATCAGCGCTTTCAAACAGAGTAGACAGGAAGCAACATTTCTTCAGACAGACGCACCAATAAACCCAGGCAATGCAGGTGGTCCTATTATCAATACCAATGGAGAGGTGATTGGAATCATAATAGGTAGCGCAGATAGAAGCATACAAGCTCCATATGCAAAGGTATTAGAGACGATATTTAAGGAAAAAGATATCCCTGTGGGAATTGGTTTTGCCTCACCCATAAATCCAGCAAAGGATATGTTAAAGGCAGCGGGATTGCCGTGGCATGAACCAGCAGAGCCCGTTCAGCCTCAAAAATCAGCAGAACCTGCAAAACTTTCTAAATCCTACAATATGTATATTGGTGTCGGCGTTTTGATAGTTGTTGTAATAATCGGAATTGTTTTATTCGCAATAAAAAAGAAAAAGGAAGATGTTCAGCCCTTAGAAACAATGACTCAGCCGTCTTTTTCCAAAAGTACAGTGTATTCTTTTGGGAGTATTAAATGTACCGGTGGTGAACTTGCGGGAAAGACATATACAATTACTGAAAAAGGTTTGGCCATCGGTCGTGGTTCAGGAAACGATATCAACCTATCTTCTGATTCAATTTCAAGGAAGCACGCATGGATAGGGCCGGTTGCAGGAGAGATTGTTATAAAGGATATGGGATCTACTAATGGAACATTTGTCAATGATAAACAAATTACTGGTTCTCAACCATTAAAAGTAGGAGATGTCATACACCTCTCAAGAAGTGGGAAGGATGTATTTGCCTATATCAGCTGATTTGCATAAGTAAAATAACTGAGCATGGAGAAATCTCTCTATGCTCAGTTATTAGATATATTTTATATAAAGGAGCCATTTGTTAAATACCTCAAGATTAACATTGTTAAAGATTCTATGATAGAGCTGGAATGGATAAAAAGTGGTGGGAAAGAGAAGGGAAATTTTAAAAGTAATAGTTCCATTCTAAGTATAGGCAGAAATAGAATAAATGATATCATCCTCCATGATGACAGAGTCTCGGCATTTCATGCTGCAATTATAGAAAACGAAAAAGGTGACTTTTTTGTAAGAGATCTCGGCAGTTTAAATGGCGTTGCAGTGAATGGAGATAATTGTTACAGAAGAATCCTTAGGGAAAATGACGTTATTAATATATTAGACTATCATATAAAAGTTAAAAATATTTTGAAAGACAATAAATCATATGAAACTCACAAAAATGAAATTCTTCTTCACAATAGTATGGAGATTCCTATTACAGATACTGTAGAAAAACCAATAATGAATAGATATTGTACTACCACAACTTATGATGTTTTAAATAAAAGTGGTTCCCTTGAAAATAGTCAGAAGGATCTATTCCATATTCTTAAAGAATTAATTACTATAAAAGAATTCAGTCCTCTCACTGCACAACTGCTTACCGAAACATGTAAAAATATTTTTAGAACAAAAAGTGGTTATATTGCGCTTATTGATGATAGTAAAAGACTTCTGCTTAGACATAAAATAGGCATCAGCGATTTTGAAATACCTCCGGTATCCAAAAAAATTTATCATACTGTTATTGAAGAAAAAAAGGTCTGTTTTTTAGAGATGGCAAAGAATATCAGAGTAGCTGCAGTACCCATTAAAGATACGAAATGTGTCATAGGACTGATGTATCTCTACAATATCCCTGAGGATTCCTATAATGAGACAAATAAGAGACTTATAGAGTCTTTGGTAGAAAACGAGCAATTCAGGAAACACATCACAGAATGTTATTCAAGAAGTACTGATAATCCCGTTTCTCTGTCTGAAGGATTTTTCAAGTGGAAGGAAAAGTTTGTAGGCAATAAGAAAATTGAATCTATGTGTGATATATATCAAAAGCTTGAGAGGATCGGTAATAGTGATATGCATATTGTCCTTCTTGGCGACAAAGGAACGGGTAAGACTTACCTTGCCCATATGATCCACAAAATGTCAGCAAAGAGAAAGGATAATAATTTTGTTGTGGTTGATCTAAATGCCATTCCAGAAACACTCATAGAATCCGAGTTGTTTGGAACAACAAAGGGAGCTTTCCCGAGTTCTGTAGACAGGATAGGGTATTTTGAATTTGCTAATGGGGGAACGATCTTCTTTGACGAAATAGGTGATATATCTAAGGATATTCAGAGTAAGATTAGAACAGTGATTGATACCAAGACTATCAGGAGGATCGGAAGTGTAAAAGAGATCCTTGTAGATGTAAGAATAATTGCAGCTACAAATAAGGATTTGGATTCTCTGATAAAAGACGGGAGTTTTAGAGAAGACCTGTATGATCGGCTTGGAGGTAACCTTTCAACTATTAAAATTCCTCCGCTTAAAGAGAGAAAAGATGACGTTATGCTTCTTGCAAACTTTTTTATCGATGAATCAGATATTCTGGATCATATGGAAGGAATTAGCCGAAATGCTGCAAAGGCACTTATGAATTATGAATGGACAGGGAATATCCGCATGCTTCGTGACGTAATCAAATTGGCTGCAGAAATTGCGAATTCCGAAGGGAGAAGGATTATCTCAGAATCTGATCTCCCACAATACATAACTGAAGGCATTGTTGAGGAAGAGCACAAATCTACTTCAGATCATTTCCCTTCCCTTGAAGAAGTGGAAAAAGAACATATCCAGAAAGCAATGGAAAAAACTAACTGGAATAAAAGCATGGCCGCAGAGCTATTAGGATTAAGCCGACCGACTCTGAATGAGAAACTTAAAAAATACGGTATCGAAAAAAAGGTTACATAAAGTTTATTGATCCCCTACTTAATCCCCGCTCGCTATTCTTGTTAGATTTTTTTACAATCAATAATTTTTCATGTAAAGTTATTTTTCATTTCCATATTTCTTTCCGCTCGTAAGCATTTCTGTATATAAAAATATATCTTTTAATTTCAATAAGTTTTCATATCATCACTTCTTCAAACCCTCTTGGCACACTCCTTGTAATATCAATAGTCAGAAGCAAAAATCCAGCTTTGCTGGGAAACAAATTTAAGTTTTAAGGAGGGTGTCATGGAAACAAGGGATGAAGTATTTTGTAAGGATTGTAAAAGTGTTAACAAGAAAGGAGGATTAAACATGAGCAAAAGTAAAACGCTTCCAAGAAAAAATTTAATCTTATCAATTCTTTGCCTTCTTATAATTTCGCAAGTTTATATTCCAAATATTAGCTATGCAGGTTGTTATTATTACTGTGGATATAATCACTGCACATCATATTGTCAACCCCAATGTACATCTTATGCAAGAGCTAAAAGTGGTATTTGTTGCTGTCAAGGCACAGGTTCTGCTGTTGGATGGTACAATTGTGAAGATAAAAAAGGGCATACAAGTTCAACGCCAAAGTCAGGAAGAGTTTGTATTTTGTCAGCAACTAGAAATAATTCTTATGGGCACGCAATGTATGTAGATAAAAGTTCAGGCGAAGGTAATGGCAAGTACTCTCTGGTAATGTCTCATGCAAACTATGACTGGAAATGCTCTTCTATTGAAACTAACGTAAAAGCAACCTATTATAAAAGTGTTAAAAAACTAAAAATTAAATCTGGAGTTTGGGCTGGAAAGGAATTTAATGTAACAGGTTTTATTACACAACATTAAAAGGTTTTTGATATTTACTGGGCAAAGATATAATATCTTTGCCTAGTGAAAATTAAAATATTAGAATTATATTGGGAGATAATACTATGTTAAGGATTAAAATGATTGCTCTATGTCTATTAGTTTTTTTTAGTGGTTATACTTTGGGATACTTGCACAATTCATCTCTTTTAAACTTTCCATTTAATCAATTTAATAATAGTCAAAACAATACATATAAAAAAAATTCATCCAATAAAGTAAAACATGAACAACAAATGAAATATGTTGACAAGTATCATTCTATGTCTAGTAATTTATTCGCAAAGCATGAAAATGCAGAAACATCAAAATCAACACAGAATTTTAACTGTGATCTAAATGCTGTATTAGAAAATATTATTAATAGTAACTATGCACCTGAAGTGCGTGCTAATGCTGTGCGAGCACTTTTTGGACAACATGCTTTTAATATCGTAATTCAAGCATTAAAGGATAAGGATAATGTAGTGAGAGAAGCTGCTATAAAAAAAATAATAGAAATCTCGGAGGAAGAAAGTAGCGCACATATATTTGAAAATTATATAAGACCCTTGATTTATTCAGAAATTGATGATGATGTTATAGGTAGTATTATAGAATTTTATGATTATCATTATTTTTCTGAACCACAGAAAATAATTGAATTAAGTGAGACCTTACTTGAAAGGGATAATTTATCCGAAGATGTTATTTCGCGCATTGCGAAGACATTGTCTGAATATGATATTGACCTCGAAAAGATTAAAACTTTGATTATACAAAGCCAAAGCTTCCAGCAGTTAGAATTAAATGCACAAGTAATGGTTAGAACCTCTTTAGAAAGAATGGTAAATTGACTTATAAATATTTGTATATATTGTCGGCCTTTGACACTTGACGTATGAATATTGCTCTGGTAAGATTTTTTCCATGAAAAGGCCGCTGAGAATAGAATATCTTGGTGCCCTCTATCATATAACGATCAGGAGTAATGAGAGGAAGAAACTATGTCTTGACTTGGAGTACAGACTAAAGTTCTTATCAGTCCTATCAGATTACAATGAGCGATATGGAATTTTGATATACAGTTATGTGCTTATAGATAATCTTACCATCTCATTCTTGAGACACCCAAGGGTGATCTTGTTAAAGTCATGCAAGGGATAAACGGAGTATATGTAGGATACTTCAATTTGAAATGCAGAACGGTTGGACATCTCTTTCAGTGCAGGTACAAGGGAATACTTGTGGACAAGGACAATTATCTTGTGGAATTAAGTCGATGTGTACACCTAAATCTGGTGTTATCTTTCACATTAAACTGACCAGAAAACTCAAATTAAATTGACCAATATAAAATAAAAAAAGGCAAGGAGGAAGGGGCAATTAATGGACCGATTCCTCCTTTATGCAAAAGAACACTGCATATTGAATTATGCTTTCTTATATATTTTTTATTTGAAAATCATAACGTCAGGCTAATAATTACCCTTTTATTATTAAAACATTTTTCTTTTTGCTCTATGGCTAACCCAATTTCTACACAAATTTCAAAAAGATGGCTTTTAAAAAATTCTCATCTGCATAACATATTGAAATACAAAGAAAAGAAACACATACATAAAATGCCGCCTGATTTATAAAATAGTGACTGATAATAGCAATAATTAGCCCTTACATTAAATGTTTATTATAGTAATATGAAATTTTAAAAATTATTTTTACACCTAACCGCATGGATAAAATAACCTAAAAAGTGGATAAAAGGTAGTAAAATTTTTTATGTAAAAATATTGTAAAAGAAAAAGAGAAGGGGTGTATTCTACATTGTTTTATAGGCGAATTTTTTTAATTATCTAAGTATATTAAACTATACTTTAATTTGAGTTTCTCGGTTAGTTTAATGTGAGAGGTAACATCAGGTCTGCATAATTATTCTTCCTGCAACTAATGGTAAAGTGCTTACTATCCGCAAGGCGTCAAAGCCGAAGCCTGAGCATATCGAATTATATAAACTGCTGGGGATATCTTCTGAGATTATTCCTCCAAGGAAAATCCGGGCTTCCAAAAACAGAAAATAGTGACTAAAATTAGACCTAACTTATTGATATTATTAATTTCTTGTCACTAAACTGCGGAAGTTGGGCTAAAAATATCTTTTAAAGCGTTTTCTAAATTTGGATACATAAATTTAAAACCATTTTTTTCGAGTTTTGCAGGTATAACCCGCTGGCTGAATAATAAAACATCTGCTGTTTCCTGAAGAAATAATTTGATTAAGAAGACTGGTAGCGGGATTATTAAAGCTTTCTGAAATTTTGTCAGCGATTTAACAAAATCTTTAAACCTTTCAGGATTAGGTGAAGAGGCATTAACAGGACCAGAAAAATTATCATTTACTGTTACATCTTCGTAAATTCTTAATAAATCCTGCATATGAATCCATGGAAACCATTGTCTGCCATCTCCAAAAACAAAGGTAAATCCAAATCGCATGGATTTCATCATTTGATGCATGATACCACCATTTTTTAGAAGCACGGGTGCTGTTCTAACCTGTACAGAACGAATTCCATATTTTTCAGCCATTCGTGCTTCCTTTTCCCATGCGATACAAACATCTGCAAGAAAACCTTCACCATGAGGGTATTCTTCAGTGAGTTTATTTTCTCCATTATTGCCATAAAAACCTACAGCAGATGCAGATATGAATGCTTTTGGTTTATCAGAAAGTTTTCTTATGAAATCAATAAGGTTCTTATTTACAGTTACCCTGCTTTCCCATATCATTTTTCTGGCTTCTTTATTCCAGAATGTGAAAATATCTTTTCCACTAAGATTGATAACAGCATCTGTATTTTCGAACCATTTCTCTTGAAACAATTCAGGTTTTAATAAATCGATTTGAAAAGACTTCAAATTCGGTGAAGTAAAGCGTGTTTTGTTTCTATCAAGTATTGTTACGCTATGCCCTTTTTTAAGAAGATGTTTAACAAGATTCGAGCCAATAAAACCATTTCCACCACATACAATAATATTCATAATTCCACCCTTTTAACAAATAAATGATTTATTCATTTATTATATAAGAATGTCTTTGAATAAAAAACATATAATTAGCTGGACCCTGTTTGATTTTGCGAATTCAAGTTATTCAGCAGTAATAGCAGCGGTAATCTTCCCTGTTTATTATGCAAATTTCATTGTTGGCAACGAAAATGGTCTTGGTGATTTATGGTGGGGCAGGGCTATTTCTTTGAGCATGGCAATAGTTGCACTTAGTTCCCCATTTCTTGGAGGCATTGCTGATTATGGCGGATTAAGAAAGAAGTTTCTTTTTATATATACAATGCTTTGCATATCTGCTGTTGCATGTTTTTCATTACTTGACAGGGGAATGGCATTAACCGGTTTTATTCTTATTGTTATTGCAAATGCAGGAATGGAAGGAGGTCTTGTCTTTTATAATTCATTTTTACCACAGATTGCTCCCAGAGAATTCACTGGAAGAGTATCTGCATGGGGATTTATGGTAGGCTATGGCGGCTCTATTTCTGCTTTACTTATAGCTCTATACTTTGTAAAAACAGGAAATTTCAGTTTTGTATGGCTTATGGTGGCAGCATTTTTTGCTGTTTTCTCCATGCCAGCATTTATATTTCTTCCTGACAACAGAAAGCAAGATACTTTGTTGAATTCAGGCATAAAAGGTTTAAAATATACTTTAAAAACTTTTGCAGAGATTTTTAAAAATAAAAATTCATTAAAATTTTTAGCTTCTTATTTTATTTATGAAGATGGTGTAAATACAGTTATTGTTTTTTCAAGCATCTTTGCTTCAGTAACATTGGGATTCGATTCTCAGGAGCTTGTTTTTCTTTACCTGATTGTTCAGACAACCGCGCTTACAGGTTCTTTTATAATGGCAAAGCCAATAGATTTTTGGGGTCCTAAGAAAGTTGTGACGCTTTCTCTTGTAATGTGGATGTCTGTTGCAATAGCAGCTTATTTTATAAAAACCAAAATGCTTTTCTGGATACTCGCTTCATTCGCAGGCCTCGGGCTCGGAACAATACAGGCTGCATCAAGAGCATTTTTCGCTCAATTTATTCCATCGGGTAAAGAAGCAGAATATTTTGGTATATATTCGCTCGCTGGAAAATCTTCCGCAGTCATCGGGCCCTTAATTTTTGGGTATATATCAAGCACCTTTGGAAGTCAGAGACCGGCGATTCTTTCTGTAGCAATGTTTTTTATTATCGGAATGATTATACTTTATAGTGTGGACGGAGGTCATTCGAATATAAAACAAAAGCATGTATCTAACCTAAGTAATACTGCAGGCATAATAAGGTAACAATATCTATGGCAAAAAAATCACTCGGACAACATTTTCTTTATAATCCTCAAATTATTCGAAGAATAGTTGAGTCGGCAAGACTTGAACCAGGCGACCTTGTGGTAGAAATAGGTCCGGGTTATGGTACAATGACGAAAATAATCGCAGAAAAAGTTGCAAAGGTAATAGCAATTGAGCTGGACGAAGAGCTTTATAAAAAAATTCAAAAAGAATTATCTATATATGAAAATATAAATGTTGTATATGGAGACGCACTCGAATATCCTTTTAATAAACTGCCTCCTTTCAAAGTAGTTGCAAATATCCCGTATTATATAACTACTCCAATTATATTTCGTTTGCTTGAAATTAAATCTGAAAAAGGAGAATTTTTACACAATCTGAAATCAATTACTATAAGTATTCAAAAAGAAGTTGCCGAAAGGATTATCGCAAAGCCCGGCGGTAAAGATTATGGCATACTGTCAATAATGGTTCAGTATTATGCCAAACCGTCTTTTGAATTTATAATTCCCAGAGAAGCTTTCAGGCCGATACCAAAAGTTGATTCAGCGGTAATACAGATGCAGATTCTTGAGAAACCTGCGGTAAATGTTTTAAATGAGAAAAGATTTTTTAAAATAATCAGGACAGCATTTTCACAGCGTAGAAAGATGCTTTCGAATTCATTGAAAGCTCTGTATGAGAATCCAGGACAGTTGCTATTGAATGCAGGAATAGATCCTCATAGAAGACCCGAGACATTAACAATCGAAGAATTCGCACGTCTTGCAAATTTATGAATATATTTAAACTTTGTAATATTTTACTGGAATTGATAAAATCAAACTATTATAATTTAAGTAACATTAAAAATGTGGTTTGAATAATATTTGTGGTTGATATAATTTGCCTGTCTTGAATTCATTTAAGGTTTTATAATTGGTGAAACTTAATAAACAGAGCAAACTCTCTGTTTAATTTTGACAATACAATAATTATTAAAAGGAGGCAGTGATGGACGAAGATTATAAGAAAATAGCGCTTGCATTTTTAATCGGTGGAGCAGTAGGAGCCGGAATTGCATTGCTTTACGCCCCTCAATCCGGTAAAGATACAAGAAAAGATATTGCAAAAACAGCTCGTAAAATCAAGAGAGAAACTGTAAATATTGTTGAAGACGCAATTGATACTATCAATGATTTTGCTGATGATGTAAAAGAAAAAATATCTGATCTTATTGACAGCGGCAAGGATATTTCGGATAGTGCAAAAAAAGAAATCCTGAAAAATCTTGAACATGGACAGAAGACGATAGAAAAACAAAAGAAAAGAATAGCCGAGGCGCTCGGGTTATAATCTCTGAAACTTAGTCTGCAATTCCGAACCCTTTATCAGTCAGGTTTGAGTCTTTTGCCTGTTATTCCGAACGTATGTGAGGAATCTTGCTTTTCGGCTACCAGATAATTAAGATTTCTCACTCCGTTCAAACTTAAAATATTATAGTTCCTCGAAATGAAAATAGGTTATCATGACATAAATCCAGAGAGCCAATAATAAAGGGTGACAGTTTACAGTGAATGATTTAAAGAAGAAAGAACTGCAAAATAATGCATTGTGCTGCCTGCGAGAACAAAAACATGCCATATTGCATGATTGAAGGGAATTCTTCTCCAGAGATAAAAAACTATCCCGGCGGTATAGATTATCCCTCCTGATACTATAAGAATAAAAGCATTATGGGGAATAGAGATTGAGAGGGGTTTAATAGCTGTTATCGCAGTCCAGCCCATTACTATATAAATGAGCATTCTTATTATTTTCCATTTTCTCAATGGTGTTAATTGCATAATTATTCCGGCAGATGCAAGACTCCATACTATCACAAATAATGTCCATCCCCATATGCCACGAAGATTAACAAGTGTAAAAGGTGTATATGAGCCAGCTATTAAAATATAAATTGATGTATGGTCTAATTGCCTTAAGATATTTTTTGTCTTAGGATTTTGAATGCTATGATAAAGGGTAGAAGCAGTATAAAGTAAAAGCAGTGATACTCCATAAATTGTACTGCTAATAATATGACGGGTAGTTCCATGTATAATCGCAAAGTATAAAAGAATTATCATACCTATGAGTGAAAATAAAATTCCTATGCCATGAGTAATCCCATGGATTATTTCCTCGCTGGATTTATATATTTTTCCTTCTGTAGTGTCCGAGCTCATAACAAGTATTCTCGTAATATATTCTTTAAATTGTTGTCATTAATTATAGCATTTTATTCCCTATTAAAAATTTTTATAAGTTAATTTTATAGATAATAAGGTCTTGACAAAAAATTTTTTTCTGTTATAATTTAAAATTAATTAGCACTCTAAGCATGAGAGTGCTAATTAATTGAAAATAAACATTAATTCAAATATCATTAAAAAAGGAGGTATAAAAAATGCTCTGGTCGGATTTTGAAAGATTTGGTTGGTCATTTGATCCCTGGAGAGAATTTGATAGGATGCATCGAGCATTGTCACGGTGGGCAACTTCTTCTGATATTGAATTCCCTGCAGTTAATGTATGGGTTTCAACTGATGAAGCTCTATTAACTACAGAAATTCCTGGAGTTGACCCTGAAAGCATTGATATTTCTGTCGCTGACAAAACCTTAACAATACGTGGTTCAAGGCAACCTGAAGAATTAAAAGAAGGTGAAACATACCACAGAAGAGAACGCTGGTATGGACAATTTACAAAAACAATTGAAATGCCTTTTGCAATAGAGTCAGGAAAAGTTGAGGCAAAATACATTAATGGTATTTTGCAGATTAAACTTCCGCGTGCAGAAGCTGAAAAACCAAGAAAGATAACCGTAAAATCTGAATAATTACAGGAGGTGAAATAACATGGCAGACACAACAAAAGATATTCAAAAAAAGGAAGCTGAATCTCCTCACAAAGGAGAACATACAAGAGCAGTGACAGTATATATGCCCCATGTTGATATAATAGAAAGAAAAGAAGATATTGTTTTAACAGCAGATATGCCTGGAATTGATGAAAAATCTGTTGATATTACACTCGAGAAGAATGAATTAACCATCTATGGTAAAGTTGATCCTTTAGTCCCTGAAAAGCATACGCTTTATATTAGTGAATATGGTATAGGAGATTTCAAAAGGGTTTTTACTTTAACTGAAGAAGTTGATAGAGAAAAAATACAGGCAACAGTAAAAAATGGGGTTCTTAAAATAATCTTGCCGAAAGCAGAGGCTGCTAAAACTAAAAAGATAGCAGTAACAGCTGAGGCATAAAAAAAGGAGGGTTAAGATATGCCAAAAAACAGTCCTGCAACAAAGGAGAAGCTTCCGGTAAAAAGAGCAGAGTATAGCCCATTTGAGCTTTTAAGAAGAGAAATGAATTCTCTGTTCGATAACTTTTTCAGAGGTTTTGATGTCTGGCCATCATGGGAAAAATTTGGGGTTGGGACATTTACTCCAAAAGTTGATGTTAAGGAATCTGATAAAGAGATTACTGTTTCAGCAGAACTTCCAGGAATAGATGATAAGGACCTCGATGTTTCACTCACAAAGGATACTCTAACTATCAAAGGTGAGAAGAAACAGGAAAAAGAAGACAAAGGCAAAGATTATTATAGAATGGAAAGATCCTATGGCTCATTCACACGCACAATTCCTTTGCCTGCAGAGATAGATACAGATAAGGTAAAAGCTGAATTTAAAAAAGGAGTTCTTACTGTATCTTTGCCAAAGACAGCAAAGGCTATAAAAGAAACCAAAAAGATTCCTGTAAAAGCAGAATAATCTTGTCAATAAACCACAGGTAGCGGTTTATTTAATAGCTATCTGTGGTTTTTTATTTTTAAAATTCTATCCGTAAGGCTTATATGCTTTGCTTTCAGCCTCATTGAAAAAGGGCAAAGAGCATAGAGCCATAAGCTATTTGCCATAAGTTATTTGTTATTCGCTATGTATTATTTTTTTATTCGCTCTTAGCTCTTTGCTCTTTGCTTTATAACCTTATTATCAAAATTATCAAAGAGATTCCGCCAGAAATTCCCGTTTAAAATGGTATTAAGGGTGGTTGTTATTGGTAAATAAATTTTTTCTAAGCATCTGCAATACTTCAGTAGCATTTTTTGGTAAAGCATTTTGGGGTAATGTTATGACATTATAAATAAATTCTTTTTTATTGTCTGCGTTTCGAGGGTTAAAATGTTTTATTAGACTCTTATAATTTATGTTATAATAGTTTTCATAAAATAAAAAATAACTGGTAATTTTTTTGCATTGTAAAAATTCGTTGATTTTCTGTAAAAAATATGCTGTGAATTGATAATCTTTTTATTGAGATGAAAATTATAATTTTTATGGATAAAGGAGAAAATGGATGAAGGTTATATTGAAGGATGATGTAAAAGGTTTAGGAAATATGGGGCAGGTTGTTGATGTATCTAATGGATATGCAAGAAATTTTCTCATACCCAAAGGCATTGCTTTAGAAGCTAATGTCAAAAATATGAAAGCTCTTGAGCATCAAAAAAGAATTATACAGGAAAAAGCAAAAAAAATAATGAATCAGGCAAAAGACCTTTCTGAGAAAATGGCAAATCTGAGTGTGGTTATAAAAGCAAAAGCAGGAGAGGAAGAAAAACTTTTCGGTTCTGTGACTTCAATGGATATAGCCGAAGCTTTTAAGAATCAGGGCATAGATATAGATAAAAAGAAGATAGTTCTTGAGGAACCAATTAAACGTTTAGGTACATATACAGTTAATGTCAAGCTTCATCCCGAAGTAATAACCACAGTTAATGTACAGGTGATACCAGAATAAAAATAAAGGAGGATTTTATAAGGGGTGAAAATAAATCCTCCAGTTAGTAAATAATAACAGGTTTGTACTTATTTTGGTTAGAGATGTTTATTATTAAACAGGATTTGATATTATAAGTTAAATCCCTTATTCAGCTGGAAAATCATGCAAGCAAAAGAAGCTACAGTAAATCTTGATAGACTACCTCCACAAAATTTGGAAGCTGAACAATCAGTTCTTGGCGCTATTTTAATTGATAATAATGCACTTCCAAAATCCCTTGAAATTATTGAAGAAGAAGATTTTTATAGAATAGCTCACAGAAAAATATTCAAAGCCATGATAGAACTTTTTGATAAGAATGAACCAATAGATATTATAACTCTCACCGACCAACTTAAAAAGAGCAACGACATAGAGGTAATTGGCGGGGTAACTTATCTTTCAACATTGGTTAACATGGTGCCAACAGCAGCTAATGTGCGTTATCATTCGAGCATAGTAAGGGAAAAGTCATTATTAAGGGGACTTTTAAGATCAGTTAATGACATTTCAAGTAAGGTATATGAAGATAATCTTGATGCCGAAGATATTGTTGATTATGCTGAAAAATCAATTTTTGACATATCCGAAAAAAGGGTTAAAACTTCTTTTGTAACACTCAAAGATGTTATTAAAAGTAGTTTTGAGATGATTGAGCATCTTTATGACAAAAAAGAAACAATTACAGGTGTTGCTTCAGGGTTTAAAGACCTCGATGAAATGACAACAGGGTTTCAGAAAGGTGATCTTATTATTGTTGGCGGAAGACCTTCAATGGGAAAAACAGCTTTTGCACTTAATATTGCCCAGCATGTTGGGCTTGAAATGAAAGAACCAGTTGCTATTTTTAGCCTTGAAATGTCAAAAGAACAGCTTGCATTCAGAATGCTCTGTGCAGAAGCTATGGTAAACTCTAATAGCATCAGAAAAGGTTTTATAAAAAAAGAAGACTGGCATAAACTAACTGCTGCTGCAGGAAATCTCACAGGTGCTCCTATTTATATTGATGATTCATCAGCAATTACTGTGCTTGAATTAAGAGCAAAAGCAAGGCGTCTTAAAATAGAGCATGGTCTCAGTCTTGTAATTGTAGATTATCTTCAATTAATGAAAGGCAAAGGCAGTTTTGAAAGACGTGAACAGGAAATATCAGATATATCCCGCTCTTTGAAAGCCCTGGCAAAAGAACTAAGTGTCCCTGTCATTGCTGTAAGCCAATTAAATAGGAGTGTTGAGGCAAGGAGGCCACCAAAACCTATTCTTGCTGACCTCAGGGAATCAGGAGCAATAGAACAGGATGCTGATGTTATACTTTTCTTATACAGGGATGAGGTTTATAATAAGGAAGCTAAAAAAGGACTTGCAGAAGTTATAATCGCAAAACAAAGAAATGGTCCAACAGGTACTGTTGATCTTGCATACCTTTCACACTGCACAAGATTTATGAATATGTCCGATAGGGAGTTTCAGCAGTATGAAGGAGAGGAATTTTGAGAAGAAAACCAGCTGTTGCAGGACAATTTTATTATAGTTCTGCCGAGAAGCTAAAAGAACAGGTAGAACAATATATAGTAAAGGGAATAAAAAAACAGAAGGCAATTGGTGCGGTATCCCCGCATGCAGGTCTAATTTATTCGGGACATGTTGCAGGAGCTGTTTTTTCAGAAATACAATTTCCCGAAACTTTTGTACTATTAGGACCAAATCATACAGGAATAGGCCCTCAAATATCTATAATGGAAGAAGGACAGTGGGAGATTCCCACAGGCTTTTTTACAATTGATAAAGTACTCGCTTATAAAATCTATAAAAACTCATCGGTAATAATAAAGGATAATAGTGCGCATATGTTTGAACATTCACTTGAAGTACAACTTCCATTTATTGCATATTTCTCGGATAAAGTTAAGATAGTTCCTATTTCTATACTTATGGCAACGGCTGAGGAGTGCAAAATTCTTGGTGAAGCAATAGCAAATGCGATTAAATCTGCAGGTTACCCTGTAATGATTATCGCGAGTTCTGACATGAGCCATTATGTGCCGGAAAATGTAGCAAGAAAAAAAGATGAAAAGGCGATAAATAAAATTCTTTCTCTTGATCCCGGGGGACTTTATAATACTGTTTTGATAGAAAAAATCAGTATGTGTGGTTACCTTCCTGTCACAGTTATGCTTTATGCTGCGAAAGCTCTTGGAGCACAATCAGCCAAACTCGTTAAATACGCAACTTCTGGAGAAATTAGCGGTGATTATGAACAAGTTGTAGGTTATGCCGGAATTATTGTAAGATGACAGATCAAAGAGCCGAAAACAGGAAAAACAAAAGATATGTTGTTGAAGGATTACAGGGTAATGTCCTTTATACTTCTGATATAGAAGTCCTTAATATAAGCATAGATGGCGCTGCAATTGAGACACCAAGACGTCTTGAAATCAACCGTGAATATTCTTTTAAAATAAAATTTGGAGAAAATTTGCTTAATCTCAGAGGAAAAGTAGTCTGGGCATTTCTTATTTCAAAACTAAATAAAGATACAGGAACAGTAATGCCTGTTTATCGAGCCGGGATAAAGTTTACAGATACACTGAGCGAAAAGGCTTTAATGCTTCAGAACTTTATAAATCAAAATAGAACCAGAAAACTCGAAAACAGACTTGGCGGGGTTAGATTTAAATTATCTGGCAATAAGACAATGCAGGTTGATGTCCCTCATGAGTATAAAGTGAAAAAAATAAGCATGTCGGGAATGCTTGTAGAGACAGAAATCCCGCTCGAAATCGATTCGCAATGTGAGATGGAACTCTTTATTAATTCACATAGCCTGAGGATTATTACTAAAATTTCGAATATAAGAGAAATAGCAGATGAGAGTATCAAAAAATATGAAGTAGGGATTGAATTCCTTAAGATGTCAGAACAGGATGAGGACATTTTGATATCTTTTATTAACTCGCTTGAAAAAGATATACTATAACTTTATGTGAACGTATTTTACGGGTGACCCCGAGGTGACTAAGGGGTTGTTATCAGAAAATAAATTTTTTCTCAACATCTGCATTATTTCAATTGCTTTTTTTTTAAGTTATATGCATTATTATTCTGTAAAAGATAGTAGTTGTTTTTTAAATTTAAAATATATTAAAATATTTGTTCGGAGGTAAAAATTATGTACGCAATAATAGAAACTGGTGGTAAACAATATAAAATTACGAAGGATTCAGTATTAAAAGTGGAAAAATTAAATGCTGAAAGTGGCACAGATGTAGTCATTGATAAAATACTGATGATCTCTGACAATGAGAAGATAATTCATGGTTCTCCCTATATTGCCGGGGCAAAGGTAGTTGCAACTGTTGAGGGCGTTGGAAGATACCCCAAAATTATTGTACATAAGCAAAGACCGCGTAAAGTTTATAGGAAAACAAATGGTCACAGGCAATTTTACACATCATTAAAGATTAAAGATATAATTCTGGAGGCATAGCTATGGCACATAAAAAAGGAGTGGGTAGTTCAAGGAATGGAAGAGACAGCGAGTCAAAGAGACTTGGTGTCAAAAGATTTGGTGGTCAGTTTGTGCGTGCAGGCAATATTCTTGTGAGACAGCGCGGCACAAAGTTTCATCCTGGTGTTAATGTTGGAAAAGGTTCTGACGATACACTTTTTGCCAAGATAGATGGATTTGTCAACTTTGAAAGAAAGGACAGGACAAGGCTTCAAATAAGTGTTTATCCTGAAATGCCTGTACAGTAATAAAAAGTAAGAATCCAGAAGGCGGGTATGAAACCCGCCTTTTTTTTTGTAAAAAAATAATTTTAAAAGTAAGATATATTTATGCAATTTGTTGATTATGTAAAGATATTTGTAAAAGCAGGGGATGGTGGTAAGGGTTGTGTGAGTTTCCGCAGAGAGAAATTTGTGCCCAGAGGAGGACCTGATGGAGGCGATGGAGGAAGGGGAGGGCATGTAATAATAAAGGCAACCGAAAAACTCAATACCTTGATTGATTTGAAATATCATTGTGAATACAGAGCAAAAAAAGGACAACATGGAATGGGCAGGAAAATGCATGGGAAAAATGGAGAGGATCTTATAATACCTGTTCCTGTTGGAACAATTATTAAAGATGTCGAGACAGGTAAAGTTCTTGCTGATCTTGATAAAGATGAAATGAATATAATAATAGCACATGGTGGTAGAGGTGGTCTTGGCAATTCTCATTTTGCCACTCCAGTTAAACAGGCTCCAAGATATGCCCAGCCAGGAGAACAAGGCGAAGAAAAATGGATAATACTCGAACTTAAACTTCTTGCAGATGTAGGATTGATTGGATTACCTAACGCTGGTAAATCAACTTTACTATCTGCAATTTCATCTGCCAGACCAAAGATAGCCGACTATCCCTTTACAACACTGAGACCTGTTCTTGGTGTGGTGAAATACAATGACTTCAGGAGCTTTGTAGTTGCAGACATACCCGGCTTGATTGAAGGAGCTCATAGGGGAGCTGGACTCGGCTCACAATTTCTAAGGCATGTAGAACGTACATCTATTCTTCTCCATCTTATAGATATTTCGGAAACAGCAGAAGGCGACCCTATTGAAAATTATTTAAAAATAAATAAAGAACTCGAGTTATATAGCAGGGAGCTTCTAAAAAAACCGCAGGTTGTTGTCGGGACGAAATCGGATATTGCAGGAAATTCTGAAAAGCTTGACAGACTTATAGCATATTGCAAAAATAAAGAAAAAGATTTTTTCATTGTTTCAGCAGTAACAGGCAAGGGATTAAAAGAACTAATTGCTTTTCTGTCTTTAAAAGTTGAAGAAAAGATAGTTTATTAGCAACCAATTAAGGTTAGTTGAAAATGCCAGGGGAAAAAGAGCTAAGTATAGATGCACGTCTTCTTAGTGATGCTATCATTGAACTCAATATAGCGAGACGTAATGTTACAATTTATCCTAAAGACCACCCTTCTGTTGAAAAATCATTAAACCGTTGTTTTGATTTATTACAAAAAATTTTTGAATTAAGAGAAGATATTACAATAGCTATCGCAAAAGATACCCTTATTATAGATGAATTTTTCCTGGAAAAGAAAAATCCTGTTTATAAAGATTTTGCACTTTATATGAATAGATTGGGAATTGCTTATATAACATTTAAAAAAGGCATTACAAAAGATGAACTATATGAATTTCAAAAAACAATTACAGATAAAACACTGGTTGATTCTCCCGAGTTAATCGAAAAGAAGTTTATTGAACAACCACTAAAAAAACTAAATCTTGGTTTTATTAATTATGATGCATTCTCTTTTGTTGATTCTACTGATATAAAGGATGATAAAAGAAAATCATCTATCTGGGAAAAGTATATATATGGACTGCTTACCGGTGCTCTTCTTTCAGAAGATGTGTCTGATATTATTCAGGGTATTCCACCTGATTCTCTCGGCGATTTTCTTAACAGAACTATTACGGATGAGGTAAAAGAGGAGACATATGATAAAGTAATAACTTCATATATAAGCAGGCCTTCATCAAATATATTTTCCGATCAAGAGATGGGGAAATTAAATAAATTGATCAGTGCTTTGAAACCTGAAATTAAAAAACAGTTTCTCGCTTCGACTGTCAAAATTGTATCAAAGGATGTTCAAGCTGCAAAGGCAATTTTTAATGAAATAAGTGTAGATGAGGCGGTTAAATTTATAAATTCAATTAATGAACAAAATCTGAAGATACCCGAAAACCTTAAAAATCTTATTGACAAATTTTCTTCTCTGCCTTCTGCAGTTGACGAGCATTTTGTTTCAGGAAGCGAATATGTAGTTGATGATATATTTCTTTCTGGTGACGCAAAACAACTGATGATTGAAGATGACGGGAAAAAATTTGTTAGTGAAAAATACATGTCTGAAATCAGAAAAATCCTTGAATATTCATCGCCTTTTGCCGGTTCCAGTATTATAAAAGAATTCGACAAAGAATATGATGACGATTATATTGAAAAATATTTTAGTCAGATAATTATTGATTTACTATCATCAGATTTTGTTACAGATATTGAGGAATATAAAGTATTAATGAACCTTCTTGGTGAAAGAGTTGATGAATTTGTATATACAGGACAATTCGGTCAGATATATCAACTCTTAAAATTGATTTCTTACAATGAAGAAAACAAAAAATACCCTGAAATAACAGAAAAATTTATTGAATTATTTTACTCGCAAGAGTTTTTAAGAAGGCTTATTGATTCATTCAGGATATTCGGACGACAATCAAGAGAGGAAGTCTGGCTTCTTTGCGACTATTATGGAAAACTTATTATCCCGTTATTAATGGATGCCCTTGCTGACGAGGAGTCGCCAATTATCAGAAAGTTTTTAATAAATTTATTGAAACGTTTTGGAGACAGAATAATTCCAGAAGCTTTGAAAAGGCTCGAAGATAAAAGATGGTTTGTAAAAAGAAATATGCTTTATCTTCTTGCTGATTCAAAGAATCCTGAGATATTGGATCGTGTAAAACCTTATGTTCATCATGATAAAGAAAAAGTTTGTTTTGAAGCCTTAAGGTGTCTCTTAAATTCCAGTGATGAATATGGGATTAAATCTCTAAGGAATTATCTAAAATCCGGGTCGTTTGAAAATATAGAAATGGCAGCAACACTTGCGGGCATATACAGGGTTAATGAAGCTGTTGATGACCTTTTACATATTTTAAAGAAAAGGATATTAAGCAGTTATGATATATATCAGAAGATCTCAATTGTTAAGGCTCTTGGAGAAATAGGAGATCCGAAAGCTATAGTAGCTTTGAAAGAATTGCTATCTTCAAGAAGAATACTTTTTAAAAATGCCATGGAAAATCTTAAAGAAGAAATATATAAATCTTTAAAGAACTATCCACTTGATAGCATTCAGGATATTTTAAGAGAAGGCCTGAAATCAGAAAATGAAATTATAAAAAACGAATCAAGAAGATTGATACAGAGAGTTAAACATGATTGAAACTTTGAATGAATTTCTTCTATCATTTTCGTCTGCTGTTTCAAACTGTTCTCTTTATTCAGGAGAGCATGCATCTGTCAGTGAGTTCATTACTAAAACCATAGATGTTTTGAATATTTTATTCAATAATTCAGATTCTGTCGAGATTATGGTTATAGAAGATGACATAGTTGTTAATAAAACATTAATAAGAAACGCAGGGATACATGTAATAAATCTGATGAAGAAACTAAAACGCAAAGGTATCTCTCGTGTTGATATTTTGAAAGGTGTTGAATTTAATGAAATAAAAGATTTTATAGTTTCTTTGTTAGATAAAGAGAAAACCGTAAAAGGATACCCACATATTGTAACCGGTATTGTTGATATAAGATTAGGGGGACAAAAATTAGCGGAAGATTTTAAGATAGGAGATATAAGTAAATTATCGGGATTACAGGCAGATGGTGTAAGGGAAATATTTACTGGTGTGTCGCACTTTAAGAAACTTGAAACCTACGGACTGGAAGAGATCGTTTTAAAATTTGCTGCTGCTTTCAAGAGAGAATCTAATGTCCTGAAGCTATTATGCCCTGTAAAATCCACGAGTGAATATACATATGTACATGCCACAAATGTTGCTGTATTATCAATGTTTCAGGCTGAATCACTCGGAGTTAGAGAAGACTTGAAGCATGATATAGGGATCGCCGCTCTTTTACATGATGTTGGAAAGGTTTTTATTAATGTTAATATCTTAGAAAAAAAAGAAAAACTTAATGACCGTGAATGGAATGAAATCAAACTTCATACAGTTTATGGTTCAAAATATCTTGCAAAAATAAACGGGCTAACCCGGCTTGCGCCAATTGTAGCTTATGAACATCATCTGAGATTCGATGGAAAGGGTTATCCTGAGATAAAGAATAATAGCAGGAAACAGCATATTTGCTCGCAGATAGTTGCAATCTCAGACTATTTCGACGCTTTAAGAAGCAGAAGGCCGTATCGTAAAGAACAGGAATTTGAGGAAATACTTTTCTTGATGAAAAATGAATCAGAAGGAATGTTTAATCCATTCCTTCTGGATAATTTCATTAAATCAATGTTTAGGGTTCTATCAGGGTAGAAAATTAATGAAAAACAAACCGCTCAAGCCTTGCACACCTGCTGAGAGAAAAGAAACGATAAGGCAGGCAATACTTCATATGATTGACGGAATGGTATTGTCAGCGAAAGAAATATCGAGTCAGGTAGCAATTCCTGAAAAAGAAGTTTACGAACATCTTGAACACATACGTAGAACAACAGGAAGTAAAAAAGAATGTAATCTGAAAGTTTACCCTTCTGTATGTAAAAAATGTGGATTTGAATTTATAAAAAGAGACAAACTAAAAAAGCCGGGAAAGTGTCCTGTTTGTAAGAGCGAAAGTATAAGCGAACCTCTATTTTCTGTAAATAGAAAATAACTTCCTGTTAACCCCGAAATGCAATTGAAATAATGCAGAAATTGCTTTCATTGATATAAGCAGAATTATTGTTGTGGTAAAACCAAATAAAGGAATAAGGACGATTGTTGATGAAATCGCACCTATAAAAGAACCAATAAGTTCAATGCCGTATAAAGAGCCTCCTTCTCCGATAGCTTTTGTCGCAGAAGCAAACCACTTACCTGTAACAATGCCTGTAGATAATATAATTAAATAGAAGGCTATCCCGTACCGGAATGAAATTAAAAAAAGGATACAAACTGCTATGGACAATAAATCAAGGATCAGGAATATGTTATTTGTATCTCTGGTTTTCCCATGAATTTTTGTGCCAATCCATAATCCAATCATTAATAAACCGGATAGGAGTCCGATTTTTTCGTAGACATATCCATATATTGCCTGATAACCGAGTATTAAACATATGGTTAATGTCATACAATAAAAACCTGTTATAAACATTGAAAAGTATATTTTCTTTTTCCTGTTTTTTAGAAATAGCAGGGATAATATAAAAATAGTAGTTATAAAAACAATTAAATGCCATTTTGTTAATTTCTGGATAAATAAAAAGATTTCAGTGCCCTGTATTTCATCCCAGAGCATAAGATTATAAAAGTATGCTAAAGGTCTTGTGTCTTTGTTAATATTATTTATCCGGCTTATTCTTTCCTTAACATATTTAATATCAAATTCTTCAAACGCATCATCAAATATTCCACTGTGAAAATACCCGGTCTGTAAGTTATGTTTTAAGAACCTTTCGGATAATAATGAAGGTGCTGTATTTATCAGTGAATCAGAAGCAAATATTTTTCCATATTCCTGTGATGTAACTTCAACATGGTTAAATACACTATCGAGTGTTTTGTAAATTGTACCGTTTAAAGTTTGGACACTTTTGCTCATATATCCAAAGGAGACCGGAAGACTGAGCATAAGCAGGCCATCATATTTTAAGACTTTCTTAACTTCTAAAAAGAATTCTTGTGTGTAAAATCTATTCAGTCCTGCTGTTGATGGCGGAGGTATATTTAACATTATTAAATCGTAAGTTCCGGAAACATTATTTTTTATAAAATATCTGCCATCTTCTGTTTTAAAAGAAATGTGGAAATCTTTCAGTATTGACTTGTCATTTTCTTTTATTAATTCCTTAGAAATCTTAACAATTTCAGGGTCAATTTCTATATAATCTATTTTCATTACAGGATATTTAATCAATTCTCTAAGAATGCCGGGTGAACCTCCGATTAAAAGTATTCTAAATGGAGATTTATGCATTGTCATTGCAAGATGGGCATTTAATTCTTCAGTCTGAAAATCGGGATATGAAAACTGTAGTTGTCCTGAAACAAATAAGCTTTTCTGATCATTTCTTTGAATTACCTGAATTTCACCATATTTTGACTCAATTGATTTTATTAGATTAAATCCTGGAAGATTAATATTTAATGGGAAAAAGTAAAGAACAAAAAGATAATATATCAACGGGAAACCTAAAAATAATAAATTTAATTTTTTCCCTGAAATATAGGCTCCGGCCAATATGCTGATTAAAGAAAGGATAAGTATCGTATAAATAGAGCTAAAGTTTCCTGCAATAATAAAGGTGAAAGCGCTACCGGACATGAAAGCACCGATAGCCTCTAATCCATATATTTTTCCTGCAGTGTTCTGTTTTTGAAACCCTGATACAGCTAAAGGGAATTGAATGCCCGTTGAAAAACATAGTGGTAAAAGTATGAGAGCAGTTAATGAAAAAATACTGGACAAAGGAATAATTTCGCCGGGTGAAAGCCCTAAAAAAGAGCGAAGAGTTCTTATCCCTATGATAGTTGGAAATGAAATTATGCCAATTACAATGAAGGAGATGGCAAAAGCATTTTTGATTTTTATATATTTTCCTGCCATGCTTCCAAGTCCAACATAAAATAGCCAGAAAGACAGGGTTATTCCGATATCGAGTTCATTACCTGAGAAAACAGAAAGCAGGTTTCTTAGAACGATAACCTGAAGAAGCATGGAATTGAAACCCATGAAGATAAAGAAAAAATTTTGATGAATTATGGTCATTGTTAAATTATACTACGAACTATTAATATGCTGAAGAAACAGAATCTAAGGCACTTTAAAGGGAATGGGTATGAATGTTAAGAGAAATATTAAAAGCGCAAGCCATCCAATAAATCTTCTTCTGCTATCAAGATATGGTTCCCAGTATAAAACCGGCGGATGTCTGATTCCAAGTAAAAGCAGAAGTAATGACCAGATAATCCAGCCTTCCCATAGGAAAATACCGAGCAAGGACATTATTAAAACAAGAATAAATGAAATTCGGGCATGTTTTTCTCCCAATAATGCATATGCAATATGTCCTCCATCAAGCTGTCCAACAGGTATTAAGTTCATTGATGTAACAAAAAGACCTATCCAGCCGGCAAACGCTACCGGGTGAAGAAGTATGTCATGTTCTGCGGGGGTAACGCCGAGTGTTATTAACGAAAGGAGATTAAAAAGTATTGACTCCCCAAAAACAATCTCAGGATTTAAATTTTTTATATATACAATTTTTGACATGTTCAGTCCGATTATGGAAGCAATAACAGAAACGACAAAACCCGCAATTGGTCCGGATGCACCAATATCTATAAGAGATTTTCTGTTTATTATTGGTGACTTCATTTTGATGAACGCTCCAAATGTGCCTATCAGGTTTGGAGCGGGTATAAAATAAGGAAGTGTTGCTTTAACACCGTGCATTTTTGATGTAAAATAATGGGCGAATTCATGTGTTAACAATATAATAATAAGACTTGCGGCAAAAGGAATCCCTTTATAAATTTTTGAAGGTTCTGCAAAAATATCTACACCGGCTTGCATTGCTCCAACAGCTAATGTAGATAATACAGTCAGAAAAAATAATATAAGATGTTTGTATGGAATATTTTTCATGATTTATTATATTAACCCGAATAATACAGATATTGCTTAAAAAATTATTTAACCAAAATAATTCTTACGTTTAATTATTATTTCAGGTCAAATCTCTCAAATAAGATTTGAATAAGTGGTGTGCTAAAGAGAGAATTACGACGCTTATCCCGAGTGCGAGAGCTGCGTTGATGCTAAAGCCTGTTATAGCAAATCCCATTGCTGTTCCTGCTGCAGGAGGATGTTCTGCGTCGAGAACAACCATCAAAAAAATTGATATGCCTACAGCAAAAGAGTATATAAATGCGGTCAAAAAAATTGTTGGATGGGGAATTAATGCACATACAGAACCTGAGATAATACCGATCGTATGTCCACCTATTACATTTCTTGCCTGTGCTGTTATACTCTTCGGCATTGCAAAAACAATAAATGCGGTTGCGCCAATCGACGCTATAATAACCGCGTGTTTAATACTTAAAAGCAATAACACTACAAAAACTGTAACAGTAGCAAGCAGACTTTGAAAGACATAATGTTTCCAGAATAATCTTAATTCTTCAGACATTTTGTTAAAAGAACTTCTCATTCAACACCCCTTGTTCTTCTATATAATTTTTCTAACTCCACAGCGAAAAAGACTATAAAAGAAAGGATGAGTGTTAATATTAATTCATTTAAAGTCAATGGTGAAGTTTTAAATACAGGGTTCAGAAAAGGCACATAAATAGTTGCGAGCTGAAGTAGTAAGGTCAATAAGAAAGCACCCGTAAGAGGCATGTTTGAAAATAATCCCTGACTGAAAAGGGATTCTTTTTCGGATCTTATCGCAAGAACATGCCCCATCTGGCTTAAGCATAAAACTGTAAAAACCATTGTCTGCCAGTGAGGCAATCCATTTTTGATTGACCATGCCTGTGTGAAAATTGAGACAAAACCCATTAATAATCCCACCCAAATAATATGAATGCCGAGACCATGAGCAAAAATGCTTTCTTCAGGATGTCGTGGCGGTCTTTGCATTATTCTTTTTTCTGCTGGTTCAGCAGCAAGTGCAAGACCTGGCAATCCATCTGTTACAAGATTTATCCATAGAATATGCACAGGCAGAAGGGGTATTGGCAAGCCGAAAAAAGGAGCGAGAAAAATTGTCCATATTTCTCCTGAATTGCTTGTCATAGTATATTTTATAAATTTACGAATATTATCAAAAATTCTTCTGCCTTCTTTTACAGCCTTAACAATCGTTGCAAAATTGTCATCGAGCAATATCATATGACTTGCTTCTTTCGAAACATCTGTGCCTGTAATTCCCATTGCAATGCCGATGTCAGCCCTTTTTAATGCAGGAGCATCATTCACACCATCACCTGTCATGGCAACAAATTGCCCTTTATCCTGCAAAGCTCTGATTATCTTAAGTTTTTGTTCTGGCGCTACTCTTGCGTAAACTCTGATATGTTCAACTTTTGATTCAAATTCCTCCATGGTAAGCTGTTCAAGCTCTTTGCCTGTTATTATTGAATCAGAATTACCATTGATAATTCCCAATCTTTTTGCAATAGCCTGAGCTGTTATAGGATGATCGCCTGTTATCATTACCGGAATAATACCTGCGGTTTTGCACATTGATACTGCTTCTTTTACTTCTTCACGGGGTGGATCCATCATTGCAGCAATGCCAAGAAAAATGAGGTTGGTTTCGATAATATCTGTCTGTATTTTTTTAGGAACATTTTCGAGCTTTTTTATTGCAATACCAATTACTCTGAGACCTTCTGAAGCCATTTGTTCAGCAACTTTCTGAATCTCTTTTCTGTCTATTTCTATTAGACCCGAAGATGTTAATGTATGAGAAGATTTTTCAATTAATATTTCAACAGCTCCTTTTGTGAAAGAGAAAAATTCTGATGTACTTATCCTGTGGATTGTTGTCATACACTTTCTTATTGAATCGAATGGAATTTCTGATATTCTCGGATAGCTTTGTTCAAGAGTTTTTTTATCGAACCCGGCACTTTTTGCGACTTCGTAAAGAGCAATTTCAGTAGGATCACCTATAATTTTGCCTTCTTTATCAATTGTAGCGTCGTTATTCAATGCAAGTCCTGCCATTACAAAATCATAGGGAGAACTTTTTTTGAACTGTAAATCGACTGGCCTGTAATTTTCTGAATTGTGTAAACTGTTATCATTGATTTTCAATATGTTATTGTCAACATAAACCTGTTCTACGAACATTTTATTTAAAGTAAGGGTTCCTGTTTTATCAGAGCATATATAAGTTACAGATCCGAGAGTCTCGACTGCAGGCAGTTTTCTAATCAGAGCATTTTGTCTCACGAGTTTCTTTGCTCCAAGGGCGAGTGATATTGTTATTACAGCGGGAAGCGCTTCGGGGATAGCAGCTACCGCAAGTGAAATCGCTGTAAGAAGCATTAATAACGGAGGCTCTCCTCTGATAATTCCAAAGACAAAAACAATTGCACAGATTACTAAAATGGCTACGGCAAGTTTCTTGCCGAATTTAATGAGTCTCTTTTGTAATGGTGTTTTTACTTCCTCCTGCTCCTGAAGCATTGTTGCGATCTTACCAAGTTCTGTTTGCATTCCTGTGGCTGTGGCAATTCCTGCGCCTCTACCGTAAGTTACAAAAGTGCCTTTATATGCCATGTTTTTTCTATCACCCAGAGGAATATTCTCATCGGAGATTACTGTTGAAACTTTTTCGACAGGAATAGACTCCCCGGTCAATGCTGCTTCTTCGACCATTAATCTTTGTGAGTCCGTTAACCTTAAATCCGCAGGAACAATCCTGCCTGCATCAAGAAATACAATATCACCTGGAACTATTTCGGATGCCGGAATGTTTTTAGCAATTCCATCTCTGCTTACTATTGCAAATGGAGCTGCCATCCTTTTTAAGGCTGCCATTGCTTTCTCAGCCCTATATTCCTGAATAAAGCCTATAATTGCATTAATAAAGACGATTACAATAATAGCTAAAGTATCTATAGGTTCTCCTATGAAACCTGATATAATAGCGGCTGCGATCAGGACAAGAATCATGAAATCCTTAAATTGATCAAGGAACAGCATGAAAACAGTCTTTTTTTCTTTTTCTTTCAGTTCATTGGGACCATATTTTTCAAGACGTTTTAGAGCGTCTTCTGAAGATATTCCTTTTTCAGAAGTATGCAGTTCTTTATAAACGCTGTTTATATCTTTCTGGTGCCAGTTCATCGGGAATAAATTTCTGAAATTTTAAAAGACATTTTTAGAATTAATCGCCTAAATAAGCTTTTCTTACTTTTTCATTATTAATCAAGAACTTGCTTTCTCCCTCAAATGCAATTCTGCCATTTTCAATAACATACCCTCTGTGTGAAAGTTTCAAAGCAGCCATCGCATTTTGTTCCACAAGAAGAATTGTTACACCTTCGTGGTTTATTTCTTTGATAGTTGTGAAAATTTTATTCACAATTATTGGTGCAAGTCCAAGGGATGGTTCGTCAAGAAGAAGAAGTTTGGGAGATGACATTAAAGCTCTACTTATAGCGAGCATTTGTTGTTCTCCACCGCTCAATGTGCCTCCTGTCTGATTTTGTCTTTCTTTGAGAACAGGGAAAAGGGTGAATATTCTTTTAAGCATTTCATCAAAATTGCCTTTACCTAAAAAAGCTCCCATCTCAAGATTTTCCCTGACAGTCAATTTCGGGAAGATTCTTCTGCCCTCGGGAACCTGACTTATGCCTTTTTCCACTATCTTATGCGGAGGTATGTTTTTAATGCTTTCGCCTTCAAACAATATTTCTCCTTTGACAGGCCTTAATATCCCTGATATTGTCATTAAAGTAGTAGATTTTCCAGCTCCATTATTACCTATAAGGCATACAATTTCGCCTTGATTAACTTCTAAATTAATTCCACTCAGGGCTTCAATATTTCCATAAAATGTATGAACATTTGCAAGTTTTAACATAAGCTGATTTAGTATTCCTTGCCCAAATATGCTTCGATTACGAGTTTGTTGTTTTTGATATCTTCCGGAATGCCTTCGGCAATTTTAACACCATGATCCATAACAACAATCCATTCCGAAATACCCATAACAACTTTCATATCATGCTCTATAAGCAAAACTGTTTTGCCGAGTTTCTTTATCTTCTCTATGAGTTCCATAACCTGTACTGTCTCCTGTGGATTCATTCCTGCTGTAGGTTCATCAAGCAATATAAGAGATGGTTCGGATGCGAGCGCCCTTGCTATCTCAAGTTTTCTTTGTGCTCCGTATGGCAAACTGCCGGACATTGTATTTGCAAAATCGTAAAGACCTACAAATTCAAGGTATTCCATAGCTTTTTCTCTAATTATTCTTTCTTCCCGCCTGAATTTCCTGAGAATTAGAACAGCATCAATAATTCCTGAAGATGTCCTGCAATGCTGGGCAACAATTATATTGTCAATAACAGACATCTCCTTGAATAACCTGATATTCTGAAATGTTCTTGCTATTCCGAGCCTTGCAATTTCATGGGGTTGAAGATTTACAATATTAACATCTGAAAAAAATATTGAACCTTTAACCGGTCTGGTCAGTCCTGTAATACAATTGAAAATTGTTGTTTTGCCAGCGCCATTTGGACCAATGATGCTCATTATCTGGTTTTCTTTAACTCTCATATCAAGATCTTCAATCGCTTTTATACCGCCAAAGTGCATTGAAATATTTCTAAATTCTAAGAGATGCACTTTTACCTCCCAGAATTCCTCGAGGTCTGAAAATCATAAGAATTACAAGTCCTGCCCCAAGTGCGAGCATTCTATAAAGCTGAACTTCGCGCAATAATTCCGGAAGAAGTACCAGTAAGAATGCTCCAACAATAACCCCGCTTATACTTCCCGAACCTCCTAATATAACCATACATAAAATCAAAACGGATTCCATAAAAGTAAAGCTCTCGGGAGAAACAAATTGCATCTTAGCGGCAAAAATAGAACCAGCGAGCCCGGCCCAGAAAGCTCCAAACGCAAAAGCATATAGTTTATACATGGTAGTATTAATTCCTATAGTTGAAGCAGCGATCTCGTCTTCCCTTATAGCAATCCATGCACGACCGATTCTTGATTTGTGAACTCTTTTTGTTATGAAAATTGTAATTGCTACAAAAAATAGCAGTAAATAATAGAAATGAGTTAGCTTATAGAATGTAAAAGAAAAAACAACGGGTGTTGATATTCCAGAAATTCCGTTTGGCCCTTTTGTGAGTGTATCCCAGTTGTTTAAAATCAGCCTGACAATTTCTCCAAAACCAAGAGTCACAATTGCAAGGTAATCACCTCTTAACCTTAATGCCGGTATAGCAAGGAGAAAACCTGCGATTGTGGTCAGTAGCATTGAAAAAGGTAAGGCTGACCAGAATCCGATCCCGAGCTTTGTATTAAGTAAAGCGTATGTATAAGCTCCTATAGCATAAAAAGCAACAAAACCAAGATTAAGAAGGCCTGCAAATCCAACAACCACATTAAGACCGAGAGCAAGGATAATATAAATACATGAAAGGATGGCAACATCGAGCACATAATCTTTTACAAAAAACGGAATAACAAGTAAAGCAGCAAATAATACATACCTTAAATAAATAGATTCGTAAAGAGGGGTGAGAATATTGAATTCGAAAAGATTAAAAATTTTCTGCAAAGGATCTTTAAATATATTCTTATATCTAAATAATGAGTTAAATAAAAGCAGAGTTAGTAAAAGTATTATTAAAAAAAATAAAGCAGCCTTTAACCCCTTAAAGGGTAGAAAAAGCAAAGCAAACCAGATGGAGATAATTAATGGTTTAAGAAGAGACATATTCTAAACTTTCTCTAATTCTGCCTTTCTAAAAAGACCTCCGGGCTTTACAAGTAATATTATTATGAGAATAACAAATGCGTAAGCATCTTTATATTCACCAGAGATATAACTGCCGCCGAGACTTTCAACGAGTCCAAGAAGCAGACCACCAACCATTGCTCCTCTTATACTTCCTATACCTCCAAGCACAGCAGCAGTAAAGGCTTTAATCCCTGCAATATAGCCAATGAAATAATTTACAAGACCATAATACATTGCAACCATAAGTCCGGCAACCGCTGCAAGCGCAGAACCAATTATGAATGTAATAGATATTATGGTATCAATATTTATTCCTACTAAAGATGCCATTGTCTTATCCTGAGCAACAGCTCTCATTGCTTTTCCAATTTTGGTTCTTCTTATAAAGAGTCGAAGGAATATCATAATCAGAATAGACACAATAATGATAAATAACTGAATATATGTCATTCTTATTGAAAGAAAATAAAAACCTCTGGCACCGAATAAATTAGGAAAGACTTTATCAGTTGCACCCTGTGTTAGCATCACATAATTCTGAAGAAATATTGATACCCCTATCGCGCTTATTAAAGGGCTAAGACGTGTAGAATTACGCAGAGGTTTGTAAGCAATTTTTTCTATTGTAAAGCCATAAGCCGAGCAAAACATTATCGAGAGTAAGAAAGTCAGAATCAGAGATAAAAATATGCTATAGTTTGTTACCCCGAGCATTGTAAGGAATCCAAAGAATATGATACCGAAATATGCACCTAACATATAAATTTCACCATGAGCAAAGTTGATTAATTCAAGAATTCCATAAACCATAGAATAGCCCAGGGCAATAAGAGCATATACACTGCCAAGAGTAATACCATTAATTAATTGTTGCAGAAGCATGGTGAATTTTAACAGAAAATGGTAAAAGGAGAAAAGAGTTGTATGTTTTTTATGTTTATTTATGGTTAAAATAAATACTATGAATATAAAGGAATATTTTTTAAGCATCTCACTTAATAAAAAATTAATAGGCATGATGCTTTTTCTTAGTCTAATTGTTATTTCTGTGCTTACATATCTTTATTCACAATCAGAAAGAGCTCTTATGAATGAACTCGAGAAACAGACTGCAGAACTATCCAAAGCAATACAGGTCGGGGTAGAGGAAGTTACTACAACAGGATATACGGATGAGATGAGACTTCATAATTACCTGAAAAAGCTTAATGCAAAAGGTGTAAAAGAAATTTCGATCATAAGCCCTTCTGATGAGATTGTTGCAAGTACCAATCCACAAAAAATCGGCGAACAACTCGGTCCGACAAAAAAAGAAAGAATTATCAAGGCAGAGCTTGGGGATCCTGTTACAAAAGAAGGTAAGGTTTACAATGTCATACTTCCTGTTGTTGCAGGGGATGCACATTATGGATATATACATTTAAAGATTAATGTAGAAGATTTTTCAGAGATTATTGAGAATAATGCAATTAAAAGAATAGTTGCAATTATTATAGTATTTAGTATAGGTATCCTTCTGGCTGTCATTTTATCATTAATGTACACAAAACCCATACATAATGTGGTTAGCGCTGCAAAAAGTGTTGCGGCTGGAGATTTGACAGTAGAACTTGCGACAGATAGAAAAGATGAAATAGGCGAATTGACGCAGAGCTTTAATCATATGTTGAAAAAATTAAGAGAAGAAAAAGAGTTGGAAGAAAAGCTTCGTGAAGCAGAGCACCTTTCGGCTTTAGGCCAGCTTTCAAAAAGCATTGCTCATGAAATCAGAAATCCTCTTAATGTTATAAGCCTTTCAATAGACCATATTAAGAAGAAGTACCTTCCTGAAGCAGAGAAAGAAAAAGAACAATTCGAATCACTGATTAATGGCATTAAACAGGAAATTCAGAGACTTAACAAACTTGTTGGAGATTTTCTTGATTACGGAAAGCCAATGAAATTGAATTTTCAGAATACAAATATTGAAAGTCTTATAAATGATATTCTGGATCTTGTTAAAATAAAGGCAGAAAAAGATAATGTAAAAATAGATTTTCAAAAAGGTGGTATTCCTTTGCTATCGGTTGATCCTGAACTTATCAAGACCTGTATCTTTAATATAATACTTAATGCCTTTCAGGCAATGCCTGATGGAGGTGAAATTAAAGTTGAAACAAAAACAATAAATAATAAGATTCAAATAATAGTCAGGGACACAGGTATTGGCGTATCAAAGGAAAAAATACCACACCTTTTCGAACCTTTCTACTCAACAAAAAGCAACGGCCTCGGACTCGGACTTGCCATTACTAAGGGAGTCATCGAAAAACACCGTGGAAAGGTTGATTTTAAAAGTGAGGAAGGTAAGGGAAGCATCATGACTATTACACTACCAATTAACACCCAAAATACTCAGGTATAGTTCAGGAGGCTTTAATGTCTGTTATATTGGTCATAGATGACGAAAAACTACAGAGAGATATTCTTAAAACTATTCTTGAAGATGAAGGATATGAGGCTCACACTGCTTCTTCTGCTGAAGAGGGGCTTGAGATTATAAAGAAGATAAGACCTGACATCGTTCTGACCGATTTAAAAATGGAAGGTATGGATGGTATTGATTTAATTGATTCCCTGCCTGAAGAACCTTTTAAGCCTACAACAATTGTTATGACAGCATTTGGAACAATTTCATCTGCTGTTGATGCTATAAAGAAAGGTGCTTTCGATTATCTAACAAAACCTCTTGACAGAGAACTTTTGCTTGTAACAATAAAAAGGGCATCCGAAAGAGCAATACTCCAGAAAGAAAATTTACGCCTTCAGAATGATTTATTCGGGAAATTTTCTTTTGAGGGAATTGTGGGACATTCACAAAAAATGGTAGAAGCAATCGAGGTTATTAAAAAAGTCTGTTCAAGCAATGTAAATGTATTGATACTTGGTGAAAGCGGCACGGGCAAAGAACTCATAGCAAGAGCAATTCATTATAACAGTCCAAGAAAAACAAAGCCTTTTATCGCGGTTAACTGCGCTGCTATACCTGAAAATCTAATCGAAAGTGAACTCTTTGGTCATGAACCGGGTTCTTTTACCGGAGCAACTTCAAGAAACATAGGATTATTCGAATCAGCCAATAACGGCACAATTTTTCTTGATGAAGTCGGGGACCTGCCGGCACTAACTCAGTCAAAAATCCTCAGGGTTCTTCAGGACAAGGAAATAAGAAGGGTGGGTAGCCGTGACAGCATAAAAATAAATGTAAGAATTATTTCTGCAACAAACAAGGACCTCGAAAAAGAAATTCAAAATAAAACATTCAGAGAAGACCTTTTTTATCGTTTAAAAGTGATAACAATAAATCTGCCTCCTTTAAGGGAAAGAAAAGAAGATATTCCCGAACTTGTCTATTTTTTTATCAAGAAATATAATCGTGAATTTGGCAAAAGAATTAACGGGATAGATGATAATGCTATGAAAGCTATTATGGAATATCACTGGCCAGGAAATATCAGACAGCTCGAATCAGTAATCGAAAGAGCGGTAATAATGTGCGAAACACGGAATATAAGTCTTAAAGATATAAAAAGCGAACTAAGATTCATTCAGGGTAGAGGAATACTTGATATAGATTTGCCAGATGAAGGAATCAATTTTGATGAGTTAGAAAAAGAATTATTGAAAAAAGCAATGGAAAAAGCAAATGGAGTTGCTGCAAAAGCTGCAAAACTTCTCGGCATGACTTATAAAACTTTCTGGTACAGATGGGAAAAACTTGGATCAAACTCCCCAAAAAAGGAAGTTGTTCCCTAAAAGAGAAATATTTAAAACCTGATTTTATTCATATTCAACAAGTTAGCATATGGCATGTATTTTGCTATTTATTTGTGGTTGTTTAATGATTTTAAAAAATTTTAATAAATTATGAAAGGAGGTGATTTTGTTGAAGAGAGCAATAGCGATTATTGTATCACTTATGTTTGTGCTTTCCTTTACAGCGCTTTCATTTGCAGCAGAAAAAACAGCAACAACCGCAGCACCTGCGAAAGCTGAGGAGAAGAAAGCTCCTGCAAAGGCTGAAGAGAAAAAGGCTACTCCAGTAATGGAAGAGAAGAAAGCTCCTGTTAAAGTAAAACAGGTTACAGGTGATGTTGCAGCAGTTGATGCAAAAGCAAATACCATCACCATAAAAGGTAAAAAAGGTGATGTCACAGTTGCATGTGATGCTAAAACCAAGATAATGATGGGTAAAGAAGCAAAGACTCTCGCTGATATTAAAGTTGGTGACAAGGTTACAGTAAAATATACCGAAGCTGACGGCAAAATGACAGCAAAGAGCATTGCAATTAAAACTGCTGAGAAAAAAGCTGAACCTGCAAAGGTAGAAAAGAAAAAAGAGAAAAAAACAGAGCCTGCAGCAAAACCAGCTGAGAAAAAATAATTATATTTTTTAATAAATAGGGCGTTAAATTATTTTTAGCGCCCTATTTTTTTAATCTGTTCGCTAATTTTATTAAGTGTATCCTGAACCCTGCATTCATAAAATATGTGAAGTTTTCTTAAAACATCAGGATATTTACTGAAAATCTCCTCAAGTAAAAACTTTCTGAACTCGAAGACATTTATCTTGCCGAGAGCTATAACTGAGGCGGTTCTGGACCTTCCAGTTAAAAATGCAACTTCTCCAAAAACATCTCCTTCAGACAGAATTGCGAGTTCTATTTCCTGGCCGAGTAAATGTGTTGTAACCTTTGCTTTTCCCGATTGAAGTAGAAATATTGAATTGCCCGAATCTCCTTCTTTAATAATGTAATCGCCTTCGGAATAACGATGTGGTGCGGATAATTCAAGTATATGAATAATCTCATCGGGTGGGAGTGATTCAAAAAGAGTTGGGATATGTATTGCTTCCTGATCCGCGATCCAGTCATCCTTTGCCATATCTTTAAGACGCAGCTTAAGTTTATCATCGAGTGATTGACGATCGAATTCCACACCTCTTAGATAATATATATTCATTTTTTCGCTTGATTCTCTGTCAATAGGTTTAAGTGTCTCTGGTGTCTGCTTTTGTTTCTTTTTTTCTTCAATTTCAAAAATCAATTCCTGTGAAATTTTCAAAGCATCAATATTATTCGGATCAAGTCTTAGTATTATCTTATAAAGTGCAAGAGCCTTATGAATAAATCCTTCTTTTTTCAGAATCCATGCAGATTTGTGGTATGAAGAAATAGCATTATTAGTGTCACCGAGCCGTTGATAAATATCGCCAAGTTTTATAAGTATCTGAGGGTTTCTTCTATCAGATTCACAGATAGCAAGAAGACATTGTTTGGCATTTTCCCAGTCTTCATTTTTAACCGCATTATAGAAATTTTCCCAGTTGACTTTATTCATAAATTTTTTGGCAATGTCATTATTATTCAGGTTAAAGATTTTATATATATTTAATCGTCAATTTTAAACAAAACTTTATTTCAGGATATAAGATTTCTGAAAAAATAACCATATTATAGTATATAATATCAAAAACACGAAAAAAATAAAAAAGAATAAAGGAGGCGGACTTGGAGAAAAGAATTAAAGTAGAAATGGCTTCAAGAATTAAAAATCTACCACCTTATCTTTTTGCATCTATTGATAAAATGAAGCAGAAAGCGATAAAAAAGGGCGTTGATCTGATAGACCTTAGTATTGGTGATCCAGATTTACCTACTCCCAGGCATATTGTTTCTGCAATGCAAAAAGCTGTAGAGAATCCTGTTCACCACCGTTATCCTTCATATGAAGGAATGCTATCTTTCAGGCAGTCTGTTTCGGAATGGTATAAAAAAAGATTTGGTGTTAAACTTGACCCGAAAAATGAGGTATTATCCCTGATTGGCTCAAAAGAAGGAATAGGGCACATTCCTCTGGCATTTATAAACCCGGGCGATACAGTACTTGTGCCATCTCCGGGATACCCTGTTTATCCTGTAGGGACTTTATTTGCAGGCGGTAAGAGTTATATTATGCCATTAATTGAGAAGAATGCTTTTTTGCCTGATTTTTCGTCTATTCCAGAAAGGGTTTTTCAAAGAGCAAAACTTATGTTTATAAATTATCCCAATAATCCTACCTCTGCATCAGCCACATTGGATTTTTTTAAAGAAGTAGTAAGAATCGCTCTTAAATACAACATAATTGTATGCCATGATGCTTCTTATACTGAAATTTATTATGATAAGAAACCTCTTAGCTATTTACAAACGCCTGGTGCAAAAGAGACAGGAATAGAATTTCATTCTTTATCAAAGACATTTAATATGACAGGCTGGAGAATAGGTTTCGCGGTCGGAAACAAAGAGGTTCTCGCAGGATTAGGTAAAGTAAAAACAAATCTTGATTCAGGAATTTTTCAGGCTATACAGGAAGCATCAATTGTGGCTCTGAATACAGAAGATAGAATTCTTGCAAAAATAAGGGATACATATAAGGAACGAAGGGATATACTATATAATGGTCTTAAAGAAATGGGAATCGAACTTTCCAGGCCTGAAGCAACTTTTTATTTATGGGCAAAGACACCTTCAAAGTTTGATTCAGCAGGTTTTGTTGCACATATCCTGAATAAAGCAGGAGTGCTTGTAACTCCTGGAAATGGGTTTGGTTCTCCCGGCGAAGGGTATGTGAGGTTTGCTTTAACAGCGAGTGTAGAAAGAATAAAAGAGGCGGTCGAAAGAATAAAAAAGATTATTTGATAAAAATAATGCAGATGTTTTTCAAAATTTGTTTAAGCATGATCTGGATTAAACCAGTGAATTTATCTTTTTCAGAAAAAATTGAGTAAAAATATGTCAACAGTATATTTAGGAATTGGCTCGAATTTAGGGGATAGAGTTGATAATTGTAAGAGAGCCATAGAACTATTGAAAGAAGAGGGAATAATAATACAAAAAGAGTCCTCTATCTATGAAACAGAACCATGGGGTGTAAAAGAACAACCAATATTTGTGAATATGGTCATTGAGGCTGAGACAGTCATGGAACCATTTGATTTATTAAGAGTTCTGAAAAACATAGAGAAGAAAATGGGAAGAAAAGAAACATTTCATTGGGGGCCCCGCATAATTGATCTTGATATTCTCCTTTATGATAATATGGTTATTAATAATGAAAAACTTAATATTCCTCATAAGAATATGCATGAACGTTATTTTGTATTGAAACCACTGAGTGAAATAGCAGGAGATATAAGACATCCGGTTTTACAATTGAATATAAAAGAACTTTTGCAGAGAATAAAAAAATAAAAAATCTCTGTATTATTTTAAGAAAGAAGCTGTGGGAGAGATGGAATTTCTTGATATTGACAATCTATCCGCTTTATTGAATCACCTTGCAAAGCTTGCCGGAATACCTGTTTCTTTATACAGTTCAAAAGGGGATATTATATTGCAAACAGTAAATGAGCCCGAAATATTAAAAACAATTAAGTATTCTCCTGCTGGCATTTCCGAATATAATGAATTTGTCAGGAAATCTATAAATAAAGCAATTCTTTCTCACGATGTTTCAATTTTTAAAGGACCGGAAGGCGGTTACCATTTTTTTGCTCCTGTGAGTGTGAATAAAAATACTCTCATAATATCAGGAGGTGGTATATATTTATCATCAAAAGATTTTGAACGATTTATTGAGAAAAAGAAAGTTTATTATTCTGTTTTAGAAACAAAAGATAATGGTTTCAAGCCGATGATAATAGAAAATCTTTCTTCTTTTATCCAGACAGCCCGACATATTAAATCAATTTTTGCCATAATGCTAACAGGTAATTACAAATACAATATTAATGAAAAAAAATACAGAGTAATAAAAATAATGATGGAAATTATTTCGGATATTAATGACGAATATCAGAAAAGTAATATATTCTCTATATTATCAGATATGATACTTTTCTTTTTTAATGCAGAAAGTCTCGTAATTTTGATTAGAAATAATGGAATGCTTGAACCAATTTTGGCAACAGGCAAACTAAGGGATTATTTAAAAACAACCAGTCTGAAAATAAATGGATTTATCGAAAAAGCAGTAGAAGAACAAATTTACGTTTATAATGACTCAGCCATGGATATAATGAGGGCTGGATTAAACGAAGATATAGTTACAGTTTCTGTTTTTCCAATTATTACAGGAAATGAAACAGCCGGGGTATTAAATATAATAAATACTAACTTATCTGCTGAAGATATTCAATTAATAACAGAGACTTGCAGGGCAGCAGGTCTAATGCTGAGAGTGGCACAATTACAGGAAGCATATCAAAAATATCTGAGGGATGTAAATACTCTATGGAGTGCTGCTGAAAGAATAATACCATTGATGGAGCCTGACGAACTTTATAACGCAATACTCGAAACATCTGTTCGGCTTGCTGAAGCAGAAAAGGGTTCTCTGCTTCTGGCAGAGAATAATTCATCATTGCTTACTATAAAAGCTGCAAGGGGTATTCATAAAAAACTTTTTGATGCTGTAAAAATAAAGCCCGGAGAAGGGATAGCTGGAAAGGTTTTTACAGAGGGAATCCCGGTGCTTGTTGATGATATTGAAAAGATTCATCATATAAAATCGGACAGAAAATATAAATATAAAACAGGTTCATTTTTAAGTATTCCTCTTAAAATAGGTGATAGAACAATCGGCGTCTTAAATATAGCTGATAAAATTACTGGCGGAATTTTTTCTGAAGAAGACATGTCTTTGATACGTTCTTTTGCTTCATATGCTACTATAGCTCTTGAAAGGTCAAATTATTATAATCTTGCCGAACATTTGCGTGAACTCTCAATTACAGATTCCCTTACGGGTTTGTTTAACAGAAGATATTTTGAGGAAAGATTTATTGAAGAACTTCACCGATCCGAGAGGCATAATCTTTCATTTTCTCTGGCAATGATTGATATTGATGATTTCAAGCTTTTCAATGATACAGAAGGACATATCTCAGGAGATGAGATGCTAAAAGCAATATCATTTATTGCAAAAGAAACTCTTAGGGTAAGCGATGTTATAGCGCGTTTTGGGGGTGAGGAATTTGCTGTAATTATGCCCCAGACAGGTAAAGAAGAAGCTTTTCTGGTTACGGAAAGAATAAGAAAAGCTGTTAGGGAAATGATTCCCAGGAACTGGAAGAAATATCCAAAAGAAACAATTACCGTCAGCATTGGTATTGCTTCTTTTCCTGAAGACGGGGCAAACAGAAAAGAAATTATAAGAAGCGCGGATCGTGCACTTTATCGTTCAAAAATGGAAGGAAAAGATAGAACAACTGTTTGGACGATTTAAGCTTTTTTAACGAATTCGCCGAAATTTTTCAAAATTTTTAAACCAGTTTGCTGACTTTTTTCAGGGTGAAATTGTGTCGCAATAATATTATCTTTCCATACCATTGAAGTAAAATTTATTCCATAATCAGTTGTACCTGAAACAATTTCTTCATCATCCGGTTTGACATAAAAGGAATGAACAAAATAAAAATAAGAATTATCATCGATACCATTAAAAACAGGCGGCTTTTTTACTAATTTTACCGTATTCCAGCCCATATGTGGAACTTTTAAGCTGCTCCGAAAACGTACAACTTTACCTTTTAATAAATTCATGCCTTTTTGAATACCGAATTCCTCTGATTCAGAGAAAAGTATCTGTAAGCCGAGGCATATTCCGAGATAGGGTTTTCCTTTCTTTATAGAGTTAATTATAGTCTCAATTAGATTCATTTTCCCGAGGTTTGCGATACAATCTCTAAATGCACCAACACCTGGCAATACTATAGCATCGGCATTATTAATTTCTCTGGGCATAGTAACAACCCTTGCATCAATTCCTGCTTTTAGAAAACCTTTCTCAACACTGCGAAGGTTGCCCATTCCATAATCAATAATCGCAATCATAGAATATTATAAACTAAAATTGGAATGTTATTGAAATATTCTTCTTCATGGCATCTCAGAGCAGAAAATAAAGGAATTGAGAATAAATGTCTCAATTAATATTCAGAGGTTTGAGCCCTTTTGTTTTCTTATTAAAAAGATTTTGAAAATTGGCGTCCCCAACGGGATTTGAACCCGTGTTACTGCCTTGAAAGGGCAATGTCCTAGGCCGGGCTAGACGATGGGGACGCAAATGGTGAGCCGCGTTGGATTCGAACCAACGACCCACGCCTTAAAAGGGCGTTGCTCTACCTGCTGAGCTAGCGGCCCTCGGGTAAAATATAATCTAACTTAAAAAAACCTTTTTTGTCAATTTAAAATTCAAATATTTCTATATCTTTTTAGATAGATGTGGATTTTTGTTAATGCTTGAATATAAAAAGGAAGATTTAGTCGTAATATTCTATAAAAAGTTTTATTATCTTAAATAAATAGTAAAATGTTCTTGCATTATATTGCTGATATATGCTATAACTTTTACGTTTGTAAATCTTTTGAAAAATTGATTAAAATTCACAGGGGGTTATATGTGTAAGAAAAAGTTCTTGTCAATTTTTTTATTAGTTTCTTTCATGCTTTACCCCATGTATATTTATGCTGCAAAAGCAGGCTCTGCCGAAAATAACAAATTATGTCTTCAATGCCATTTAGACAAAACTATGACCAAAAAACTGCTCAATAAAGAAATCCTGTCGCTTTATATTAATGGCAGCGAATTTGCGGCATCTGTGCATGGTAAAGTAAGTTGTAGCGGTTGTCATATTGATATAAATATGGATAACCACCCTCAATCAAAAAGGATTCAAAGTAGAAGCGAATATGCTTTAAGTGTTTCAAGAAATTGCTCAATCTGCCACACTGAAGCCCAGCTTAATCAAAGACAACCCATTCATAAAGCTCTGGCAGCAAAGGGACCATGTATTGAATGTCACGGTTCACATTACATAAGGCCAACAGCTATTAATAAAGCAGGTGTTCAGGAAAATGCTTACTGCCTTACATGCCACAGGAATAAAATAAGCATGAGAATGCAAAATGGAGAAGCTCTATCTGTTTATGTTGATGAAAATTCTTTTGCCTCATCTGTTCATGCAAAACTTCTATGCAAAGACTGCCATAGCGAATTTTCAAAAACTCAGCACCCTGTAAGGTCATTTAACAGCAGAAGAGCATATACAATAACCGCGTCCGAGCTTTGTGGAAAATGTCATAAAGAAGCTGCGAAACTATATGAAATGAGTGTTCATATTGACCAGCTAAAAGGAGGAAATGAAAAAGCTCCTTCATGTGTTGATTGCCATGGAGACCATTCAATCGCAAGTCCTAAAAAGGATAAAAATATTGGTATTGTTTCATGCAATAAATGCCATTCTGATATGAGTCCTTCTTATGAAGCCAGCATGCATGGAAAAGCAAGAATTAAAGGAAATGAAAAAGCTCCAGCTTGTTCATCCTGCCACAATGCTCATAATGTTGAATCTGCTAAGATGACTACAAAAATAAAAGATGGTTGCCTTAAATGCCATAAGGACGCAGCAAAGCTTCACACAAAATGGCTTTATAATCCGCCTGTAAAGCTATCAACTTTTTCAATTGCTCATTTTGATGCAGTTTCATGCGCAGCCTGTCATTCTCCAAATGCTGAAAGGGGAATTTATCTAACACTTACCAGCCGTAAGACAAATAAACCTATATCAGATGATGAATTAACAAAAATTTTTGGGATAGAGCCTGATGTACTTATAAAAAAACTTGATTCTGATTCAGATGGAATGATCAGTCAAAAAGAAATGTGGAATATTTTTGCTCAGCTTTTCAAACATGGAGTGCGTGTGACATTCACGGGCAACATGGATGTTCAAAAAGCAACAGAGGCACATATGATTGCAAGCAAGGCTGAAGGTGTTAAGGATTGCGACAAATGCCATAAGCCTGATGCTGAGCTTTTCCAGAATGTATTTATAGTTATTAAAAAATCTGACGGGAAACCTTTAATTATACCGGCTAAGAAAGAAGTGCTTATTTCTGTATATTCTATCATCCCGATGAGTAAATTTTATGTTCTTGGAAGTACAAGTGTAAAACTGCTGGATATAATCTTTATTGTTGCATTAATCGGCGGCATAGCAGTTCCTATTGGACATATATCATTCAGAATCATAACTTCTCCCATAAGAGCTTTAAGAAGAATGGGGAAGGGAGGTAAGAAATAATGACACGAATATTTCTTCATCCGCTACCAATTAGAATTTGGCACTGGGTAAATGCATTAGCCTTTATTATTCTTATACTCACTGGAGCCCAAATAAAACTCGGTAATGCTATTCATTTTTTCTCTTTTCAAACAGCTGTTAAAATCCACAGCTGGCTTGGCTGGCTACTTGTATTCAATTACTTCATCTGGGTTATCTACTATTTTTCAACAGGAAATATAAAGATATACATTCCACCTTTACATCGTCCTGTTGAGTTTGCAAAGAAAGCATTGCGTCAGGCAAAATTTTATGGCTGGGGAATTATGGTTGGTGATGAAAATCCTCATCATTCGACATTCGAAAATAAATTCAATCCAATGCAGCAGGTTTCATATCTTATGATTATGGTTGCTCTAATCCCGCTTCAACTTATAACAGGAATGTTATTATGGGATCCAAAACTCTTTGAGCCTGTTGTAAATCTTGCAGGAGGTTTACAGATTATTGACCTCATTCATGTATTCCTGTGGATATTCTTTAGCGCATTTATTATTGTCCACTTTTACTTGGCAACACTTGGACACACACCAATGGCGCATATAACTGCAATGTTTACAGGTTATGAGGAATTGCATGACGATCATGGTCATGGACATGGTGAGAGTCATGAACATGGGCATGAGGAACATTCTGAATCGCATGCACAAGATAAAAGTCACAGCCACTAATTTTTAAAAATATACAATATAGAAAAGCGGTCTCTGTAATATCAGATTCCGCTTTTTTAATAATAAAAGTAAAATATAAATTATGATTTTTCTTTTAAGGAAATTGGGGGAAATATAAATGTGGGGAAAGATTGTTTTTTCATTATTAGTTGTTTTTTTTGTGATTATTTCAAGCCATTTGTTTTCAATAGCTGATGCAATAGATGATATAACTGCTGCTTCAAAAGCTCAATTAGAAGAGAATTATGACGAGGCAATTAGGTTATATACCAAAGCAATAAAATCCGAAGAACTAAAAGAAAACCTGATTCTCGGATATGTAAGAAGAGGAAGTTGTTATGAAGCTAAGGGTCAACTTGATAGAGCTCTCGAGGATTATACATCAGCAATTAAACTTGAATCAAATAATTCATATCATTTTACCGCACGCGGAATAATTTATATGAAAAAAGGATTCTGGGATCGTGCCATAGAGGATTTTACGGAAGCAATCAATCTTAATCCATCGAATATCAATGCTTATAAACAAAGAGCTATAGCTTATGAGAAAAAAGGAATGACTGAAAATGCAAAAGAAGATTTAAGGAAGGTAATGCAATTAGGCGTTGAATCAGGTGGAAAAGCATCCTTTTGACCCGAATAAAAAATGTTGTTTATAATGTTTCTTTTCCTCTGTATATAGACAGGTATATATCTTCTTTATTATGTCTTAGTACCACATCTTCTGATATTTCCTTAATCACAAAATCAAGAATTTCTCCGGGTTTTACATAAAATAGCTCTACATCTTTATAAGGAATATAATCTGTCAGAAAACAAGCATGCAAAGATTCTTTACAAATAGAAAAAAGCTTTTTAAGAGTCTGTTTTAGTAATTCTTCGATTCCGGCTATCCTTAAATTAAAAACTCCGCATGCTATCACAATATCAAAAATTTTTCCTATCTCGGTTTCATCAATATCAATGGCTATGAATTTTGCTTGTGTATCTTTATATTTTTTATTTGCAAGGGAAATCAAATTCTCGTTTATATCAATCCCACAATAAGATACTGAAATATTTTTTTCATTGAGAAAGCCATAAAAATCACCCTTCCCACAACCAAAATCAAGTATTGATTTGTCATTGCAGTTGCCAATTATTTCAAGGAATTTTTCATAACGTCTGATTTGGCCTTCACGTGTCCACCTTACAGCTTGTGGCCTGTCGCCAAAATGCTTTAAATGCATGTCATAAAAGGTAATGAGTTCTTTTTTCCCAAGTGGATCCATTTCAATATATTATAATAAATGGTTTGGTGTGTTTGAATCAAAAGATTACAGAATAGTATAATAGTAAAAACGGAGGTTTTTATGGATGATTTTAAATATAAGGAATATACTGAACTTGAAACTCTTATTTATAACGAAGCAATGGATCGTATAATGAAAGGTCTTTCAAATGGCCTGAGTTTCACCGAGGCCTGTAATGCTGTTGATATTAAAGATTCTGATTTAAAGGCATTTATAGTAGATGATGCTCTAAAAATTATGATTGCAGATTTGCATTATACAAAAGGGCAAACACTTCAGGATGCCGCCGAAATGCTGAAGTTACCTATTGATGTAATTCAAAAAGCACACAGGGAGATGATGGAAGACATTTCACAATCTGCTCCAGGTGTGTATAATATCCTTCATCCTGATAATCCAGCAGGAAATGCATAGGAGGTAATATGGCAGAACAAAATAAAAAGGTGAGACTTTATGGTTTAAGCACATGTCCAAATTGCAAAAGAGCAAAGAAATTTCTTGAAGAACAGGGGATTAATTTTGAGCATATCGAAGTTGATTTGCTTGACAGCGGTGAACAATGGCTCATGTCAAAAGAGGTAAAAAAATATAATCCAGCTGCAACATATCCAACTATTGTAATTGAAGAAGTGATAACAGGTTTTGATGAAGAGGCAATCAAAAAAGCATTAGGGTTACAATGACAAAAGAACGATTATTTGAAGTACTTACAAAATACGCTGAATCTCAAGGTATTCAATTAAATAAAGACAAGGAATATGTTCTTGAAATTCTTGAAGGGCTTCTTGCTAATGAACAAAGATATGGATACCGTTCCTGTCCATGCCGTCTTGCATCTGGCAATAAAGAGAAAGATAAGGATATAATATGTCCCTGCCTTTATAGGGATCCGGACATTAAAGATTATGGAAGTTGTTATTGTGGACTTTATGTATCAAAAGAATGGAATAAAGGAACTATCAAACATGTTAAAGTCCCTGAAAGAAGACAGAATAAAGACAGAGGAGATAATTTATGATGCTTGAAGATATGCCCGGCCTTAAAGATATTAAAGAGGATCAGGCTGTACTGAAACATATTTTATGGGATCTCGAACCCAAACAACTTATGGAACCAACCTATTATATTAATGAGGAAGGCAGAAAAGAAAAGAAAATATTAAGAGGTTATATGTTTTATATTGAC
>Ga0078972_1003109_pt1 | contig 51094 bp, 51 predicted proteins | sample YelNatPaOPGAMG01_FD_67568 | JGI IMG/M metagenome (GOLD analysis project Ga0078972, IMG submission 67568) | Hot spring thermophilic microbial communities from Obsidian Pool, Yellowstone National Park, USA - OP-RAMG-01 (SPADES assembly) (version 2) | ecosystem: Environmental > Aquatic > Thermal...
ACTGCACTTTATGAGTCCGCAAAGATAGATGGGGCCAGCTCACTCCAAATTTTTAGATATATCACCTTACCTCTACTTAAGCCAACTCTTGCCTTTGTTGTCACGATGGCACTTATTTGGAACATCCAGACCTTTGATCCAGTGTTTGTAGTTACTCACGGCGGGCCTGGATTTAGTACACTAACTCCCGTCTTCTATGTTTATTGGTTAGCCTTTAATAGACAGGATATTGGCTATGCGTCGACTGTAGCCGTCATTCTACTAATAATTACGCTAATAATAGCTTCTATAAGCTTAAAACTCTTTCAAAGAGGTGAGTAAAATGAAGAATCATAGAAATGTTATAACTAATGCAATAAAATTAATCGTTGGCATACTCATGATATTACTAGTCGTAGTTCCATTTGTTTGGATGCTGCTAGTATCATTCCAAGAGAAGTACACTATGTATTACTTAGAGTCATTTATTCCAAGTACAATTAAGAATTATATTGACGCATTCACGATATATGATAGCTCACTCCTTCGATGGTTGCTAAACTCTGCTATCGTCTCATTATTTACAGCCGGGATAGTAATAATAACTTCTACGCTTGGTGGTTATGGCTTTGCTAGAATCAATTTTAAGATGCGTGAGAGCTTATTTACTCTTTATCTATCAACCATTATGATACCATTCGCAACAACATTAATTCCACTATTAATATTCTTCAAGACCTTAGGACTAACCAATACATACTTGGGTTTAATTTTACCATTTTGTGCAAATATTGTTCCTACTTTCTGGATTAGACAATACGTAAAGAATTTGCCAAAAGAACTCGAAGATGCTGCTAGGATTGATGGATGCTCAGATATTCAAGTATTTACTAAAATAGTGTTACCGCTTCTTAAACCTGCAATTGGTGTAGTGGCACTTTACACAATATGGAATCAGTGGAATGCTCTATTGTGGCCTCTCGTAGTGGTCCAAGACATGTCCATGTATACTGCTACCCAAGCATTAGCATTATTGCAAGGTGGAACCCAGATGGCAACAAACTGGGGATTAATAATGGCAATAGCTTTTATAACCGGGTTACCGATGTTTATTATGTTCTTAGCGTTCCAGAAGATGTTTATCAAAGGTATGGTTCTCGGTGCCCTCAAAGGTTAAAAATATCTAATTATACACCAACACCATCTTTAATTTGAGGTATAACTTTTTCTCCGAAGACTTTTATAAAGTTAGATTGATTAGGGCTGATGCTCGAGAAATTTATATGTGTAAAGCCCATTTTAACGCATTCAATAGCAATCCTTACAAATGTATCAGTGTCAGAACTAATTAGGAAATTTTCTTTTAATTGATCATCCGTCTGCATCATTGCTATTCGTTCAAGTTCCCGTGGATCATATATATTTGATGAAAATATTTGCCTCACCGTAGAGGCTGCCCATTTTTTACAAGCTTTTAATGCTCTATCCTCGTCTTCGTCGTATGAAAGAACTATGTGAACGCATTTCTTTATCCTATTTGGATCTCTACCGTCTATTCTTGCACCCTCTTCAAGAGCCTTAAAAAGTTTGTTTTTTATAAAATCTATACGATGCTTATTGTAAATCGTTAACCAGCCGTCAGCATACCTTCCAGCAAGAAAAGTTACAGAATGATTATTTGATGCTATGATTAATGGAATTTTAGATGTGGGTAATGTGTAAAGCTTCGCAGATCTTAGTTTAAAATAATGCCCATTGAAATCGACAAAATTCCCTTCCCATAAAGCTTTTATTATCTTAATAGCCTCCTCAAACCTGCGAATCCTCTCATCAGTTGCAGGCCAGTCAAATCCTAGCGGTACCTCATTCATTGCTTCGCCCATTCCAACTCCGAGAAAAACTCTACCAGGATACATGTTATCTAGAGTTGCAAATGCTTGAGCAACGATTGCTGGGTGGTAACGAAAATATGGGGCCGTCACGCCCGTACCTATTTTTACCTTATGAATCCTTTCTAATGCGGATGCTATCCAAACCCAAGCAAAACCACTACTAGCATTACTATGGAACCAAGGATGAAAATGGTCACTGGTCCATATCCAGTCAAACCCAGCTTTTTCTGCTTCGTATGTATATTGGAGCAAACTTTGTGGCGGATACTGTTCTTGAGCCATAAACGTGCCAAAAGATAACTCATCCCACCACAATTCTGCTCGCAACACACTCCTTTAACAGCTAAATATTAACTTTTGCATAATTTTAATAACTAAGTAAACACTGCATCTTCCATAATAGCTAACTTAATCTTCGAGGAGCTAGGCTTGGAGCAGCCATTAGGGGAAGGCAGTGAGGAGCCTGACCGATACGCAGAGGAATACCACCTAGAGGGTGGAGCGCATAGCATAGTGTCGGTTTACAAGAGGATAAAGCAAGGAGTCTCTCGCATAGACCCTGAGGTAAAGATCAATCCCTAAAAATACTTCATCTCACTCCACGCTTTCTCAAAGACAGTTCATGTTAGGTTTTTCTTTTCTAAGAATCAACATGAAGTAATAAACCATTTGCTCGATTGATGGGGCTTTATTTTTCGAGGATATTATCAGCTTAATATTGATTAAGTTAATTTGAATTAAGTCAAAATGCTCCCAATCATAATTAATAATGATGATCGTTGAGGATCATCGAGCTTGCAACTGATTGGACGAGAAAAAATGAGGTGCTCTCAAACCCTTTCCGAGCCCTATTGTTAGCGATAATAGTGAGTAAGAAATCTGCATCGTGGAATGATGTAAAGAATCGATTAGGGGAGGCTTGGGGCGAGTTTAATCCGAATACATTGGTCTTCCACCTTAATCGGCTAATAGATGCTGGGTTGGTCGAGAAAGTCACGATGGGTGATCGATATGTCTACAGGCCTACCAAGCTTGGAGTAAAGAGAACAAATGATGAGTATTGTAAGAGATTTGAGTTTCTTGACTCCATATAACAGAAGATGCTAAGAAGCTGTAGCCTTAACTTTTTGAGGCTTCATTAGTATGCGCTAGTACAAGAATAGGGGTCTTTCTTTTAGGGTTCCAGTCGCTGGGTCGACTTCGAAACCAAAAGATTCAAGGACAACGACGCCTAGCAAAACCTTATCTATAAAATCAGATATCCAAACATCGAAAGGTCCCTCCTTATCCTTCAACTTTATCCACGCTCTTCCTCTTTTCACCTTAACCGTTCCGGCCCCCGTCATGACTTTCTCTTCGCTGACGGGTTCGATTCCAATTTCTTCAGCAATCTTTTCAGGCAACGCTGTTAGAGTTGCCCCCGTATCAACCAACGCTTTCAATTTGATAAACTTCTTCCTTTCTAGGCTTGACACCTCTATATCAACCCAAGAATGACCCATTATTACTCTAATAAAGAGAGTAAGGATTTAGTTATTTAAACGTTATAGCACGCTCTCGAGCCCCCAATGTCGAAAAGTGGCATTACAATCCATTAACCATCGATTTCCAGGCATTTCTGTAATATTTTTATTAGTGGTTATGTTTGAGACTACTCCAAATCTTCGAGAACTTGATGAGCATACTCTCATACCTCGCTAGTGTCCTCGATAATTAACTCTAGCAGTAGATTTTCTTATCATCGACTCTGACAATCGGCGGCCCCTTATGTCTACATCTGTGTATAGATCGACTTGGATGTCTCCGAGAGTTGACTCTTCGCAAAGACATGTAAGAATGGAGAAAAAAGGGGTTGATATGAATTTTTCTATGCTATCGGGCCATGACCAAGCTTTTCTGAACTTGTATTCTTATCGCTTAGTGTTAGGTAATTAGGTTATGCTTATTGGGACAAGCAGTTCTTGAAGACGTATATGGCGTTGGGGTCGGCTATTGCCCATGCTACTCTCTCGCTCACGGCATAAGTCGTTAGGCCGCTCTTAACGTCCTTTATACCTCTCTCGATGGTTAGGCTTCTCCTATCCCCAGCGACTGCGGCCCTCTCAGGGAAGCATAGCACTACATCGCTTACCTTAGGCGTTCCAGATACTGGTATAAGTGGTGTCGATATGACATCCCTGACCCCGAGTATCTCCTCAATCTCATATCCGGCCAGGACTCTCTCGGCATATCCGGGCAGCTTATAGTTAGTCAATAGGTCGGACCTGAGGTGCTTGAGGGCCTGCGGATGACCAAACAGGTATAGTCTCGGAACCGAGCCAAGCGCCTCCTCAAAGTATGATACTGCATTAAGCACGTCTGAGACTGTCAGGCCGTTTCCCGCCTTATCGGTGGATGGTGCTCCACTGGCCTTGCCGAGCCCTGTAAATACATTGTAAACGTTTGATGCTGAGCCATCTCCCGATAAGAAGTTCCTTGCCTCTGTCTCGGCTATGGCCGCTCCGAAGTCCTTGACTAGGTCGGCCACTATGTCTATGACAGCGTCTTCAACGGCTATGTCTGAGACGTCTGTCCAGGCTCTCAATTCTCGGGCCGTTAATGCCACATCTGAGCCCCAAGTAGGCTTAGTCTCACTCGGAGCTACTCCCTCACTTGGGGCAGACACAACTATCTTTCCGGTCTTAATCTTGATCTTCATCTCATTCGTCGCCAGCTTCCTGAATGCCCATATCCGCCTCACCGGATTCATGAACCAGACAACATCTATAATGTCTCTCGCAACCTCGGCTGGCAGCTTCGGGAAGTTGGAATCAGTCGATAGGTAGCCCTTCTCGAAAAGCGTCTTGCCAAACTCTCTGTACGCATCCTGTCTACTGGCTAATTCACCCTCAGTTAGGGCTGGTAGCTTTTCCCTCTCGAACTCCCCTGACCAACTCCTGAAGAGTGGAGTAATCATGTCCATAAACACCCACTAAGCCTTTATTTCTCTCAAAACCTTCTGGAGAGCGTAGAAACTACCATACCTATACACTTCTTGGCCTGAGACAGACTTCTTTACGACTTCCTCGCTACTTATGACTGACTTAGGAGTTTTCTCTATTTCTGTCCTTTTTTCAAGCTTCTCATCAAGGGCCTTGCTTAGCTTTTCATCGAGGGCCTTCTCCAGCCTGCCTACTTCTGACTCAAGCCTCTCCTCGAGGGTCATCGCCTTAAGTATCAGGTATTCAATCAGCAGGCTCTTCTCCTCTCGTTTCCAGGGAACTTCATAGTCTTCCGGCAGTATGCCCTCATCCTTTAGCCTCTTAGCAAGCCTCTCGAGGGCACTTCTAATATGCTTAGCCTCTTCTTCAGGTATCTTCTCTATGGCCCCTCTGGCCCCGCTCGCATACTTTATAGCCGTTATAATGCCTGAAGAGATGAGGACGGGCTTGCCATCAACTATGTCTCCGACTGGCCAGCCATAATCTCCCCTATTCTTTCCGTCGCCCCTAACGACTATGAATAGCTTTGAGGCCTTAGACTTGTCTATTGTGCCATCCTCCTTCTCGGCCCAATCAAATATTCTCTTAGCGGCCGCATCTCCGTCCCATGTGCCTCTCTTAACTATTGGTAAATCGAAGTCAACCTTTTGAATTGTTAAAACTCCATCTTCGACCACGAAGGCCTTGCCAAATACGTGGTATATCTGGGCTGACGGGTTGACTGGCTTAGGAGCGAGGCTTACCTCCTGAATCTCGGCGTCTTCTATAACATTTACAGTCTCGCGCTTGACTTTTTTGGCTATTCCTCCTACAGATAAGCCCCTAAGTATGCCTGACTTGATCTTATCCCAGATATCAGCAAATTTCTTGAATATTCCAGCCTTAATCTTGAGGACACATTCTCAATCCATGCATCGAGAATCTTGCCAACCGGAGTATCTCTAAGGGCCGGGTCTTTACCATGGCCGTAAAGTATTTCTTTACCTTTGAGCCTTTCGGCATTTGCTTGTAAGACATCTACTGAGAATGCGTCGCCCTCAATGTCAATCTGCGGAGTAGATGCCACTCCCTCGAAATAGCCGATAAATTCGTCGTCCCCCGGGTCCTTAACTATTTCTGGAGCTATCTCTACTATGGCTTGGAAACTTGTTTCCTGCATGTCTTGAAATGCTTAAAGGGGTTTTAATTCTCTCAAAAATCACTATTCTTAGGAATCCAAGATCACCGTAACAAGACATGAAGCAGTCTTTGCAGATTAAGCCATTGCGAGACGTAAATATAATATCGGCTACTTTTCCACACAACCTCGCAGTTCATTTTTCATCGTTTCTACTTGGCGTAGTATTTGATTACTGATTTGAGGAAGTTCTCGACAATTGCTACTTCTCCAGCACTAAGGGCCACCATGACAGCATCCTCAGTAACTGGAATACCTAACAACGCGTTAGTCGCTCCGACAATAGCGCCTAAGACAACAGTTCTTAGAAACTTTTTATACTCAAACTTTTCATCCATGCTTTTCAGGAAGCCTGATACTGCGTATAGCGCACCACCAATCAGCCCAAGCATGATGGCATTCATGTTTAGAGCATTGTCTATCCATATTTTTTAATGCGAAACCCTGAGCTCCATATAAAAAATCAAGCATTACGTTAAAGAGGTCATCGATGGTCGATATGAGTATCATGTAGTCTTCTTTCTGCCACGCTTGGGAACGTATACTTCAGACTCTTTAGGGATCTCGGCCTCAGACTTAGTTACTTCTCCAGCAGGGATCTCTTCAACCGCCACATTAGCCTTCTCAAACCAGAAGCGGACATAGCTAGTAATTGAGCCATCAGGATTTTTTACTAATGCACTTCTTAGATAGATGTATTTTTCGTCCTCCATCTCTAGGTCTCCAGACACTTCCTCTCCGGTCTTTAGCCTATACTCGGGCATGGTTATATGTGAATTCTCAGAGCATTAAAGCCTGAGAAATTGCTCTAATGTATGAGCTGGCTTAAGAAAATATTTAGCAAGACCAAGGAAAAGACCGAGGCTAAGGCACTCATTTCTAATCTTCCCGGCCTATATGGCTACTTAGGAGAAGCGAAAGAATTGGACCAGAAGAAGCTCTTAGAGTTGGCTGAGTCTGACCCTGACGTTAGGACATGCATCGACGCAATAGTTGACGCTGTAACTACTAATGGTTGGGTTATTAATGCTGCTGATGAAAAAGTAGCTGAGAGAGTCAAGAAATACATAGCCAATGAGTGGGGAGAAGATAGGTTTTGGGTATTTCTCAGGAATCTTACTAATGTCCTCATAATTTTTGATGAGGCATACCTCGATGTTACTGGTAACATTCCTCAAATCACAGCTCCTTGGACAATGACGGTTAGGCGAGACAATCATGGAAATGTAGTGGGCTATGTTCAGCAGACTGCCTACCAGATTGAGTTTAGCCCCGAAGAGATTATACACATAGTATTGCATCCAGTTGCGGATAGGGCCTATGGAAGCCCTAAGCTCGCTACTCTTAGACGCATAATTGAGGCTAAGCGTGAGGCCGAGACATTCTACTGGACTGTATTCATGCGGAAAGGCGTCTTGTCAAAGGCCTTCATCATGAAGAATGTGGATGAGGCTACTTTTAACAGGGTCAAAAACATATTGTCAGAGACACGGCCTGGAGACGACTTACTGCTCTCTGGAGACATAGACATTAAAGACTTAGGCAACCCCGTCCGGGAGCTTGAGATTCTCGAAATGCTTAGAGACTTTAGGCAGAAGATACTAGCTGTCTTCAGAGTTCCTCCCATCGTCTATGGCCTCGAGGGAGGAATAAACCTTGAGACCAGCCGTAACCAGATGGTCAATTTCCAGCAACACATTACAAGCATTCAAAGAGTTATTTCTGCTAGCATTACAGAAGCAGTATCACGCATACTGAATCTTACAGGCTTCAAGATTAAGCTGTTAGAATGGGCGAATCCAGAACAGCAGATACGTATTCACTCGATTATGACTCAGAGCGGAATTGAGAGTATCAACGAGGCTCGCAAGGCACTTGGTTTTCAAGAGATTGATAATCCGTTAGCTGATGTCCCGCTACCTTTCCTGAGACTTTTCGGAGAAAACGAGTATGGATTATGGGACATCCAAGAGACTCTTAATCAGCTATTGACTCAATCAGCTAGAGCACTACCTGAGAAGGCATTACTAAAAGCAAAGGACAGAGACAGGCATGATGAAGAAATAAGACGATTAGAGAGAAGGCTTAATCAAGGCCTACAAGATTTTTTTTCGCAGAGCTACTAAGCACAGCGACGTAATTCATGCCCGCAAAGAGCTTGAGGCCGAGCTAAGGGCATTATTGTCAAGCTATGTGTATAGGGCCGCTCTTGAGGGCATAGAATACGTAGCTAGTGTTGCTTCGTACCTGCCTGTGCTTGACAAGGTAAAGAGCAAAATCGAGGAAATAATCAATGTATGCGTCAATGACTTCTTTCACATAGTCAGCGATAAGCTTAGTGGTCTAAGCAAGCCATCAAAACCGGCCAGAAACTATTTCGAGATAGGGAAGCAAGAGGAGGTAGAGGAAGAGGACATATATCCTTGGCAGAGGCTTGATTATGAAAATCGTCTTAATGCTTTAGGCGTTTTTGCTCTCTGGGACGCATTTAACTCAGCCATAGCTAACTCAGTCTTAGAGGCATTAAGTACTGATGAGTATGGCCTAAAGTGGATAGCTAAGCTGAATGAACAGGCTTGTCCTCTGTGTTGTGAGCTGCATGATACGTATTGGGGGCCCGAGGCTATTAGGGCCGGCCTATACAAGCGTCCTCCTGCTCATCCCAATTGCAGGTGTAGATTAGTCGTTGTAAAGGAGGGAAAGGAGCTATGGGCCGACTGAGCTTAGTAATTGCTCTGATGCCTCCAATAGGCTTAGCATTGCTAATGCTTGGCTTATTATTGCCTGACAATTCTCTAAAGACGATTGGCTCAGCTATTCTCTTCACAGTCGCAATATACATAGTCATAGTCATTGTTGTCCCGCTTTTTCTACTGGCCGTCGGCTTAGCTTATCGAGGCGCTTATGCATGGCGAAGGAGCTGGGAAGAAAATAAGTATATGCTAGCGGCCCTATCGGCTCAGGTATTTGTGGGATATGTAAGCATAGTCATGCAGAGCTTGTCTAACTTAGGCTTTTGGGAGAGGTTAGGGCTATGGCTACTTAACAGTGTATTACTGCTTAATCTGGCTGGCGAATGCTATAAGCATGCGGCCACTACTGACAGCGATGCCGAAATAGTGGCGGCCATAGCTGGCTGTTTCATGTATGCGTTATACGTCATAAACCTTCTTGAAAAGCTATGAAGGCTTCAGAATTACTTGATGCATTGTCTAAAGGCTTAGCCGTGCTAGCCTTAACTCTATACTATTCGGGCTATATTGACATGTCACAGTTGCTTAGTATTTTGTCGGCCATAATAGCTATTATGGTATCGCTACTATTGCATAAGCATAGAAAAGGCATAGCGAGATTCTTCAAGCGAGTCTTCAGGCCCTCAATAATTTGGGTTAAGGGTATTAAAAGTGAGCTAATTATTGACCGACGATGCAAGATATGTAGGCATCTAAAGCGGGCTGAGATAGAAAAAATGCTGCTTGATGGCAAATCTTATCAGGAAATTGCTAATGCCTTTAACAATGAGTTCAGTGTCTCGTGCCTGTCAAGACACCTCAGGATGCATATGCCTAGGCTTATCCTCGAGCCTGAGAAAATCAATCAATTGTATGAGGAGCATAGAATTAAGCAGATCGACTTAGCTGATGAGTTATTTAAGCTATTGGGCCGATTAAATGACCTATACAATAAGTTGGAAAAGCTTGATGAGAAGTTTTTCGCTGATAAGCCTAAAGTATCTCCTCATGCTTATGTTAAGAGCATTTCAGAGCGCAGGAATATCCTTGCCCAGATAAGGGAGACACTTATCACTATCGAGGAATTGAAGACTGAGATTAAGACCGAGAAAGACCTCTCCGAGCTTTTGCAGAAGCTTGCTTCAAGGCCTTCAGAATCATCATAAACATGTATTTTATATAATATGCCAAGAGCATTAGCAATACTCCAAAGCCAAAGGCCATCAAGACTATTCCTATGAATACGGCCCCCTCGCTCCCAGTCTTATAGGTCCTAACCTCGGTCGTGCATGTCTTGGCTATTGGGTCGCATTGAACATACTCAATAGTCTTTGTCATGGGCCAGCTAGAGCCTGCAAGATATAGGCCCGTAAATATTAAGACTAAGGTGGCTATTGCTAAGGCTATTCTCTGCATGGCTTAACCATGCATATTATTTGTTTTATCTCTGAAAAACTGGTAACATCAATGTAGTAGGGCTACATAGCTCATCAACTTCTCAAGAGGTCTATCCACTACACTGATTATTTCCTCCAGATCCTTGGCCTGCTCAGACATGTTTAGGTCTCGGGACACATCTAATAGTGCTTCGGCCCTCTTGACGATCTCCGTGACCACCGTATCTTTACGGCCTCGTGCCGTGCCTCTAGACACGCTGTAAATACCTAAGCTGAAAGTAGGGCTTGAAGTTAACATACTAAATAATGAATCGCTTAAGCTGTGGTTATTCACGCAATGTAGACTACAATGGAGCCATGGACATGCTCAAGCGGGCTGGGGCTATATGCCCATAACAAGGGATGATTGACACAGCCCAGAACTCGGTAGGATGAAGCCATGAGGCTAACAAACCGAGAATCTCCCGGCCCCAGCCGTGGAGTGTGTCAAAATGTTGAGGGCGTATAATTCAGTTTCAATGATGTGTGCCTGTCTTAATATAATATGTAGCTTTTGAAGTATCTTATGTAGAAATGCTAAATCCGGCGTGTATGATTAGCGATGTATTTTTAGTGGTAAAAATATTACTTTATACATCGAGATGGTGCAACATTGCACCATTAATGTATATTTTTGATGTATTTAATAATATGCAATGGGTGATAAAATATGCGGAAGACAATCTTTAGGCATGGTTTCAAAAAGATTACAGTGAATCTACCGATGGATCTATATGAATGGCTCAAGAAAGAGGCGGATAGGCGGGGAATAGAAATCGCTCGAGTGATTAGGGACTGCATTCGTCACGTTATGGAGGAGAGTAGAGATGAGGCTAAGCAGGATAATGATTAGGCAAAATAATAAAGGTGGATAAACATGCCTAAAATGTATGATAAGAGAACGGCTTTACAAATAATATTCCAAGCAGCAGAAAAAATAGCTAAATCCATAAGTGTAAAGGGAGTAACTGAGTCTGATGTCTCAAAAGGAGAACTCCGCAAAATATTTAATGCTTCTGGCAAGCGAGGAAAAGACATTCTAAGCATGGCTTTCAGAAAATTTGTTATTTCAAACGTTATTAGAACAGCAGACTGGGAAATGATTATAATTGAGCCTGATAAGCCTCGCATCCATTTTAGAATTTTAAAGCAAAAAGCCAAAGATAAGCCATGATTAACATAATGTATATCCCAGTAGGCAAGCTAAAGAAGAGTAGATGGAATCCAAGGATCGTATTTGATCCAGAAAAGTTTAACGTTCTGAAAAACAGCATCCAAAAAGATGGGATAAAATATCCATTGCTCATTAGAAAAATAAGTGATGAGTATGAGGTTTTGGATGGTTATAGAAGGCTTGAGGCCGCTAGAGCGCTTAACATTTCTGAGGTCCCGTGCGAAATCATAGCTGGAGACGATAAATACATAGCAAAAACCAGCCTAAAGATTCATCTGAGTCAAGACGACTTAACTCCCGAGGAAATTGTTAACATGGTCTCAAACATGATTAGGGAGGGCATATATGAGAGCGAGCGAGAGGCCTGCGAAGACCTCGGCCTATCGTGGAGAACTTATCTTGAGTGGAAGAAACAGCTAAAGGTAAAGCCAGAGGAGGAGAAGACTGGTATACCGGCCACGATAATCTCAACGATACAGAGTGCAGAGCTACCTGATGAAAAGCGCAAAGAATTGATTGAAGAGCTAAAGGAGAAGCCGTTAGCCAAGGAGTATGTCAAAAAAGTAGTGCAGATGCTTGAGGAAAACCCGAGACTTAGCCCCTCAGAACTAGTTACTAAATTTGCAGAGGCCGAGCCGAGAAAAAGCGAGAACGAGATTGAGGCCAGAGGAAAATACCTATACCGCCTGAGAGAGTCAGGTCAAAACATCGTATTTGAATTAGTTGAAAAAACTCTAGTGGTTGGAGCAATAACTATACCCAAGGCCGACATGCCAATAGTCAAGAGATTGTTCTCGAAATGGCCCACATAGCAAATATACCACCAATTTGTAATATCGAAATTTATCCTTGCCACGAGGCAAAGAACGGAAAAGGGCTCTACAGGCAAAATCTTTAAGAGGATGAACACACAATCAAGCCAAACAGGGGAGGCTCCGGTAGTATAGCCCGGTCAAGTATGCGGGCCTCTCGAGCCCGAGACCCGGGTTCAAATCCCGGCCGGAGCACTATTACCGCTCAGTATAAATGGTATGCAACTATCAGCAGTAAAACCAATTGGCAAGATAGGATGAAGGGGTCGAGAAAATAAACCAAGCGATCCACCAAACAGCTCAACTTTAAGCAAACAATCCCCCAACTGTCTTCACTCTCAATTACTAGGTATTACGTTTAGGTTTTTGGTGGGAGAAACCCGTTTTCTATGTATTTTTTAAGACCTTATTAAGCTAAAGCTAACAGAGCCCCTTATTAAGTCTCGAAATATTTATATACCGATAATCATATAATTTTATGGTGAATTAATGAATAATTATTCAACTATTTCAATACCTAAAAGGGTTAAGCAGGTGCTGGAGAAGGATAAGGGAGATAGGGACTGGGGGGAGTATCTGCTCAACCTGCATGAGGATGCGAAGGCCGAGAAAAGGGCGAGGGCGTTCAAAAAACTCCGTGAGTTGCTTTCAGAAGACGACCTTGAGAGAATCCTTGAAGAATCCCGGCTGTTTAGGAGAGGTTTGGCTCTTAGATGAATCTAGTGGACACGAGCGTGCTTGTGGACTGGCTGCGTAAAGGCGTTATGGCTAAAGGCTACATTAGTGTGATAACCTTGATAGAGTTTCTTCGAGGAGTGGATGAGAGTAAACGCCTTGAGACTAAAACCGCACTAGAGGAGGCCTTCAACATAGCCCAGATAGACAACGAAGTGGTTCTAGAGTATTGCAGGCTCTATGAAGAGCTGAGGAGAAAGGGCTTGAGCATGGGAGACGCAGACCTGCTCATCGCCGCAACAGCCAAAGCCAACCAGCTTACCTTGAAAACCATGGACAAAGACTTCGAGAAGCTGAGAGAACACGGCATAAACATAGAAATCGCCCAGCCCACAGACTAAATTAGCCCAATGATGTCGTCAACGATTGTGTTGACCATTATTGGCCCTACCATTACTCTTTTTTCAATTCTCTCTTTGAGATTCAGTATGGTGGGTGCATCCATAAACCCGCAAGCATTAATAAGAATGAGGTTTTCCCTTAAACGGAGAAATATCCTCTCTGAATCCTATGCCCCATATAAACCAGCTTCATCCCCTAAATTAACACCACAAATTATTCGACGAAATTTATTTGATCTCTCAAATTTTGATAACCATCAAAATTAAATTACCTAAATGCTATCTGACGAAGAAATACATATATGTGGGCCTTCATTAATCATATTGAAAAGGTATGAAAAGGAAATCATATAGGAATCTGTTCTCATCTACAACAGTGATAATCGTTGTCGTGACGATGGTGCTTTTAGCGTCTCCTTTCCTATTAATTGCCAACGCGCAGCAGGTTCCTAACGGTCCATACGTAGATAAGATAATATACTTTGGATTGCCGGGAGACGAGGAGACCATCTTGAAAATTAAGACTGGAGAAGCACATATGAGGTGGTGGGGCTTAAGGACTCCTGAGGCGGTCGAGAAGGCCAAAACTGAGGGCATTAAGTTACTAGAGGCTCCGTCTGGAACATATGACCTCCTAGTTAATCCTGTGCCATTTAGGGAGGGCTTCAACCCGTTCAGCCTGCCTGAGGTTAGAGAAGCTCTGAACTACTTGATTGACAGGGAATTTATAGCTAAAGAAATAATGAAAGGATTGGCAGTTCCGAGGACAACCCTCCATAGAACTTTCTCTCCTGACTATGTTAGAAACATTGTTTTCATGAGGGAGCTGGAGTCGAAGTATAGCTATGACTTCGATAAGGCTAAGCTCATGATATTCGAAGCAATGGGAAAGGCAGGGGCGACTTTTGAAGAGGGCAAATGGATGTACAATGGTAAACCCGTCGTGATAAAGTTCTCGATAAGGGTCGAAGACTTAAGAAGAAACATAGGCGATTACATTGCATCGCAGCTCGAGAAGGTTGGATTTACAGTGGAGAGAATGTATCAGAGAGCAGCAGTAGCCTTCGGAATAGTTTATGCGGGTGATCCAGCAGAGGGACAGTGGAATTTGTACACTGAGGGATGGGCATATACTGCTATAACTGCCTACGAGGACACGGATGCATATTTCTACTACGTATCACCCGGAACAGATGCTGTACACACGGTTTATAAGCCCTCGCCGCTTCTTGTAGACGTTGCCACTAGGCTTAATGAAGCCCTATACTCAGACCTCGAGGAGCGTAGCAGACTAATCCGGCAAGCGAATGAACTCGCATTGAAGGACTCAGTAAGGGTTTGGCTAGTTGATCAGCTTGAAGCGTTTCCGTATTCTCCAAGCCTTACCCCAGGTGTTTCAGACCTCTACGGTGGACCATACGGAATATTGTTTGGACGAACAATGAGGCTGGAAAATAAGGTTGGAGGAGAAGCAAAGATAGGCAGCAGAGTGATATTCGTATCTGCGTATCTAGCAATGCCTGGATCGGGTGGTGGTACTGACGTAGGCTTTAACTGGCTCTTTGACGGATTAGTCTTCAACAATATATTTGATCCTGGCGTCATGCCTCATCCGCATACCGGTAGATACATGCCTGTAAGGGCCGATTTCAAAGTGGAGACGGGCGGTGTGACTGTCCCACCCGACGCGTTGACTTGGTCGTGGAAAGAGAATAAATGGGTACCTGTAGGTGAAGGAGTGACAGCCTTAAGCAAGGTCACATTTAAAGCAACGCTCGGTAAATGGCATCACGGCGCTCCTGTCGAGAAAGCAGACATAATGATGTTCCTCTACGAGATCCTAGGATTGGCTACTCCGGAGAGTCCGATATACGACGTCAACGCAATATCACCCGGCGTCCAGACATTTGCAAATAAGTTTAAGGGCATAAGATGGCTAAGTGACGACACATACGAGATATACATAGACTACACACATCCGGATGAGACCTACATCGCAGCTCAATCAGACGTCTTCCCATTCATGCCATGGGAAGTATACTCACTTGTCAATGCTATCTATGAAGATAGGAGAGGCGCATTCTCTGAGACGACGTCAGGAGAGCTAGGCGTTGACCAAATAGACCTAACGAAGGGCGCTACTCTAGACCTTCTCAAGGAATACTACGACAAATTTGCTCCTAACTACGTGCATCCAGCTGTAAAAGACTTTGTAAAAGACCCAGCCGCTAGGTGGAATGCCTTGAAAGCATTCGTAGACAAATATGGCCACTATCTAGTGATGTCCGGCCCGTTCTTCATCGAAAAGGTAGACGTAACTGCTGAACAGGTAATCTTATCAGCCTTCAGGGACTATCCGTTCCCAGCAAATAAATGGGATTACTTACTATCACCTAGAATACCCTCAATTGACGTGAAGGTGCCAACCCAAGTTGTACCTGGACTAGCATACACAATTGAGGTATCAACAACTGTAGCAGGACAGCCCTATGGAAACGTTGTTGTTCAATACGTATTGGAAGACCCTGCTGGAAAGGTAGTCACGATGGAGACAGTTCAGCCAAAAACCACTGGATTATTTGAAATTAAGTTAAGCGAGGAGCTCACTAGTGCACTTACTGCGGGTGTATACAGGCTGACAGTGATAGCGATCGGTGGAGAAGCGGCATTAGCTACAATTAAGACCTTACCATTAAACGTTGTTCCCCAGCTAGGATATATCGTAGGTCAAGTTGGAGAGATAGAGAAAAGAGTAGGCGAAAGACTATCAACTATTCAAGCAGATCTAGCAACAGCAATCAAGGATGTAGCTAGAGGAATAGATGCAGTCACAACGGGAATAAACAGCCTAAATACAAATATAGCGACGCTTAACACGGCAATTTCCGATCTAAGATCTGAAGTGACATCCGTTGAAGACCGCGTCGTTGACCTCTCTAAAAAACTACCAGAAGTAAGCAACCTAGCGACAATAGCAATCATTCTGGCCGTCGTCGCTATAATAATCTCAGCGATAGCAGCAGTATTAGCTTTAAGACCAAAGAAAACCCAATAAATTTTTTAATCTTTATTACTTAAAGTTTTTATTATTTTTCGGATAAGACTTGCTACCTGTTAAGTACTTAGCTAAAAGGGCATTAATTCTAGGAGTAACTGTAGTTATAGCCACTTATCTAACTGTCGTAATAGCGAACGCTGGAGGGCTGATTGATCAGATCCTAAGTTCTCAGATAAGGTTTGAAATAACTCAGAGCCTCAGCAGAGATCCAGCTTTCTCAAGATTGCCAGAAGACGTCAGGGAAAAAATGCTTGAAGAGAGAATTACGAATGCAATAAAGGCGAAAGGGCTTGACCAGCCATTTATAATTAGGAGTTTTATTTACTTAATCGATGCTCTCACTCTGAGGCTTGGAAAAGCGCTTGTTCTTAAAAGTAATGCAGGATCTAGAGAAGTCGCCGACATAATTCTTGAAAGATTACCTAACACAATAGCACTATTTACAACTGCGACGATAATTTATAGCATCATAGGAATAATCATAGGGCTCTACATGACTAGAAAGCCCGGTGGATTCTTTGATAGATTCATGGCTATGGTGGCCGTAATAACAGGAGTAATCCCGCCCTGGTTCTTCGCCATAATATTCCTACTAATATTTGCATTCTATGTAAGGCTCTTTCCATTAGGTGGATTTGTAAGCGTCCCAGCACCGTCTGATCCTCTCCTATTTGCATTAGATGTTCTATACCATATGGCGCTTCCACTAATAACCTGGACGATTGCGCTCTTTCCATACTGGGCATACGTTGTGCGAAACATAGTTATTCAGACCTATGGAGAAGACTTTGTAACGATAGCTAAGGCTAAAGGGCTCAGCGATGATAAGGTTCTTCGTCGTTACGTGCTGAGACCATCAATGCCACCAATAATAACCAACGTCGCATTATCATTAGTCTTTTCTTTACAGGGCGCACTAATTACTGAGGTAGTATTTAATTGGCCTGGTATTGGTTATTTGCTGAATCTAGCAATATTGTCTACTGATGCTCCCATCGTCATAGGAATAACCGTAATTACTGCGTATCTACTAGTCATAACGGTCTTCATACTGGAAATCTTGTATTCCATTTTGGATCCTCGTATAAGGGTGGCGAGATGATTTGAGCACAGCTCCTACTGGACTAAAAAATATTTTCCGAGAAGTACTCCAGACAAAGAGTGGCAAGATAGCAATTATTATTTTGTCAGTAATATTGGCAATGTCCCTTACGGTATGGATAACTGGGTCAGAAGAAGTTGTGAAAAACTGGAATGAGCCTGAATACTGGATAGATAATCCTAGATTGGCAGCGCCTGAGTGGTTTAGTTGGGTAACCGGAAGCAATGCTCCAAGAACCATAATACTGAAGCCTGAGGATTTCAGGAAGACATATTCGGAGGATCCATTAACTGGTCAGGCCACAATTCAACTAAGGACACGCTTCTACTACGATTATAATGATGTGCCATCAGAAGTTATTTTAAAGCTAAACGTAAACGCAACAACTAGGTCTCTAATAACTCTGTCTTGGACAAAGCCGGATGGTAGTAAGCTTGAAGTTTATAGAAAAGATGTTGGCCGCGGTGCATACTTAATATTTCTATATACTGATACTGATACAGTTAGCTCCATTAAGTCCTATCTATCCGGCATCAACGCCTCACCCGATATAGCTGTTCAGACGGTTCTTTTCTCAAGCGAAGCATCATTAAAATCTGGAAATCCTAAAATTTTAAGATCCTCAGACGTCAATCCTCCCAGACCTTATGAAGTAATAGTCAGCATTTCCTCGCGTAAAGAAGGTCTGTCAGCCTCAGCGCAGCTTGATCTGCTCGGAAAGGTTCACGGAATAGCCGGAACTGACAATAAAAGAAGAGACATATTTATAGGTATATTATGGGGCGCTCCGGTCGCATTAGCGTTTGGTCTTACAGCTGCATTAATTATATCATTTGTCCAGACGATTCTTGGAGCGTTAGCCGCTTTTTATGGATATAGAATAGATGAAGTAATTGAGAGGTTCACCGATGTTTATTTAGTTCTACCTTTCTTATCGCTCCTGATTACTATTCAATTCATCTACAAAACTACGATATGGACGATCCTTATTACTGTCATAGCCTTGTCTATTTTTGGAACAATAACTAAGTCGACGAGAAGCATGGTGCTACAAGTTAAGGAGGAGCCATATATTGAGGCGGCCATCTCTTATGGAGCTAGCAAAGCAAGAATACTATTCCTCTACATATTGCCTAGGGTCCTACCATACACATTTGCCAACGTCACAGTTCTCGTGCCATCTTACATATTTTTAGAAGCAAGCCTGAGCCTCTTAGGGGTCGGCGATCCAGTATTGCCGACATGGGGGAAATTAATTGAAGAGGCCTTTATCGGAGGCGCTACTTTCTATGGATACTGGTGGTGGATACTCATCCCATCATCACTAATAATACTGGTAAGTATGGCTTTTGCATTGCTCTGGTACTCTTTTGACAAGATACTAAATCCAAGGTTGAGGGAGGAATGAGCATCATACTAACAGTAGACAATCTAAAGCTTTACTATAGAACGCGTAGAGGTATAGTCAAGGCAGTTAACAACGTCAGCTTCCAGCTAGAGAGGAGCAAGACCTTGGCTGTAGTCGGAGAATCTGGATGTGGTAAAAGCTCACTGGCATACGCGCTGATAAGAATACTTCCAAGAAATGTACATGAATACAGCGGGGTCATAAAGATAGATGGTGTAGATGTGCTTAAGCTGAGTGAAGAGGAGTTCAGAAAGAATTATAGAATGAAGAAGATATCCATTGTTCCTCAGGGTGCTATGAATTCGCTGAATCCAGTACTCAAAGTTGGTGACCAACTTGCTGAACCATTGCTAGTACACTTAGATATTGATAAGGACGAGGCATTAAGAAGGGCAGCCGAAGTTTTAGAGAATGTAAGGCTGCCTAAGGCTCTTCTTGAGAGATATCCACATGAGTTGAGTGGTGGAATGAAACAAAGAGTTTTAATAGCAATGGCGCTCATAATGAAGCCAGAGATCGTCATCCTCGACGAACCGACCTCTGCCCTTGACATCATAACACAGGCCAACATCATCAATTTTTTGAAGGATCTGCAGTCTGAATACAACTTGTCCTACATCTTCATTACACATGACTTGGGCGTTGCAAGCGAGCTGAGCGACTACTTCGCCGTGATGTACGCGGGTAAAATAGCTGAGATAGGTCCAGCCGAAGATGTACTAACAAATCCAATGCATCCATACACAGAGAAGCTTCTTAAAACTACGCCCCGACTAAGATCAGAGTCAAGGCTAGAATTTATACCGGGCAGTCCCCCAGACCTTATAGAACAAATACCTGGATGCAGCTTCAATCCTAGGTGTCCCTATGCCTTTGAAAAATGTAGAACTAAAGAACCATACATGATTAGAATAAATAGTCAGCACTATGCGGCTTGTTGGCTACGTGGCGATGAAAAATGAATGACAATACCCTAATCGTCGGAAAGGATCTAAAAGTATGGTTCGGCATTAGAAAGACATTTTTCTCCAAACCCATATACGTGAAGGCGATAGATGGCGTTACGATAAGCATAAGGAAGGGCGAAACAGTAGCAGTAGTAGGTGAGTCGGGCTGTGGGAAAACAACGCTAGGAAAAACTCTCTTAAAGTTGTATAAGCCGACTTCTGGGGAGATAATTTATGATGGTAAAAGAATAGATACACTGGAAGAAAAAGACCTAAAATGGTATAGGCGTGAAGCTCAAATAATTTATCAAGACCCATACAGTAGTCTTAATCCATTTTTCACAGTCGAAAGGATATTAATGGAGCCACTTATAATTAACGAGATAGGGAATAGTATTCAAGAGAGGCGCGAGATTGTTTATCGTGCTTTGCGAGACGTAAAACTGGAGCCTCCTGAGCTATTTGCTAATAAGTATCCACACATGTTGTCAGGTGGTCAAAGGCAGCGAGTAGCTATAGCCAGAAGCTTAATTACAAATCCAAGATTCATAGTAGCAGACGAGCCTGTATCCATGCTTGATGCATCTGTACGCGTTGAGATTATGTATCTCCTAAAAAGTATCCAAGAAAAATACGGCACTAGTTTCTTGTACATAACACACGACGTGTCTACAGTGAAGTACTTCTCAGACACAATAAATATTATGTATGCGGGTAAGATAGTTGAGTCAGGGCCTGTTAGAGAAGTCTTATCCAATCCTCTTCATCCATACACGCAGGCGCTGATAGCAGCAATCCCAGATCCGGACCCAGCTAACCGCAAAATGAGACGGAGCGTTCCATCTGGTGAGCCGCCCAGCCTCATCAATCCGCCAAGCGGTTGTAGATTTCATCCAAGATGTCCCTACTTCATAAAAGGTAAATGTGAAGTTATCGAACCAGAGCTAATTGAGAAAATGCCTAATCATAAGGTTGCTTGTCATTTATATTAAAATATTTTATTTTCATTTCTATGGATTAATTTATTCTGAACGTAAGGTTTTTACAATAGTTTCTCCGTTAGAACCTTACGTCAGGCAGTTTACTCTATAGGCGTACAGTAAGAGTGATGGGTACGCATGGTACGATCAGCATTGTTGGTGATAGCAGCGATAAGAATATAGTTGCGTCATGTATGAAGGCTACATTCGATGAGTTATTGCGAATAGAAAATTTGCTGAGCCACTATAATCAAAATAGTGAAGTATCTATCCTGAATAGGGAGGGATTTATTAAAAATCCGAGTAAAGATCTCCTCTATGTGCTGGAAAAGGCGAATTACTTTTACAACCTTAGTGGTGGACTGTTTGATGTTACAATTTTACCACTACTAGAATTATTGAGCAGCAGCTCGTCTCAGGAATTTTTAAATGAGAAAATTAAGGAGGTGCAAGAGCTAGTCGACTTTAACGGCATCGAGTACAATGAATATGCCGTATCTTTTAGGAAAAAAGGAATGAAGATAACGCTTGGAGGAATAGCAAAAGGATATGCGATTGACCGAGCCATGGATGTCCTCAAGAAGATGGGAGTGAAGGATGCATTAATTGATATTGGTGGTGACATTAAAGCCATGTCAGATAGCCACTCATGGATCATAGGAATTAGAAACCCATTCAAAAAAGACGATATTGTCAGCAAAGTAAACATCAGAAATCAGGCAATTGCTACGAGTGGGAATTATGAAAGGCTTCATGTATTTAGTCCGTGGAATCTTAGGCCTCTAGATGTGGCGAGCGCAACGATCATAGCTAGTGAAGCAATAGATGCAGACGCATTAGCGACGATTGCCCTGCTTATTGGCCCAGACGTCGTTGAATTGGTCAGTGAGCTCTCTGGTGTTGAGGCCTTGCTGATCATGAAAGATGGTAAAATGATTAGGTCTTCTGGATTTAGAGATTACGAAGTTTAGTGAATGTTAGTTAGACAATTTATTGGCTCATAGACCTCTCGGTGCCCCTCACCAGATACTATTGCAGTGATCTTCTCTCTAATGGCTTCTGTTACGGCTCTTGAAGAGAGAGTCGCTCCGCTTATGGCATGTATCTTTCCACCGTCTTTATCGATGTGTAGTTCCTCAACAGTAAGATCATGAAACTGATCTTCAAAACTGCCTGAGTCTACCTGCTGGGTCCACCAAGTTACATAGTTTTTAGGTATTTCTTCTGACGGCATCACGTCTATCGCTACGACTCTATAATTTAGGTCTATTATGCCGTAAACCTTAAGCATGTCTGGACAAGTGAGAACCTTGATTACGAATGCGTATCCAATGAGCACGTTCTTTACGTCATAGACCTCATAATACAAGAGCTTATCCCCGTCTAAAACTGGATTAAATGATGCAGCTCTTGGAAATAGCCTGACGAATGGCTCAAACTCTGGGGGGACAGTTATGGAGTTTTCGTTTGTCTCTGTCGTGGTTATTTGTTGTGAGGATGAAGACGTGGGGGTTAGAGTTTCTGTTATCGTGCTAGTCAGCGTTTTGGTGTAAACATGCGTTGTAGTGATTGTTTCTGTTGTAGATGTTGTTGTAGTGGTGGTTTTTGTAACTGTTGAGTAAGGAATTTTTAATTCCTTAGGAAACCTATATGCTGCCCATCCCAAAATGGAGGCTCCGAGAATAATTCCTGAAACTAAGCCTTTAATAAAATTTCTTCGATGACCGTTGAGGTTTGGGGACATATCGCTGGCTCTTATCGCGTAGTTAGGGTTTTCCCAATATATACTTAAAGATGGGACTCAAAGTGTCCCATCTTTCTCATTTTTGAGTTATAGGAAAAGGGGCCAAATTTAAGCACTAAATTAAACTAATCTGCAACATTTTTTATTGATGTTTATGTTTTGTCGATAATATAATTTAGTTCGTCGAATGACTCATTTTTAACCAAGATCTTTGTTTATGACTTTTAAATTTTTAAAGGTCTCGAGTAGTTGAGTATATCTTTCTTTGTTGTAGTTTTCTGCTAGTTCGAATTTTTTCTCTTCGATCAGCCATTTAACAACTTCGTAAACACCTGTGGCTAGTGATAGTTTGTTTTCATCAGTCGTCCACTCGTCTTTCCAATTCCAAAAGTTTTCGTCGATATATGTAATTAGCTTTTTGACAATATCGATAGTTACGGCTCTCGGCAGGTCTTTTATCGATATGTTAATTCTAAACTCTTCTACAGATTTTATTTTCGGTTCAGATATGTTTTTTCCTATATCTATGTTTATGGTGTAGTTTCCTTCTCCGCTCCATATGCCGTATGGTATTATCTTGCTGGGTTGATTCGAGATGTCAAACTCTATTGCGGTTTTACCAGAAGTGTGTATAAATAGGTATCTCCATCCTTTTTCTTTAATTTCATTTAGTATGTTTTTTAGTTCTGGGTTTTCTTTCAAGACATCTTCTGGTGTTAGTATCCCTGAAAATTCTATCTCTAATTTTCCGGCTGCTAGTCCCTTTTGATTTAGTATTCTGCCTAAATTCATGAATTATTCAGTAACTATTATTCTAATCCTTGAATAAATACCTTGGTGGAGAATTATGGATTTTTAGAATTGCTGATTGTCATGGTGTTGTGAAGTTGTGTAGAATGCGATGTTTAGGCAATATGGCAAATTTGTAGTGACGCGAAGAATTGGCTCATATAGTTGGTATTGGAGTTTAATAATTGGACACAATATTATTTTGTCCTTCATATGGTTTAGAATTTCATCGTTTCAATGTAAGCAAATTTATACATTCGATTGCAAAATACAATTGCGTTATTCTTTAGAAAAGTTTTTAAATAACTTATGGTTATGTTTTAGGTGCTGAGAAAATGAGCGAATTAACTCTTTCTAGGAGAGATTTCCTGAAGACTTCTGCTGTTCTCGGTGCGGCATTTGTCGCTTCTACGCAGGCGCCGGTTGAATCATTGCTGAGAGAGATAAAGCCTGAAGAGGCTGAGCAAATAAAGGCCAGCGCGGGAGAAGTGAAGGTAATATTCACTGGGCTGGGTCTCTGTGGATGTGGCAGGTCTGGAGCTCCTTCTTTAATATTTGTTAAGAATGGCCGGATAATTAGGATAACATCTGCACGTTACGATATGAAGTATAAGCCTGAGGAGTTCAATTATGATGCTTGGACGATCGAGGCGAGGGGGAAGACATTTAAGCCAAGTTTAAAAGCGATGAATGCGCCCTTTGCTACTGCTGCTAGGAAGCGTATCTATTCTCCCAATAGAATCAAATATCCTTTGAAGAGAGTTGACTTTGATCCCAATGCTCCTCCGGACAAGAGAAACCAGGCTAACCGTGGTAAGAGTGGATATGTCCGAATATCGTGGGATGAGGCCTTAGACATCATAGTAAAGGAGATAAAGAGAATAAAGGAGACATACGGGACGTCGGCGATCCTTACAGCGGGCGTCGTCCACGGATACTCCAAAACAATAAGTGCTCACTACAAAGTTGCTGACTTCCTCATGAAGTGTATTGGGCAATGGACTGAGGAGATAAGAAATCCAGACAGCTGGGAGGGATGGTACTGGGGAGCAAAGCATGTATGGGGAGAACAATTCTTAGGCTACTCTCTTACTGATAATGCTTTCCTAGACACTCTTCAAAATAGCGACCTAGTTATTTACTGGGCTGGAGATCCAGAGACTACCTCTTGGATGAATGTTACCGGAGAAGGAGCCACAGATTTTCATTTCTGGCTTAGAGAAGCAGGCATTAGGATAATATCAATCTGCCCCGACCAAAACTGGACGGCAGCTATACACGCTGACAAATGGATTCCAGTACAGCCAAATACAGACGCTGCTCTAATGTTGGCAATTGCTTATGTCTGGATTACTGAGGGGACTTATGATAAGCAGTATGTCGATACGCATACCTACGGGTTTGACAAGTTCAAGGCATACGTCCTCGGAGAGGAAGACGGAATACCAAAGACGCCGAAATGGGCAGAACAGATATGCGGAGTACCGGCAAGAATAATTAAAGCTTTAGCGAGGACGTGGGCATCCAAACGTACGTCAATAGCACACTATCTTGGAGGACCGATGATTAGGGGGCCCTACTCAACTGAACCGGCCAGACTTGAGGCATTACTATTGGCGATGCAGGGGCTGGGCAAGCCTGGTGTCAGGGTAACAAAAGGAGGAAAGCCGATCACAACGTTTGTCCCACCTCCGTTTATTCCATTTGTCGAGCCGCCTTTGCCATTAGGCGCGCCCCAAATGTTTCCAAGAACGCTCACTCCGACAGCCATACTTAAGGCACCTATTACTTGGTATGGCTCAGCAGCCTTCGGTGCTCCTGCCTCGGATCAATTCAAAAAATACGAATTCCCTGTCGATGGCTACTCAGAGATTCACATGATCTGGGATCTGTGTGGTTGCCACATAACATGTTATGATGGTGGAGAGATGGTTGATGCCTTTAGGAGTCCTAAGATCGAGTTTATTTTGGGACAGCAACCATGGCTTGAGACAGATATGTACTTTGCAGATATAATTTTGCCGGTGTGTACAGTGTTTGAGCTTGAGGACGTGAATACTGGTGGTGGCAACTTTACACTCATCTACTACATGCCGAAGGCCATAGAACCTCTATGGGAATCAAAGAGCGATTATGACATCGTTTGTACAATAGCTGAGAAGCTAGGACCAGCAATAGGAATTCCTGATTTACTAGATAAATATACAGGAGGAATGAATCTAGAGCAAAGACTGAGAGAAGTATTCGAAGTGTTCTATAAGGCCTCTCCATACATAAGCTGGGAAGATTTTAAGCAAAAACAATACTGGGTATGCCCAATTGATCCCAGATGGAAGGAAGTACCTCCAGCTTGGGAATGGTATTGGAAGCTTCCTGAAGGATCGGGATTAACTACGCCGACTGGTAAAATAGAGTTTTACTCAACTGGCATAGCCGAGAATCTCCCGAATGACAAAGAGAGACCGCCAGTACCACACTACATTCCATATGGCGAAACTTGGCAAGAAAGTAAGCTTCATCCGAGGGCTAAGCAGTACTCTCTCCTTCTTGTATCTAATCATCCTAGGTGGAGAGTCCACGCACATGGTGACGATATATCTTGGATAAACGAAATACCAACTGCTAGGATTAGAGGGCCAGATGGGTATCTCTACCATCCAGTATGGATCCACCCAATAGATGCTGGAAAAAGAGGCATCAAACACGGAGACATAGTTAAGGTATACAACGATCGGGGAGTTGTTCTAGGCGCTGCGTACGTAACAGAAAGAATGATACCAGGCGCGGTCTCGATGGATCACGGAGCTCGATTAGACCCAATATCAATAGACGAAAAAATTGATAGAGGCGGAAACATAAATCTATTAATGCCGCGCAAGCCGTGGAACCCGTACAGAAAGGGATACGACCCATTCATGTGTGTAAGCGGATACCTAGTCGAGGTTGAGAAAGTAGACATCAATGAACTTAAGCAGAAATATCCGGAAGCATTCAACAGACCATACGACCCAGCCGCAGGCCTAGTAGCTGACGCCTGGATTAAGAGGTGAGAAAAATGAAGACATTCGTCATTAATCTGGACAAATGTGTAGGCTGCTACAACTGTCAAATTGCATGCAAGGACGAACATGTCGAGAATGACTGGACGCCGTATGCTAAGCCTCAGCCAGACACCGGGCACTTCTGGATGAAGATAATAGAGATGGAGCGCGGATCAATACCCAAAGTCAAGCTTACACACATACCAATGCCCTGCATGCATTGTGATGATGCTCCATGCATACCCGCATGCCCAGTCAAAGCGATATACAAGAGGCCCGACGGACTAGTAATCATCGACCCTGGAAAATGCAATGGATGCAAGGCATGCATAGACGCATGCCCATATGGAGCAATATACTTCAACAGCCAGCTGAACATCGCTCAGAAATGCACGGGATGCGCCCACATACTTGATGGAAAAGCAGACATACCCCCTGATGTCCCACTAAACGTGCCTAGATGCGTAAATGACTGTCCATCAGAAGCAATAAAGTTCGGAGAAGAAGACGAATTAAGAGACTTAATAGCCAAGGCAGAGGTGCTGCACCCAGAGTATGGGACGAAGCCACGTGTATACTACCTAAACCTGCCCAAACCATTCATAGCTGGAGACGTATACGATCCAGAAGCTGATGAATGCATACAAGGAGCAACCGTAACGGCGGTGGATTTATCGACTGGCAGGACATTCTCGGCGACTACGGACGAGTTCGGAGACTTCTGGCTAAAGAACCTGGAGTGGAACAAGGTATACCAGGTAACAATAGAGCATCCAAGATATATGAAGAAGGTCCTAGGAGCGATCGCAACGACAAAAGACATAAACCTAGGATCAATACCACTATACAAGAAAACTTAGATCCATATTATTTTTTGGATTAACTCACAATTAGAATGACGCTGACTTATCCTTATTTATTTTACTTCCTCACTTAAATTGGTGAGGCACCAAAAATAAGTTACAACCTACACAAGTTAGGAATAGTAAAAATAAAATAATCCAAGGTCTAATAATAAAAGGGAAGAAGATCTTTGACGAAATATTACGACGTTGTATTTCTTCATCCATTGACGAGTCTCAGAAAACACTTGATAAACTCGCCGTATTTGCTTACTCACTATCCATTGCTTCCGATGGGCTTATTCAGCTTAGCCCATATGATAAAGAGCGAGGGATACGAAGTTAAGATAGTCAACCTAGGTTTAGAAATATCTTTATCGCCGTCCTTCGAAATAGAGGACTACGTTAAGTCCTTAAGTGCAAAAATATATGCAATAGACCTTCACTGGTTCTATCACTCAGAAGGAGCTATACAGCTTGCCGAAATGTGCAAAAAACATCACCCTGATAGTTTAGTTATCCTCGGAGGCTTCACCGCAACATGGTTTTACGAAGAAATCCTCAAGAAATATAACTTTATTGATGCCATACTGCTAGGTGAAGCCGAGCAAAGTATTCTTAGCTTAGTCAAGGCATGCTTAATAGACAAAGACTTATCTAACGTTCCGGGAATCGCTTACCGGGCCAACGATACAGTTAAACATAATGCAGTAGCGCCTCCAGCAACGCTCGATAACCTTAACTTCACAGACCTCTCAACACTGGAAAATTGGGAGAATTATCTAAAAATAGTGCCAGAAGGATGTAATGAAGACGGTTCATCTTTGTTCTGGCTAACAATTGCAAGAGGATGCATCTATAACTGTATTTACTGCGGAGGAAGCTGCAGCTCCTATAAACTTCTCACTAAGAGACAGAAGCCAATCTTGAGAGACCCAAAATTAGTTGCTGATGACATACGCAGACTTCACGATTTGGGAGTTGAAAAAATATGTTTTAGCCACGACCCAGAAATAGCCGGTAAAAATTACTGGCAAAAAATACTCTACGAATTAGCTAAAGACCGCGTAGATATGCAAGCCTACTTGGAGAGCTCTCAACTACCATCAAGAGACTTTTTGCAAAGAATGAAAAGAGCCTTCAACGAAGTTGAATTAGCAATTTATCCACTATCGCCCAATGAAAAAGTTCGAATGACAGCTGGAAAAAAATTTACTAATGATCAACTCTTTCATACGGCACGTATATGTGAGGAACTGGGAATCGCCTTAAATGCATACTTCACGGTTGGGCTCCCTGGAGAGAATCAAAACTATTATGAACTTTTTAAGAAGCTGGTCAACAAATTATTAAAATTTCGATCTATTACGATCCCTCCACTTAGCATTTACACTTTAGATCCTAGCAGCCTGATGGCTACCACTCCAGAAATATATAATCTTAAAATTTATCTAAAAAATTTTGAAGATTACAAAAATATGTGTTCAAGCCCATACGTCATTGATAGAATAGGGCATGAAACAAATACCCTCACGAGAGAACAAATCCTAGAGCTTACTAATATGGCTAATGAGCATCTGATTGAATTATTTTTAAGAAATGGCGATAGGAAAGGCCCTTTCTAATGCCTAAAAATATCAATAGTGAAAATAATAAGCTTAATTGGGGATCACCAAATAAATGAATGAGTATTAGTTTATCAGATGGTAGCCTTAGTGAAAAGTGAAAAATATTCTTGGATTTAAAAATAGAAATAGTGTTCATCCCAAACAATAGGACTTGTTGTGTTATCGAATGTTTGATGAAATTTCAAAACATGTTTAAATAGCGCTCAGGATCATTACTCGTAGTGAGCATCATGCGTGCACGACGAACGATTTTAATAGCTGTTTTGGTAGTTGCTATCATAGTTGCGAGCGTTGCCGCAGCATTCTTTACTGGATTAATAACGATACCTAGGCCAACTAGTTTAACCGTCACTCCATCAAACTTTGTGATTGAGTCAGGAAAAAGCATCATGCTTACTGCCCTACTAAAAACAGACTCATTCGTATTAACTGGAAAGACTATTAAATGGTCTGCATCTGACGGCACCCTAGACAAAACGATTGGAGAGTCAGTTCTTTTTACAGCGCCTGTCGTGAATGAAAACAAATCTATTACAATAACTGTTTCATTTGGTGGGGACTCTAACTATTTGAGTAGCACAGCCACAGTTAAGGGCATTGTAGTTCCACGGAGGGCTGTAGAGACAAAGCTTAGCATAACCCCATCGTCGTTTGAAGTTGAGTCAGGTGGTGTTATAACGTTGACTGCCGCGTTATCACCTTCTTCCGCCCCCTCTGAGCTAGTTACATGGACACTCGAAGGGCCAGGAACATTATCCCCCAACACTGGCACAGCCGTGACGTATAAAGCTCCAGAAGTTAATGAAAAAACAACAGTTTCTATTACAGCAAAATTCCCGGGGACCTCAGAATATTCAGCCAGTTCAGCCACATGTGTAGGAGTAATACTGCCAAAAGGAATAAGTGTTAGAAAGACAACCATCTTGACTGTAAAGCCCTCCAGTTTTACACTAAAGCCCGGTGAAGAAATAACTATTACTGCTGTGCTCCAAGACTCTGAAGGAAACACATTAACCGGCAAGCCTATAACATGGAGTCTTGACGGGCCCGGAAAACTATCATCAACATCTGGTGCATCTATCACTTACATAGCTCCTGAAAAAATAGAAGAGAAAATCACTGTGAAAATCACGGCAACGTTCGCTGGGGATGAAGAATATATTGGAAGCACTGCTAGCTCAGAGGGACAGATAACACCAGTCAGTGTAATCGTGAGTGAGGAATATCTTTTATCATTTGACGAGGGGTCGTTAAGCAATGTTAAGATCGATGGCCCATTAACGATTGATGATAAGAAAGTTATAAGATTGACTGCTGACAGCATTGAGACAAAGAATATTAACCTTAGTAGGATAGGGTTGTCGGCCTCGAATGCTGAAATGTCTAATGTGGAGGTTTATGCCACCAGCATTAACGCTATTCTGTCAGACTCAGGACAAACTTTAAAGATATCGAGTGAAGAATCAATCTCACCCGTCACATATCCATCAGTAAATTTAAAAAATGCAGAAATACAAGTAGTAAAGCTGACGGCACAGAAAGTTGAGCTTAAGGACATAAAAGTAGTTTCAGAGCACGTCGGTGGTGCCGAGCCATACGTTCCCTCCATAATATATTCGCCGAAGATCTCAATAACAGAGGGGTACGAATTGACTGGTCCTGAAACGTATAATGGATTAAAGAACGCCGTCCAGTTGATGACGATGGGTAAACTGGAGGCCACAGATTTAGTATTAGCACATCCATCGGAATACCACCTAGACAGGGAGAAGAATACATTCACATCCGTAGATAAATGGATGGCAAGAGCGTCAGTAGCGACTTTCACCAATGTAAAAGGTTACGTAATATTCATTACTTTCAATGCTTATGGCGCGATGATAGTGACTTTATCGGGCGAGGACAACCCCAACCTGCCCTACAGTGCCAACAAGGGTACTTCAGGAATAGTATATGACGGCTCCGTACATCTTGTATACGCAGAAATAGGAAGCATGACAGCTGAGAACTTCATTCTAGAGATCAAATAATCCAAATTTTGGCTCAAAAGATCGGGCTTGACGCGTATCTAGGTATTACTTTAGGGTTATAATTTCGGCTCAGTAAACACTGTAGTGAGTGCAATATTGCCGAGACGCTTGGAGACGGCTTATTATTGGGTTTTGTCGTGTCGGTGCGCTGAGTGATTATTTTGAGTGTTTGTGGTGGGGAAAAACCAATTAATTAGTGCTAGTGGGTTATTATTAGGCCTTGGTGTGTCGCAGGGATTATTCATTCCAGACGAGCTGGCTCTCAGTTCTAGGTTAGTGGAGAGGCTGGTGGAGGAGGGTAGGATTAGGAATAAGGTGGTTATTCATAAGTATCTCCTTAGAGACCTTGAGGAGAAGCTTGCGAATGGTGACGACGCGGGGATTAATGCGCTTATCTCTCTCAGGGCTGTCTGCGATAGGATGAGTGTTGCGTTGGAGTTTCTTGGTAGGGACGACTTGGACGGCGATGTTAAGAGCGCATTGAGGGAGCTTGCCGCCTCGATTGGGGGCACGATAGTCACTTCTGACCCAATCATGGCAAAAGTATGCGAAGCGATGGGGATAGACGTGTTATATGCGGCTCCTAGAGGACTGATAGAGATTGATAAGTTATTTACTGATGGCGTAATGTCGCTGCATCTGAAGGAGGGTGTTAATCCCCGGGTCAAGAGGGGTAAGCCTGGAAACTGGTATTTCGAGGAGATCTCGAACGTTCCCATGAGTCGCGAGAGGCTGGAGTTGATTATTGCTCAGTTGATGGAGCAGGTGTATGCTGAGTATGGCAGGGAGTCTTTCCTCGAGGTTAATAAGCGTGGCACTACTATTCTACAGCTACGTGATTACAGGGTCGTCATTACTAGGCCTCCGTTTAGTGACGGCCTAGAGGTAACGATTGTCAAGCCAATAGTCCATCGTTCTCTTGAGGATTATAACCTACCGGAGGTGCTGCTCAATAGACTTGTCGAGAGGGCCGAGGGCATACTTATAGCTGGTCCGCCAGGGATGGGTAAGTCGACTTTTGCGCAGGCGCTTGCTGAGTATTATAGAAATCTTAAGAGGGTGGTTAAGACGATTGAGAGTCCGCGTGATTTGCAGCTTCCCTCCGACGTTACTCAGTACTCCAAGAGCGCTTCCAAGGAGGGAGAGCTGTATGATGTTTTGTTGCTGAGCAGGCCGGACTACACGGTGTTTGACGAGATGCGGGGGCCCGAGGACTTCGAGATCTTCATCGATCTCCGTCTCGCGGGGATCGGCATGGTAGGCGTCATTCACGCGACTACGCCTATAGACGCGATTCAGCGGATTGCCAACAGAGTTGAGATTGGCGTTTTGCCATCTATTATCGATACGGTGATCTTTATGGATCACGGCGAGGTCTCGAAGATCTATGTCCTCGAGATGGTTGTTAAGGTCCCTATGGGGCTTAAGAAGGCTGATCTTTCTAGGCCAACTGTCCTAGTTAAGAATTTCTTGACCGGCGAGGTCGAGTACGAGCTTTACGTGTTTGGCGAGAGGACCTTCATAGTGCCTGTCGAGAGGGGTGAGCATCCAGAGAATAGCAGAATAGGCTCCCTAGTCTCGAGTGTTCTGGGCAGATATATTCGTGGATACGACTTCAGGGTTGAGGACGGCGTCTTAAAGCTTAGAATTCCTCCAGAGTACATGAAGATTTACGTCAAGCGTTGCCAGCGGAAGCTTTATAGGCTCTGCAGAGAGTTAAACATTAATCTTCAAGTCACGAGTAAAACTGAATAACTCTAGTCTTGTTTCCAGCGGGCCCGGTTATTATTTCTCATCTTCAATATACAATATGATGGTTAGCAAAGTGGTTGATTGTAGCGGATAGGTATTAATACCGCTTACAGATATCTATAGCTGATATGATGCGAATGACGATGCTGCTCGAAAGAGGGATATTCAGGGTCTACGTCCTCTGGATGTGCTCAAAGAGGAGGATGACCGGAGATGATTTCATACACATAGAGCGGCAACACGGACACGAATTGAGCGCGGGAAAGCTATATCCCGTCTTGGCTGAGTTGACCAAGGCCGGTTATCTCAAGATGGAGAAGAAGAAAGAGCATGGAAGGCTGCACAAATACTACTCAACGACGGAGGCAGGGAAAAATATACTCTTGGCGATAAAGAGGGACCTAGGAAGGCCGATGAAGAACTTCCTTATAGAATGGCTTTCAGCGGGATCTAAGGAAAACGCGGAAAGAAGGGATCGGGTGAAGAATGGGCGCCCTTAAGGTGGAGAGGAGATCCGTTCAGCGGAGCTTCCTCAAGTTCTTCGGACCGGGGATGATTGTAAGCGTAGCGTACATGGATCCGGGGAACTTCGGTACGGATATATCCGCAGGGGCACTGCATAATTATGATCTCCTTTGGGTCGTCTGGATGGCAAACCTGATGGCGATGTTCCTACAGTACCTATCCGGGAAGATCGGGATAGCCACGGGGAGAAGCATGCCGGAGCTGATGAGAGAGAAACTGGGAGGGAGGGCGAGGGTTATATCGTATTGGCTCGCCTCCGAGCTCTTCGCCATCGCAACAGACCTAGCAGAGTTCCTAGGTGTTGCCCTCGCGATACACCTCCTCTTCGACATCCCCCTCTTCTGGGCAGCAACAATCGCATCCTTCGACGTCGTAGCGATCTTCCTCCTGACAGGAGGGAAGCTAAGATGGATAGAGCGGGCCATCACATCCCTAGTCTCAGTCATAGGTCTCGGTTACGTCTTCGAGATCCTGTTAGTGAGACCCGACATAGTTACGATAGTCTATCACAGCGTCTCCCCCAGGCTGAGCCAAAAGACGGCCCCTCTGGTCGTCGGGATAATCGGGGCGACGGTGATGCCTCACGCCCTCGCACTCCACTCTTGGCTGACCAAGAACAAGATTGAAGAAGGGGGAATAGAGAAGAGGAGGATCCTCCTAAAGTATCACCTGATAGATAACGTGGTGAACCTGTCCCTCGCCGGGCTCGTGAACGCTGCGATCCTTATAATGGCCGCAGCCGCCTTTTACGCCACCGGGAATCCAGTTGCGACGATTGAAGAAGCCTACAGGACCCTTATGCCACTCTTCGGGTACTTGGCGAGCTTCGTCTTCGCCATCACACTCCTTGCATCCGGGCTCGCCTCATCCACGACCGGGATCTTTGCCGGGCAGGCATTGATGGAGGGACTACTAGGTGCTAAAGTCAACCCCTGGTTGAGGAGGATCGTTTTAAGAGTGATAAACGTAGTTCCGACCCTCCTCGCCATCACTTGGGGTTTGAACCCGCTCGCCATCCTCATCTACAGTCAGGTGATGCTGAGCATCCTGATCCCACTCCCGCTGATACCCATCCTATACTTCTCCAGCAGGAAGGATCTGATGGGTGAGTTCGTGAACAGAAGGCTGACAAACACGATCGCCGTCTCCTTTACGATGATGATACTGTTTCTTAACGCCTATCTGCTGATCGAGGAGTTTCACTTTGCATAGGGGAGCGGAAGCAAGGTCCCGCTTACGTGACATGCGAGGCCGAAGAACGTGCTAGGCTCAATTTGAGGCCTTGAGTCTAAAAATTGGAGATATAGACTTTGAGAAGAGAATGATCATGCCTAGGAAGACAACCTCGAGGACGAAGAGGTGGAGAAAGCCCTGAGGGAATATCAGGCTCTTTCCAAGGTTTAAACAAAGAAGAGAAGCTTTTCCCAGCCACTGAAGAGTATTTCAAAGGAAGGTATAAAAATTTGAGAGAGAAACAGGAATAAGGGGAGCTTCAAGAAGTGTCTTAGCAAGGCATTACACTGATTTTAGCTCAAGAGAGACTAAAGGAAATTTATGATAAAGCAAATCTTAAGGTTTTAAAGTAATAAGAGGGGATTTTAAAGTGGGACGTGGCAACTTAAGTTCATCTCCTCATGTGGTTGTAGTATAGTATGTATAGTTTTTATGAATAGTTCCCAGCATATTATTAATCTTCTAAACCTCTCACTCTTATTAATTGGGTTTGATGTTATGTTGTTGAAGAATATCTCTGACTTCTGCTCGAACGATGAGTATACAGACTCTACTATGCTTCTCTTTAAAAGAGAATTGGCTAAGCTGAAGCCTATTGAGACTCCAAAGGGTGTTGAGAAGCAGCTCTTGATTTTAAATAAGGAGTGGAAGATATTTAACTGCTAGAATATGGGCTTAGAATGAAAAGCCTGAGAATAAAGCCATTTTCCAGAAATCGGGGCAAATAGAAATGATATGAAATGAAAAAGAGCAAAATAGAACCTTAAAACTAAAAATGGAACAAGATATACAGGCTTTTCTTCACCGATTTTTTTACGCTTGCTCGCTTTAAATAGAAAGATGGTTTTGTCTTCCCCTAGAATTTGGATCGCTTAGATTATGAAGCTTCCTCTAGGAACTATTTTCCCTTCCCTGAGGTTGATTTCAAGCCCCCAGGTTTCTAGAGTTGGTGCTCCGATGATGAGGTCGGGTAGCACTCTTCTTTCGCCTTCTAATACAACTTCATTAGCCATATTCTTCGTGAGGTATATCCTGTCTTCAATCAAGTATTCATTAATTACGATTTGGGCGTCAACGTAGCCCTCGATGATGATCCTTTGTCCGTTTAAGAGAGCAGCCTCTCTGGGCTTGATCAATGGCTTAACCTCAACCTCGCCGAAAAGCTCCATCAATCTATCATATCCCATTATTGTGAAGCTTGAGCCTGAATCAAATAGAGCCTTAAGCATAGAAGCCCTCTCCTCGATCGTTACCTCAACATCCCTCAAGACCAGCATACTAACCCCTCCTTAATATCCACTTAAACTCCTAATTTAATCATACTCTCTTTAAAAATTGTTTCAAGGCTTGCTCCACCAACGTAGCTCCGAAAAATAAAAGAGATTTTCATCCTCTTAAAGGGCTAACATGTATCCTGTGAATTCTGATAGGTCAAGTCTTCCTTTGGTTAGATCCAGTTTAATCATGTAGGCTTCCATTTCTAATGCTCCAAAGATTAAAGGAACTGGCAGATCATCGACTAGGAGAGGCTGAATAACTATTCTCTTGCCCTCAATCTCAACTATTAGGTTGCAATAGAGTTTACAGATTACTTTATGCCCATCAGCAACTGTAACCTCTATTGGAGCCGGCAAATCCCTTGGCGTAGCGAATTCTTCTGCAACACTGCTTCTGATAAGTGATCTTGCTGAACCACTATCGAACAAGACGCTAAGCTTACCTTCCTTCTTCTCACCCTTAACCAATAAAATCTCCCTAATTATACCCAAGCCACTCTACCTTAATATTCATAGTTTAAACATCCATTTTAACCATATCACTTCTCACTTCCTAGGGCCAAAGGAGTGAATAATACTTCTTTGGCTTTTTTCAGATTATCATTGAGGTTGGCGGGATATGCTTGAATTTTATCTCATTATTTTCAATATAGATTTCCGTAGCTTTCCATGATGTTCAATCCTATTATTTACATTCTACCCCCAAGTCTTCGATAACTCCAATTATTTCCCGCTCTGGCAGGATATACCCCCTCAACCCCTACGTAGACAGTTGTGTCTCCTACAAGTTTGCCGTACCTGTGACAAGGGGCCACATACGCATCTACAACACCGACTTAAGACTACTCATATACATCGGAGAGTTTCTGAAACGTCTTGGAGTTGGGTCAGCAGGGCCAAAACTTTGTATTCGACAAGGAACTATAATACGTGATCCTAGGACGGGAAAGCGATACCCACGCAACAAGGACGTATATGCGATCTATATTCGAGCAAGAAGCAACACAAACTTCTACAGACATGTAAGCTTCACATTACTAGGAGGCAGACACGACTAGAAAACCAAGTCAAGAGAACAACTAGAAGTCCCAGCCCCTCCTCCACCATTTCCCAACCAGCATACCTAACACAACCTCTAATAAAATAGCTAAAGCCGGGCCCGGTGGGACTTGAACCCACGATCTGCGGCTTAGGAGGCCGCCGCCTTATCCATACTAGGCCACGGGCCCTCTGTAGCCTAATACTTCAACACCTTACTTTTGTCTTCTCTTTCTATTTTTTTATGGCGAATATTTAAGTTTCTGTTTTGTCTGGGTCTGTATGTAATCAGGCTTAAATCATGGTTCGTCGGTTTGGTGTTGGGTGCGTTTGGTGGTTGGTCGCTGCTCGGGCTGTGGTTGTTCTGAGGATTGTGGCTAAGGTCTTGGGTGTCCTTGGGCTTGCGCTGTCTGTGAAGATGTTGGTGGATCTGTTGAGTGTTGATTTTGGGATAGCGACTGTTTTTCCTGTCCTTAATTTTTTTGTTGTTGGCCTTTTAATACTGGCTAGTGTTTTGGCCTTGTTGAGCTAGCTCGTGGGTCTGGGATTTATGAAGCATTTTTCACTCCGCTGTATTGGTTGTGGAGCTGAGTATGGTGCCGATGAAGTTGTGTATACTTGTTCAAGGTGTGGCGATCTTCTCGACGTCGTGGTTGATGCTGATCGTGTATTCAGTAGGGATGTGTTGAGGGGCAGGGTTGAGAGTATCTGGAGGTATGCTGAGCTTCTGCCAGACTTTGGTGAGAAGGTTGTCAGTCTCGGCGAGGGTTTTACGAGGCTTGTAAAGTGTGAGCGGCTTGCTAGGATTTTAGGCGTCAGGGAGCTCTACCTCAAGCTGGAGGGACTTAACCCTACGGGCAGTTTCAAGGACAGAGGTATGAGTGTCGGCGTCTCGATGGCTCTTAGAATCGGAGCCCGCAGGGTGATGTGCGCATCTACGGGAAATACTTCTGCCTCCCTCGCCGCCTATTCGGCTAGGGCTGGCCTTGAATGTATCGTGTTGATCCCTGAGGGCAAGGTTGCTATCGGCAAGCTTTTCCAAGCTAGGATACATGGCGCGAAGGTGTACCAGGTTCAGGGCAACTTTGACGAGGCCCTGAACATAGCGTTTAGGAGCGCGCCCGAGATGGGAGCGTATCTCTTGAACTCTGTTAATCCCTGGAGAATTGAGGGCCAGAAGACGGTGTCCTTCGAGATGTGGGAACAGCTTGGTAGGACAGACATCGACGTCGTTGTTCCTGTCGGTAACTCTGGGAACATCTCTGCGATCTGGAAGGGCTTCAAGGAGCTCCAACTGTATGGAGTCATAGACGATTTTCCCCGGCTAGTCGGAGTACAGGCTAGAGGCGCGGCCCCCATAGTTGAGATGCTCACGAACAACGCGTCCTCTATCAGGTTTTGGGAAAATCCCGAGACGATTGCTACCGCCATTAGGATAGGCAGGCCGGTCAATTGGAAGAAGGGCGTCAGGGCGATCAAGGACTCCAACGGCATAGCCATAAGTGTGTCTGACGAAGAAATCCTAGACGGCCTCAGACTCCTAGCAACGACTGAGGGAGTGGCCTGCGAGCCAGCAGGAGCCTCCACCATCGCTGGACTCAAAAAACTAGTAGACGAGGGAAGAATAGGAAGGGACGAGACGGCAGTATGCATACTCACTGGAAACGCATTGAAGGATCCCTCAGAACACCTAGTATCCTGGAACACTCCAATGATCTTAGAGTCTCTAAGCGCTAAACCTATTTAGGATGGACTGAACCGATCTAAAACAGTGGGCCGGTAGATCAGTGGTAGATCGCCCGCCTTGCACGCGGGAGGCCGCGGGTTCGAATCCCGCCCGGTCCACTCCTTTTTGATTCAACATAACCTTAATTTTCTAGGGCTTTAAGATAGCCTGCAAAGAAAGTTCTTTGATTGAAACACTGTTTCACGCAAATTATGTAAGCCATCAGCCGATTGGCTGGGAAACTATTCGCCGATGCAAAAATAAGAGAAAGTAGATTGTGGTTAGTTCGTAGTGGTTTTCTCAAGGGGATTTCCAGGAAAATACTTCAAGAGGGTTTAATAGGGTTACTTTGACTAGTTCTCCGGATGATAACTTTACTCCTGGAGGTATTAAGATGAATCCTCCAGCTTTTGACAATATTGTGATAAGCGTTGATCCTCCAAGCCTCTTCAAGTGTGGTGTTGCGTTCAAGCCATCATCACACCATTCTAGACTAACCGTTCTAAACGTATATAGTCCAGGTCTAGCTTCTATAGACGTAGTCAATTTAGCTGAGACTTTAGGTAGAAGCTCTATTCCATTATAATACACTTTCGAGATAATTGGTACAATTATATTGCATATACATGATGTTGCTGAGCCAATGTGTCCTGGTACAAGAAATACTGGTTTACCATCCACCTTACATACACCTGAAACCTTCCCAGGGCTCAATGTCGTTGCATGGAATATTACTTCACCTATCTTCTCTATACTCATACCTGTATAGTCTTTTACACCTCTAGCTGCTCCACTAATTAACGCTAGAGCGTCATAGTAATTTATATTCTTTGAGATGAATCTGGCTATCTCTTCTGGATCGTCTCTAATTATTCCAAGAGAGACTGTTTTACAGCCTATCAGCCGGAGTGTAGATGATAGTAGGAAGGAGTAATTGTCTGGGTATGGCATTCCTTTCTCAAATCTTTCTAGAAGTTCATCGCCTACTGATGCTACCCCGATGGTCGGCTCTCTATATACTTTAACCCTAGTTAAGCCGACCTCCAGTAATAGGACTTGGTCTTGAGGTCTAATGACTGAGCCTCTGGAGATTAAAACTTCATCCTTCTTAGCATCCTCCCCTCTCAATACAACATCTTCGTATGATTCAACTTCTTTCTTAACTAGCACGTAGTCTCCTTGCCTTGATGTAAGCTCTTCTCTAACAACTGAATCAGCACCTTCAGGTAGAGGAGAATTAGCTGAAAGATATGCTGCTTCTCCTTCTTTTACTCTTAAACCTACTTCTTCATCATCTTTCAGAACCGAGCCGACTACTCGAAGCTTGACAGGGTTAGATGCAGTTGCACCCTTGGTATCTTCATGTCTCACAGCATAGCCATCATAGAATGCTATGTTCTTTCTAGGCATATCGAACGGTGCATAGATATCTTCTGCTATTCTTCTACCAAGAGCTTCGGATATAGGGATAAGTTCATATGATGCTTTCTGTGGAAAAGCTTGAAGAGCAGACTTCAAGGCTTCATCATAAGGTCTAGCTTTAAATCTATATTCTAAAGACATGTAGGAAGATTAGATTGTCTTAGAAATAAATATTATGTGCCTCATCCCACAGTTACCCGAGATTCGGCGAGAAAGCTCCCGACTTCAGCCGTGGAGAGTGTCAAATTCGAGGTTCCTGAGAAGCTTCTAGTTGTTCTGAGAGAGGTCTTGAATTAAGAGGTCATGGTGAATTACATAGCTTTATCTCAAAGTTTGAGAAGGAGGGTGGTGATCCAGATATTAGAAGGCTTTGGCAGTCTGCTGGGATGTTGTATCAGAACTTCTATGAGAATTGGCTCTCACCAGAATGGTTGAAGGAAATGCTGAAGATATAAGGAAATTAATTAAGATTGTTAAGAATGTGCTTAAGTTAAACGAGTATTAAGCATCATTAACCTGTTAAACTATGAAACAATTTTCATGAGACGTCTGCACAGAGATAATTTATTAATTATGGTAATGTAGTTAGATTGTAGTTGAGTCTGTATGCTTTATGGAGTATTGCTGGCGGGTGGTTTATCAGAGAGGTTTGGAGGAGATAAGTATCTATGGAGAATTCAGGATAGACCCCTCATATCGATAGCTGCTTCTGCAGTTAAAGGTATATCAGATAAGGTTCTCCTACTAGTTAGAGATTATGAACGTGCATCCCGGCTTTTAAAAGAATCACCTACTCATGTAGATGGATTCATGATTGATGATCCCAGTGTCAATTGTAGTGGACCTCTTAGAGGGATGCTTACTGCATTATTCCATGTTGAAGCTGATGAATACCTCATAGTTCCAGGAGATATGCCGTGGATTGGCCAAGAAAGCCTAGGCCGCTTCGTAGACAGGTGTAGAGGTCTAAACGTAGATTGTGGGAGTGTCATATGGGGAAACGGGCACTATCTTCAACGATACAATATTTCACTAAGAATGCTAGAAGATATCTTGGAGTAGATGCTTAACGAGAGAAGATTTGGAAATAGATTATAGGATTGAAAGATGCGTTAATGAGTTGAAGTGGAGTAAGGTTAAACGCCACATCTCCTAGGTAATTGTAATGTAGCTGTGAAATAGTTTAAAACCAAAGAAGTAATTTTTCTTCTTTTTAATTTCTGTCAGATTTCAACTAATTCATCTCCGGATAGAAGCTTCTTCTTTCTTCTTCACAATACGTAGGATATGTATTATGAGTTAACACCTTCCATTCTTCACTCAACCTCATAATGGAGACTTAAAGATTTCATCGTCGTTTGCCTACGAGATTGTGGTGTTTAACCTTTTAGATAAGTATATCTCACTGATGCTATCCTCTTTCTATGTAGGTGAAAATGGTTATATTTTAACATGGCTTGGTTTATTATGATGTCTTCTTTGATGGTTATTGCTGTCGTTGGACATAAGAAGTCTGGAAAGACTAGGCTCGTAACAATGTTGATAAAGAGTCTGAGAGAGATGGGGTACAGAGTTGCGAGTGCAAAACATGTTCACCATGCAGACTTCAGCATAGACCAAGCAGGCAAAGATAGTTGGAGACACGGCGAGGCCGGAGCAAACCCAAACATAATAATTTCACCCAGAGAAGTAGCAGTTATCTGGAGAGGTAGGAACATTTACTCAGTAAAGGAATTACTTAGCCTCGTTGGAGAGGAAGCGGACTTCCTAATCCTTGAAGGATTTTATAGCTTAGTTAAGCAATACGAGGAAGCCTTCAAAATAGTGCTCATCAGGGATGTGGAAGAGGCTAATTTGGGAGGAGACGTAATCGCGACATTCGAGGATATTAATCGTCCTGAAATATTGAAGCTTCCTGAACAATACCCACAACTACTAAATATTATCCTTACAACTGAGAGTAGTCGACGACATTAATATATTTACGGTGGGAGAAATTTTAGTTTATTACGGAAAAGGTCTATATTGTCTCTTACATAAAATACCTTCTAGAAACGTATGTCGTCCATGGATGCGGGTATAGCTATATTTGTATGTAGATGTGGTGGCGAGATTAAATCGATAAACTTTGAAAAGCTAGAAAAACATGTTAAAGACTCATTAGGCACGTCGGAGGTTTATTTCTTTAACGAGCTTTGCAGGGATCCAAGCGCTATACGTGGAAATTTAAAGGGAAAGAACGTTAAGGGAGTGATTGTTGCTGGCTGTTCGTTGTACAGGGAGGCTTTAATAGACGCGGTGGAGAGTGCTGGAGTAAATCCATTATCTCTTGAACTGGTTCCTATTAGGGAGCTTTTTCTACCGCTTTCAAGAGAGTCTTCAGGGCCTGCTACTCTGAAGCTCACCCTCATGATTTGTAGCCTATTCAACAAGATTAATCATCTGGAGCCAGAACTCTTAAGAGAAGTTAAGCCTATGAAGATAAAGACTCAATCAAAGATCACTCGGAGAAGCTTGTTTAAAGCCCTCCCACAAGCTCTCACAGTATACGAGCCTGCTCCAGTGATATCTAGAGAGAAATGTCTTGGGGCTTCAGCCTGCAAATTCTGTATTGATGCATGTCCTAGAAAGGCTCTAAGTGATGCTGGTGACGGTAGGTTGGTCTTAAACTACGAGCAGTGTAATTTATGCGGGGTTTGTGTAGCGGTATGTCCTACGGGCGCTATTCAGATCCCAAACTCTACGGATGAACAATTGGATGCACAGATAAGGAGTCTCCTCACGAACTATAGGGAAGAGACGCAGAATAGGATTATAATGTTCATCAGCTCCGATGACTACAATTATCTTTTGAGTAGATTAGTTGATAGAAAGTTGAGTCTACCTTTGGGGGTCTTCCCAATAGAATTACCGACCCTTGGATTAATGTCTGAAAACGTATTGTTATCCTCAATAATTTATGGAGCAAGTGGAATAATAATTCTCCTACCAAGGAATAAGAATAATCTAGGCTATCTTCATATACTATATCATAAGGTGCATGCAGCTAAAAACATTATGAAGTCGGTTGGATTAGGCCCAGACAGAATAACCCTGCTAGAATTTGACGAGCAGGACATAGAGCTTCTTGTAGAGAAGCTGAATGAAATTAGTTCCGATACTAAAGCTAAACAGTCTCGGATCTTTACGACTGAACCGATTACGGGAGATAGAAGAAGTAGACTCGTATCAATGATTAAGACGTTATTGGATGGTAGAAGACCTATATCAGACATTGTCGAGTACGGCGGATCAATCCCGTTTGGAGAGGTAGTAATAGATAGAGAAAAATGCACTCTGTGCGAGCTATGTTATAATAAATGTCCAGCAAAGGCTTTTACACTAGTTAAGGAAGCAGACACGGTGAGTTTAGGCTTCATCTACCAAAAATGCATTGGCTGTGATTTCTGTAGCTCAATATGTCCAGAAAATGCGATCTCGTTGAGGAAATACCTCTCAATATCTAGACTACTTGACGACTCAGTCATGATATTAGTATCGCAGGAGATAGTAAAATGTCTTAGATGTGGTAGACCATTTATAACGAGGGGAAAGCTTAGAAAGATTGAGAAAATATATGAGGGCATAGGTGCGGGCAATGTAGACAAGCTCCAGTCTCTAAAGCTGTGTCCAGAGTGTAAAAGGACGAAAGTAGTTCCAGCAGAGTATGATAAGTGGCTAATTTACAGATAACTCTAAAAAACTATAGCACACCATCAATAATAGTTATGTCTTTTGGGCCTCATGCATCACATCTTTATAAAGATGGGTGCTCAGAAAACCTAGAGCTTTAGCTCTGGGGATGAGTGGCTAGGTTTTAAATATCGTAGGTCGAAAAAATACTTGGGATGTTCCCGTGCAGAAGAATGTTCAGGTATGTGTGGTTGGAAAGGTTTTCAAGCCGAATGAAAGAAAAGTCTTAGCATTAAACAGGGCTCTCAACGAGTATTTCAGGCTTGTGAGATGGTATATTGGCTTCAATTCTAAGTCTAAGAGTTTTCTACACGAGAACGGCTATGAAAAAGCTAAGGAACTCTTCAACCTGAACACTGCCCTGATTCAGACGGCAAGGGATAAGGCTATTGAGATCTTAAAAGGCTTCGAGGAAACCAAGAAAGAGTACAGCGTTTTGAGGCTTAAGAGGATATCCCTACGCTTCGACAAGAGATGCTACGGCTTCTCTAAGACGACAAACGTTCTGACGCCATACTGGTTATCGCTAAGCCTGAACAGAAGGGAGAGAGTTGGCTTACCAATAGTTTTCGGCGAAAGGCAGAAACAGAGGATTGAGGAAGCCCTCAGGGGTGAGTGGCAATTCACAACGGTTGAGATGGTTAAACGTAATGGAGAGTGGTATGCCCACTTCACTCTAAAGAAGACCGTTGAGCTAGCAGATGAGCCTGAAACAATAATAGCCATAGATAGAGGTGAACACAATCTAGCTGTAGCGATATCAAATAGCAACCCGAATAAGCCCATGAAGGGACAGTTCTGGAGAGGCGGAGAAATCAGGCGGATAAGAGGACTATACGGACATATCAGGAGAAGGCTTCAAGAGAAGAAGCTTCTAAAGAAGGTTAAAGAGCTTAAGGGAAAAGAAAAAAGAAGGGTAAATCAACAACTCCACATAATAGCCAACCAAATATTAGACTATGCAAAACAGTTTCCAAAACCGATAATAGTAATGGAAGACTTGAGCGGAGTAAGGAGCAACTTCAAGAGGTCTAAAAAGCTTAACAGAAGATTCCACAGCCTACCTTTCAGGAAGCTTCAGACGATCATAGAATATAAGGCCCTCCTCGAGGGCATAGAAGTCAAATATTTAACGAAAAAAGATACAAGGAATACTTCCAAAACATGTCATAGGTGCGGGCATGTTGCCCGAGTTGAAGGAAGAGCGTTTAAATGTCCAAAATGTGGAATGGAATACGATAGGGATCTAAACGCGTGTATAAACATAGCCCGTAGGGTAACGAGCTCTATGGAATGGGGGAGACGTGAGCCCCCCGAACCGGCAGATGAGGCTGGAGGCGTAAAGCCTCAGCTCAACGCCGGAAGCCTCGCCCTTCAGGGCGGGGTAGCTCACCAGCATCGGCTTGACTAATGGGTATTTTCTCTAATGATTTTTCTATTATTTCGCATATTCTTTTGTATTTCGTCAAGTCGTAGTCTCTTCCTAGGACGTAGTTCTTTTCTTCGATGAGCCATTTCAACACTTTGAGTGTTTCAGAGGCTTCTAGCAGTTTTTCTGGGTCTTTCTCCATCCCCTCCTCCCAATTCCAGAATACGTCATTTATGTGTATAATCTCTTTTTTAATGAAGTCTACCGATATTCCGTCGTACTTCATTTTGTCAGTCTGAATACTATAAGTGAGCTGGTGTAGTCTTATCTCTTTGATCGTCGGGAAAATCATGCCTATGTCTATCATGATGCTGTAATTGCCCTTAAGAATGCTCCAAGGCATTATCTGATACTCTATATTATTTATGTTTATTTCTCCTGAAAGCTTAGCTAGGTGGTCTAGATATCCAATTCTCCAATTCTTTTCTTTGACTTCTTTCTGAAAGGCTTCGAGCTGCGTAGCTACCTCTTGCTCCATATCTAGCAATTTCTCCAAGCTAATCTTCTCAAAAGCGGTCAGGGCCAGTTTTCCCTCGGCTCTCCCCCTCTCGAGTGGTCCCAGCACGCTCATGGGAGAGAACCACCCCTAGGCTAATTGATGACTATCGTTTTAAAATACATTTCATTAATAAGGCGATATGCCGCGTGGTTTATGCGACGTTATTTTAAATCTCTATATGGGATTTCTGCGTCGTCGTAGATCCACTAGTGTTGTGTTGAGGTAAAGATGCAGCGGTATGGCCAATCACAAAAACATATTCTATGAGTCCTCGTCGCTGTTTCCTGGCTCACTAGAGAGACTCGGCTTCTTCAATTAATAGTTCTATTGCTTCTTTGTCGTGCTGGATGTATTGGCCAAGTATTTTTCCGAGGCCTTTATAGAAGTCTGTATCGGCACTTTCCTGGATGTCTCTAGCTAGCTGGGGTATCCATTGAATGAGGTGTTTCTCCATGAAGTCTTTCTGCATTCTAAGATATTTTAGAAGATTTTCCTTATCATTCTTCTCCAAGGCTTCTTGTGCCTTCCTACATAGGTAGGACATAAACTGAAGCTCAATTGCTACGTGGTCTGCTGGCTCTTTAAATTCTTTAACAACATTTACCCCCGCATCCCAGTACGCATTGAGTACTTCATCGTATGGCTCCTGCATTAGGAGGCCTGTCTTGTAGACGGACTCGGAGGGGTGTGGAGGCTTCTTCTTCACGCCTAAAAAGATATTTGCATAGTCTACTGCAAGCTCTAGCTCTACTTCTTTTAGATCGCGTCCAATGGCGTTCTCAACATATTTTTTCATGATGTTTAACCCTTCTTTAATTTCCTCGTCTGGAATGTCGAGAGAATCACTAATCTTCAAGATTGGATTATTCCTGCTTATCAATTCTTTTAGGAAATCATCCTTAATCTCTTTCTCACATATTCTTGAGAGGAACCAATACGTTAAGCGCCTATTAGATAAGGCCGTCGCCAACTCGCCCCCAGAACTTTCCTGCCCACTCATGAGCTTAGATAACGCTACCCTACAATATTAGCATTTTACTGGGGACAGTGATGGTTTTACTGAGATTTTTACAGATGAGTGTTGCGGTAAATCGATATAGACAAGCCTTAGACATGCAGGCAAGCTGGCCATCCTGCTGTAATTTCTAAGGTTGCGGATCTAGAGGAGGTTTAATTATTTATTGTTGGGGTTTGTTGGAGTTGTCTGTTCTAGTTTTATTTTTTCAAATAATTCTGATAGTTGTTTCCATTTCTCTAAATTATATTCAGTTGTTGGGGTGAATCCTTTTTCTTCTATCAGCCATTTGAGGAGTTCGTATGTTTCTAGTGCCTTGGTTTTCTTGGACTCGTCTTTGAACCATTCTTCTTCCCACTTCCAGAAAGCGTCAGTGATGTAGAGTATGGTCTTTTTCTGGACGTCAATAGTTACGGCTCTGGGGAAAGTGTTATGGGTGAAGACGTTGTAGACTAGCTTTTCTAGCTCGAGGCCCGTGACTTGAGGGAAGTTCCACTGGACGTCGATGACCATGCCGTAGGGGCCCCTCAGAATGCTCCATGGAACGATCTGATACTCAACATTGTTGAATTCTATCTCGCCCACTAGGCTGGCTTCATGGTCAACATACATATGTCTCCATCCCCTAGACTCGATCTCGGCCAGTAGGGACTCAATGTCGGGCCTAATCTTCATTATCTCCGAGAAAGGTGCTCTACCAGGACACTTTAAAACAAGTTTACCTCTAACAACACCCTTCTCCATCGGAATGCTGCTCGCACACATAGAAGTAAGTATGTAAAGCTAATTAAAATAAATTTCTATTCAATGATCCGTAATTATTTTTGTCCCTCAATATTAGTCGCAATACTATTTATCAAAATCGTCACGCGATGAAGTTAAAAGCAAACTCAATATATAGGATGCAGTTTTATCGAACTTTTAAATGATTTTTGTAGTGAGTAGTATGGATTTGATGAAAATAGATTGTAGAAAAGAATTAAACAAAGAAGTGCATAAAATTGGTGTTGTGTGTTTGGGGGTGGGTTTTATGGTTTTTTGTATAGTGGTATTGGTCCTAGGTTTGTGTCTCTTGTTGTTGAGACTGCTCCAAGTACCTTCTTCATGTAGTTTGGATGCTCTATTGTTACCTGGTATACCTTGTTCCACTCCAGGTTCTTTAGCCAGAAGTCTCCGAACTCGTCCGTGGCTGTTGAGTATGTCTTTCCGCTTGAGAGGTCTACCGCGGTTACGGTTGCTCCCTCTATCACTTCGTCCTCCTCAGGGTCGTATACTTCTCCGGCTATGAATGGCTTGGGCAGGCCGATGTAGTATACGCGTGGCTTCGTCCCATACTCTGGATGCAGCACCTCTGCCTTTGATATGAGGTCCTTGAGCTCCTCGTACTCTCCGAAGATTATTGCCTCTCCCTCGTGTGGGCAGCTGTCCACGCATCTAGGCTTTGCTGGCTGGCCATCGCCCAGACCCACGCCGTCAAGTAGGTGTGCGCATCCCGTACACTTCTGAGCAATGTTTAGCTCACTGTTGAAGTATATGACTCCGTATGGACAAGCATCTATGCATGCCCTGCATCCATTGCATTTTCCAGGGTCGATGATTACTAGTCCATCTGCCCTCTTGTATATTGCCTTGACTGGGCATGCAGATATGCATGGAGCATTATCGCAGTGCTGGCAGAGCAGTGGAAGATACGTCACCTTGACCTTCGGTATGCTTCCACGCTCCATCTCTACTATCTTCATCCAGAAGTGCCCGGTGTCTGGCTGAGGCTTAGCATACGGCGTCCAGTCATTCTCGACGTGCTCATCCTTACATGCAAGCTGACAATTATAGCAACCACTGCAGCGATCAAGATTAATAACAAAAACCTTAGCCAACCAACATCACCCCACAACCCAACTCTCATAGCTTGGACCAATGCGTGGGTCTAGCCTCCTCGCGAATGCTTCTGGATACTTCTTCTTAAGCTCCTCCACGTTTACCTTAGCTACCTCGACTAGGAATGCTGAGACGACCATCAGCGGTACTTGTGGGGCGTCCTCCTTCGGGCATATCAGGTTTATCGATCCTGCCCTGTCCAGCTCTATGCCTCTAGGTCCGAGCTCCAAGGGGTCTAGCCTCGCTCCGTGGTCTATCGAGATTGAGCCAGGCATTATTCTCTCAGTGACGTACGCGGCGCAGAGTATTGCTCCGCGGTCGTTGTAGACTATCACTATGTCTCCGTGCTTGATTCCCCTCTTCCCAGCATCTATCGGATGAATCCACATTGGCTGGTATGGATACCCATCAACCCACATCTTATGCGTCGGTATCTCCTGAAGCCACATCGAGTCATCCTGTTCTGCGTGCTCTCTCCATCGTGGGTGGTTTGAGACCACTAGGAGTGGATATTTCTGGGCCTTCGGATGATACCTAGACTCCTGCCAGGTCTTACCGTAGGGTATGTAGTGGGCTACGGGAGGCCTCTCAGGGTCATTCCCGAAATTCTCGTAGAGCCACTGAGCAAAGAACTCAATCTTACCAGACTTAGTATGCAGTTTCTCTTTATCAGGATTTTCATAGAATGGACGCATGCCGAGAGGCATCTTCTTCCAGTTGGGATCAGGGGGCACTACGAAGTACTTCTTCTCTAGGAATTCTTCCCAGCTTATGAAGTCTGCTACTCCCGAGTTCTCGAATGCAAGTCTAGCCCAATCCTCGTGGGTCTTGCCTTGCGTGAAGTCATACCCCAGCCTCTTAGCCACCTCTTCCACTATCTCGACATCACTCTTAGACTCTCCTATAGGTTCGATACATCTCCTCCAGTAATAAATCAGTGCAAACTGTCCATTCCCAGCGTCTGCCATTATGTCTAGGTCGTTTTCGAATGTCGTCGTGACGGGCAGTATTAGGTCTGCGAATAATGCATCATCCTCCAACGTTATGTGCTGAACAGCGTAGAACTCTACCTTCGGATTTCTGAGTGCCTGTATGAGGGCATTTCCACCATTCCAGCAAACCGACCAGCATGGCGTCTCGCTCCATATCATATGTATGTCGGGATAGCCCTCTGGTGGGAACTGATACTTCTTAAACTGCTCCTCCACTGGAGCAAACGCTAGTGCAGCTGCATACCACTCAATTGGCTTATCAGGCGTCGCTAGGATTCCTTCAGGAGTTAGGGTCTTTAGGATAAATGGCTTCGTAGCAGCGATCCCAAGCCCCCTTGTTCCTGCACCTGTTGTTGGCATTACTTTTGGATTCCAGAATGGCCATCCTACAAACAATCCCCATTCATGCATTTTTATCTGTTGTACTCCCGGCTTTCCTATTCCCTGCATCGCCAATAGGTATATCTCTGTCCTTCCAGGCTCCGTTGAATATGGCCCCCTAATCATTGGTCCACCGTTACAATGGAATATGCTTGTTACTTTCTTTGCCCATGCTCTTGCTAGGGCTTTTATTGTTCTTGCTGGTACTCCGCATATCTGTTCTGCCCATTTCGGCGTCTTTGGTATTCCGTCCTCCTCTCCGAGGACGTATGCCTTGAACTTGTCAAACCCGTAAGTATGCGTATCGACATACTGCTTATCATAAGTCCCCTCAGTAATCCAGACATAAGCAATTGCTAGATGTAGTGCCACATCGGTGTTCGGCAAGACAGGAATCCACTTATCAGCATGTACTGCTCCAGCGAAGTTTAGGTCCGGTGATACTGCCACTATCTTCTTTCCCGCATCTTTTAGCCAGAAGGTTGCTATGCTTGACGTCGGTCCTGGGCCGTGACCGTTAGGTGTTGTCTCTGAGTCGCATCCCCAGAAGAGCGCTAATTCACCATTCAGCATGAAGTCGTAGTATGCATTAAGCTGATACTTAGTTAATCCTTGTGTCTCATCCATCCCCCATACGTGTTTTCCTCCCCAGTACCATCCCTCCCAGCTATCCGGATTTCTAGCCTGTATGGTGCATCCTCCGAACATGTTGTACAGGAATATGTAGATTGATCCTGGACGTGTATGGACAGTCTTTGTCTCGCCATGGAAGTCTCCCTGAACAAGTATTGCGGTTGGGCCGTATGTTTCTTTTATTCTTTTTAGCTCGCTGGTCAGTATGTCGAGCGCCTCGTCCCACGTTATTCTTACGAATCCGCTCTTACCCCTGTTCTGCTGGTTCCTCCTGTTTGGCGGCGCCTTGGGGTCAAAGTCAACCCTCTTCAAAGGATACTTTACCCTATTTGGAGAATAAGCTCGCTGTTTATAGGCAGCACAAATGGGATATAATAGCGATTTTAATGGGGGCTCGAAAACTTTACCAGCCACTTCTACTTTCCATGGATTAAAATCTTTCGGATCATATTCGCTGTCATAGTGTAACGGAGTAATTCTAATTATTCTACCATTCATTACATAGACTTCCGCAGCATCCGAGCCCATTGGCCCCCCACAAAGACCAAGAGACACTATACGTTTCTCTATTTTTTGTGCCTCTGCTTTTAGTTGTTCTGCCTCCTGCTTAGATACTTCTTTTAGCAGCGTCTCTGCCGGTAGTATGTTTGAGAGAGCGACGAGCGATCCGAGGAACCCCGTCGTCTTAAGAAACTCCCTCCTAGAAACAACAGCACAACACAATTTTCCTCAGA